>SMEQ01000239.1_pt1 | contig 17478 bp, 10 predicted proteins | sample 2456281 | NCBI WGS metagenome assembly SMEQ01 (sample SAMN10132596, study PRJNA489261) | soil metagenome | isolation source: day1 antibiotic-loamy sand soil ammended with raw manure from dairy cow... | place: USA | collected 2015-04-01
CAAGTCTACGTGATTGAACTCGCTTTCGTAAAAACTACAGCGTTTTTTCGACTTCTGAAAAGTGACTCATTTCGATGAGCTATCGCTATCTCAATCGTTGACACTTTGCAGTGCGCCGTAAAAACCGTTCACTCACTAGGACAGTCCTTTCATAGAACTACGATTTTAATTAAACTTATATTTTTTTAAAGTTCAGGTTTTATAACGATTGTAAGAATCCTTTAAAAATTATATCATTAAAAAAGGCAGAGTTCTCACTCTGCCTTTCTGTATCTTTCTTTCGAACTTATTTCTTTACCAAGGGATAAATCAAATTTTCTAATCCGTTTACCTTGATTTCTAGCATCTGTTCCAATTGTTTTCCAATTTTTCCAGGGGGAAATCCTTTGCCTCGGTACCAAACCAAATAGGGTTCGGGGAGTTCGATGAGCAATTTGCCTTTGAACTTTCCGAAGTAGATTCGGGTATTGGCTAATTCTACCAATTCATTTCTGGCTTCTTCGATGTTCAAAATCTAGTTTTTTGCTGGAATTAATGTTAGAACTTCCAAGAGGTAATCCCAGAATTTCTGAACGGATGAAATTTGAACTTTCTCGTCTGGTGAATGTGCTGCGCGGATGTTTGGTCCGAAGGAAATCATGTCCATTTGTGGGAAATGTTTTCCTAAAATTCCACATTCTAATCCTGCGTGACAAGCCTTGATTTGCGGTTCTTCTTTGAAATTCTTGCGGTATAATTCCGCCATGATGTTCAAAATCGCTGAATCTGTATTTGGTTTCCATCCTGGATAATCTCCACCTTGAACAACGGCTGCGCCCATGTTTTCAAAAGCGGCACGAACCGAGTTTGCTACGTCGTCTTTCGTACTTTCTACGCTGGAACGTTGCAACGATTGCGTGATGAATTCACCGTCTTTCAAAATTACTCTTGCCAAACTGGAAGAAGTTTCAACCAAATCAGCCATGTCTGGACTCATTCTGAAAACTCCGTTTGGAACGGCGTACAATGCATTCACAATTTTCTTAGTATCTTTTGGACTTGCTACTTTCGCAGGAAGTTCCGTTGGTTTGAATTCAATAATCAATCCTTTTTCAACCGTTTCCAATTCTGTTTTTAAAACGGAACTGAAAGCTGCAAAGCTCGTTTCAAATTGTTTTTTATCCGCTTGCGGAACAACCAAAACAGCCGTAGATTCTCTTGGAATAGCATTTCTCAAACTTCCACCATCGATGGAATGAACTCGGATATCCATCAACAACAACGCGTTGTAAATAACTCTGTTCATCAATTTATTGGCATTTCCACGACCAGTATCAATGTCCATTCCGGAGTGACCACCCAACAAACCTTTGATTTTTACTTCGTATGCAACTGCATCTTTGTCGGTATCAATTTGTTTATATGCGTATGATGTATTGGTGTCAATTCCACCCGCACAACCGATGGACAATTCATCGTCGTCTTCAGTGTCTAGGTTTAATAAAATCGTTCCTTCAAAATTCGTTGGGTCAATTTTCATCGCACCTGTCATTCCAGTTTCTTCGTCGATGGTAAACATCGCTTCCAACGCTGGATGTGGAATGTCTTTCGAAGCAAAAACCGCCATGATTGCAGCAACTCCAATGCCATTGTCCGCGCCCAAAGTGGTTCCGTTTGCTTTTACCCAATCACCGTCGATGAGCATGTCGATTCCTTGCGTGTCGAAATCAAAAACGGTGTCGTTATTTTTTTGGTGAACCATATCCAAATGCGATTGCATTACCACCGTTTGACGATCTTCCATTCCTGGCGTCGCAGGTTTTTTAATCACTACATTTCCGATGTGATCTTGTATTGTTTCCAAGCCCAAAGACTTTCCAAAATTCATCATGAATTCGATTACTCGCTCTTCTTTTTTAGAAGGTCTAGGAACGGCGTTCAAATCTGCGAAATGATTCCAAAGTGCTTGTGGTTCTAATTTTCTAATTGACATAATTCTATTTTTTGATGTGTATTTTATTTTTTAAAATCGATGATTCGTTCGATGTAAAGATCTTCTACTTTTTGACGTGCCCAAGGCGTTCTTCTTAAAAAAGTCAAACTCGATTTCACACTTGGATCGCTTTTGAAACAGTTGATTGGAATCAAGTGTGCCAAATTTTCCCAGCCCAACTCTTGTTGTAACTCGGTTACGATTTGCTCCAATTTTATTCCGTGTAAAGGATTGTTAGCTTGCATGATTCTTCACTTTTACAATTCAAAAATTTCTAATTTCACTAAACGAAAAAAGGAGTATCTCACCTCCTTCTTTCGCTAATATTTCATTACATCCGGATTATTTCCCGTGACATTGTTTGTATTTTTTTCCGCTACCACATGGGCAAGGGTCATTTCTGTTAATTTTTGGATCCGCAATAACCGGTTTTTGTTTCGGTTGCTCTGGCATGGAATTTTGAATTGCTTCTTGATATCCTTTTGCGCCAGAATTGCTTTGCGTTGAAGTGCTCGTACTTCTTCCCAATTGCGCTTGATCGTAACTGTTTTGACTCGTTACTTCTTTGTTTGTACTTCTGATTTCTTCTTCCAAAGCAGGAATATTCATTTTCACCAAGGTTTCAACGGTCTCTAGATTCAATCTTCCCAACATGGCTTTAAACAATTCGAAAGATTCCAATTTATAAACAATTAATGGATCTTTTTGTTCGTAAACTGCTTGCTGAACAGAAGTTCTCAAGTCGTCCATTTCACGCAAGTGCTCTTTCCACTCATCGTCGATCAACGCCAAGGTAATGTTGCGCTCGTATGCTTTGGTCAAGGCTTTTCCTTCTGATTTGTATGCCTCTTCCAAACTCACCACCATTTCCATTTCTTTTCTTCCGTCAGAAAGCGGGAAAACGATGTTTTTGAATGTATTTCCTGGAGTTTCCATCACAAATTTTACTTGTGGGAAGGCTCTTTCAGAGATTTTTGCATTTTTGCGGTTGTAGTGCTCTTGAACTGCATCGTACACTTTGGCAGAAACTTCTGCTTTGTCCAACGTGGCAAATTCAGCCTCCGTAACTGGCGACTCAATTCCTACCACTCGATACAACTCAAGGGTAAACGCTTCGTAATCGCTTGCATTTGGGAAATTAAACACAATTGAATCTGCTACGTCGTAGAACATATTGGCGATGTCTAATCCCAAACGATCTCCAAACAAGGCATTTTTACGTTTTTTGTAAATCGCTTTACGTTGCAAGTTCATCACGTCATCGTATTCCAATAATCGCTTACGCATTCCGAAGTTGTTCTCCTCCACTTTGCGTTGCGCTCTTTCGATGGATTTCGAAACCATGCTGTGTGTAATCACTTCTCCTTCTTTCAATCCTAGACGGTCCATGATTTTAGCAATTCTTTCAGAACCAAATTTACGCATCAAATCATCTTCCAAAGAAACGAAGAATTGAGAAGAACCGGGATCTCCTTGACGACCAGCCCGACCTCTTAACTGTCTATCGACACGTCTAGAATCATGTCGTTCCGTACCTAGGATCGCCAAACCTCCAGCTTCCTTCACGCCTTCGCCCAACTTGATATCCGTTCCACGACCCGCCATGTTAGTTGCAATCGTTACTTCACCCGCCTTACCAGCACCAGCAACAATTTCCGCCTCTTTTTGGTGGTATTTCGCGTTCAATACTTGGTGTGTAATTCCTCTCATTTTAAGCATTCTACTTAAAAACTCAGAAATCTCAACCGTAGTTGTACCTACTAAAACTGGTCTTCCAGCTTCCACCAATTTTTGAATTTCGTCGATTACCGCTGAGAATTTCTCTCTGGCTGAACGGAAAACCATGTCGTTATCATCTGCTCTGGCAATGGGCCTGTTGGTTGGAATAACGATGACATCCAATTTATAAATATCCCAGAATTCCTTCGCTTCCGTTTCGGCTGTTCCGGTCATACCACATAATTTGTGGTACATTCTAAAGTAATTTTGAAGGGTAATGGTTGCGTACGTTTGTGTTGCAGCTTCCACTTCTACATTTTCTTTTGCTTCAATTGCTTGGTGTAATCCGTCGGAATATCTTCTTCCTTCCATGATACGACCTGTTTGCTCATCAACGATTTTCACTTTTCCGTCCATGATCACATATTCCACTTCTTTTTCAAAAAGTGTATATGCTTTCAACAATTGGTTGATTGAGTGAATGCGTTCTGATTTCACACTGAAGTCACGAATAATGGCGTCTTTTTTCTCCAATAATTCATCCGCAGATAAATTTTGTTTGGATAGCGTAGCGATTTCAGTTCCAATATCTGGAATGATATAAAAATCACGATCCTCATTTCCTGAAACCAAGTCAATTCCTTTTTCAGTTAATTCTATCGTGTTGTTTTTCTCGTCAATTACAAAGAAAAGTTCTTTGTCAATCACCTTCATGTGCTTTCCTTGTTCCGCCATGTAGTGATTTTCGGTTTTCTGAAGCAATGCTTTGATACCTGGTTCAGAAAGGAACTTAATCAATGGTTTGTGTTTTGGCAAACCTCGGTGTGCTCTCAACAATGCGATGGCACCTTCGTCCATGGTGTTCTTGGCGTCTTTTTTATTCTCGTATACCTCCGCGTGATTGCCCAATGCTTTTTTGGCTTCCACCAACGCTTGATTTACAAAAGCTCTTTGAGCTGCTACGATTCTTTCGATTCGCGGCTTCAATTCATAAAACTCATGCTCATCTCCTTTTGGAGTTGGTCCTGAAATAATCAACGGCGTTCTCGCATCGTCAATTAAAACAGAATCGACCTCATCAATAATCGCGAAATGGTGTTTTTGTTGCACCAAATCTTCTATGTTACTTGCCATGTTATCGCGCAAGTAATCGAAACCAAATTCGTTGTTGGTACCAAACGTAATGTTGGCCAAATACGCTTTTTTACGTTCTGGAGAATTGGGTCTAGTATTGTCCAAACATTCAACAGATAATCCGTGAAATTGGTACAAAGGTCCCATCCATTCGGAGTCTCGTTTTGCCAAGTAATCATTCACGGTTACTACGTGAACTCCTTTTCCTGAAAGCGCATTTAAGTAAACCGGAAGCGTTGCAACCAATGTTTTCCCTTCACCCGTTTGCATCTCTGCAATGTTTCCACGGTGCAAAACTGCTCCACCCATCAACTGCACGTCGTAGTGAACCATTCCCCATTTAATAGGCGTTCCAGCTGCCGTCCATTCGTTGTGCCAAATGGCTGTATTTTCGGTGATGGTGATTCCATCTTTTTTAGCAGCTAATTCACGGTCAAAATCACGAATTTGAACTTCGAGTTTTCCATTTTCAGACCAACGTCTCGCTGTTTCTTTCACCACTGCGAATGCTTCTGGTAAAATTTCTTTTAAAACCTCTTCAATAACAACGTCAATCTCTTTCGTTAATTTATCGATTTCATCAAAAAGATCTTCTTTATCTAAAACGGAAACTTCATTTCCATCTGCCTTTTCTTTCAACTCAATAATTCGGTCGTCAAGTGATTTGGTTGCTGCTTTTATTTTAGACTTAAACTCATCCGTTTTTGATCTCAACTCATCATCCGTAATCCTTTGTATTTGCTCTGTAAACTCAAGCGTTTGGTCTATGATTGGTTGGTATTCTTTTCTATCTTGTGAGGACTTGTCCCCAAAAATCTTTTTTAAAAGTTGATTAATCATTTCTCTTGTCTAAAATTATTAGCTCAAAAATAGTTTAAAATCTTAAGCTATATCCATAAAAATTACAATTTATTCCTTGTCAGAAATTATTCCATTTTTAACAAACTGACAAAAAGTCTATTTATTTCACAAAACCCCACTTGTTTTGGCAGTTTTAAAGTCCAAAAAGAACCGTAAAAACCGAATTCCATCGGATTTTGAAAGTTTAACTTCTCAGAATAGTTTAAATACGCAATTGAACTTAAGAATATATTTATATTTGCGTCCATGAAATCGGTTTTAGTACTTATAAGTTTCTTCTTCCTTCTGCTTCAGAATATCCTTGCTCAACCGAGAGAATGGGGATTGGAAGGCAGTCCGAAGGCAGGATTTCTCATGGCGCATCGCGGAATAATGGGACACTTATCCAAGCAACATGCCCTGGGATGTGAATTGAGCTATTACATCCAATCGCACGGTTTGAAAAAGTACCATCAAGCATACAATTACCCCAAGTTTGGCGTCACTTTTTTTGGAACTACCACTGGAAACAGAGATTTATTGGGTAATTTTTACGGACTTTACTCTTTCATCGATTTCCCACTGGCAAAAGGAAACAAATATGAATTATCGGGACGACTCGGCGCTGGACTTTGTTACATGACCAAAGTTTTTGATCAAGAAACCAACCCAAAAAACGTGGCGATGAGTACCCACATCAATGCATTAATATGTCTTGGATTTCGCTACCGCTATTATTTTGGGGACTCTCATTTGCTTTTGGGACTGGACATTTCACATGCAAGCAACGGCTCAACGCGTGTTCCAAATCTCGGAGTCAATTTGCTTTATGCAAGTCTCGGTTATGGTTATACCTTTAATCGACAAGAAAAAATTGAAAATACAGATGTCTTTGAAAAACGAAAGTGGAAGGTATCAGCAATTGGTATTTTCTCTGTCAAACAAATTTTCCCTACGGGCGGAAAAATCTATCCGATTTATGCTTTATCGGTGGTTGGAAATAAAAAGTTTTCTCAGAAAAGTGGGCTCGAACTTGCCTTGGACTTTATCTACAAAACAAGCATCAACGGGTACAAGCCATCCATTCCCAAAACGCCAATTAGCATAGCACAAGCAGGTGTTTACGCCGGATACGTGATACCTTTAGACAAACTCGAGTTTATTCTAGGAATGGGCGTTTATTATTTGGACAAATACAATCCGGATGACAAACTTTATCACCGCGTAGGCATGCGTTATTATGTAAATGATCATTTTTTAATTAACTTTAGTCTCAAAACTCATTGGGCAAAAGCAGATTATGTTGAATATGGAATTGGATATACGTTTTAAAAAAATGACTCGAATCGCCTTGATGTTCATGCTCATCTTTTCTTTTTCAGCTTGTAAAAAGGCAGAAAACAGAAGGTGTTTCAAAACCGTCGGATCAGAAGCTACGAAAACACTGATTCTACCCACATTCGATAAATTACTTTTAAAAGAACACATCGAATATGTATTAATTCAAGACTCTACCAATCAATTGATTATTCGCGGAGGTGAAAATGTAATTAATTTCATTGCGTGGGAGTTGGACGATGAAAATAGGTTGAAAATTGAGAATAAAAACAAATGCAGTTTCCTGAGAAAACTGAGTAACAAGATAATCGTTGAAATTCACTACACCGAAGTAAATGACATCCATTTTGAAGGAACCGAAAACTTGACCAATGTTGGAACTCTTAAAGGAAGTTATCTTTCACTCTTAATCAGAGACGGTGCCGGATCGGTCAATTTAAACTTAGATGTGCCACTTACCTATGCCGATATCTCTCACGGTTGGGGAGACTACACCTTTACGGGAAAAACGGAATACGCCGAGATTCGCGCGCGAAGCAACGGATATTGTAATGTATTTGGACTAAAGGTTCGCGACTCCATTTACACCTCCAGTTCCACCGCTGGAACAATCAAGCTCAAAGCCGATGGCATTCCGTTGCGTGGAGAACTGTTAACGAATGGGAAAATTATTTACCGAGGGACTCCAAGTTTGATTGATGTTAAAATTACTGGAACTGGAAGTTTGGTTGCCGAATAAATCGAATTATTTGATCACTTTTCTTTGAAAATCAATGGTTCCTGAAAAGCCAATAAACTTTTCAACAGTCTGACGATTTTGAGTCCTCATTTTTGAAATATTCGTATCTTTGAAAATCATCATTCTTCCAATCACCAATGTACATCATATTTGATACTGAGACCACCGGACTTCCCAAAAACTGGAACTTAGATTACACCCATACAGACAATTGGCCTCGCGTGGTTCAAATCGCATGGCAACTGCATGACGACATGGGAGAATTGGTGGAAGCCAAAGATTACCTCATCCGTCCAGAAGGTTTTGATATTCCGTTTGATGCTGAAAAGATTCACGGTATTTCTACCGAATTGGCAACAGAAATGGGTGAAAACCTGGAAGATGTGTTGTACCTTTTCAAAGAAGCACTCGGAAAAGCCAATTTTGTGGTGGGACAAAATATTTCGTTCGATAAAAATGTCATGGGGTCGGAGTTTCATCGACTTTCGATGGAAAACAACCTCCAAACCATGGATGTGTTGGATACTTGTACCGAAGTTTCTGCGAGAACAATTGCCTTCATTGAATTTTATAAAAATGGAGATCCAGGAAGAGTTAAAAGAGACCGATACGACAAACCGATTTTAAAAGACGGAAGAGAAGAAATTGAAAGTTTGTATTTCAAAGATTTTCCGTTAAACGACGATCTTTTATCCGTTCGGAAAATTGGAACTGTTTGGAGTGATGTGCCGGCAGACCAACGAGAGATGGTCATGTCTGAAATGCGAAGACATAAGTTTCCGACACTTTCAGAATTGCACCAAGCACTTTTTGAACAGCCTTTCGCTGAAGCACACAACGCAACTGCCGATGTGGAAGCAACCACGCGCTGTTTCTTTGAGTTGATTCGAAATGAGGTTTTTACCACCATCGAATTACAGAAGGAGCAAATTTACTTGGAAGATTTCAAAAAGAAATTCCCAGGTAAAATTCAACCGATTGGACTCAAGCACACCAACTTAAAAGAAGCAAGTAAAGCCCTAAAAACTTCTGCTGAACCAGAGAAAGTAGTTCAGAAAGAAGATTTGGAGTACATGAGCACACTTCCTTTTGCTCACTTGCACAATCATACGCAATATTCCATTTTGCAATCGACCATCAACATCAAGGATCTGGTGAAGAAAACCGCACAGTTAGGTTTGCCTGCTGTTGCGTTGACGGATACTGGAAACATGATGGCAGCTTTTCACTTTGAAAAAGCGATTGGCGGATACAATAAAGAAATTAAGAAACTCAAAAAAGAAGCCGAAGAAAAAGGCGAAGTATTTGAAGGAAATGAAATTCTGCCGATTATCGGTTGTGAATTCAACGTTTGTGTCGATCATACCGACAAAACCCAAAAAGACAATGGAGCACAAGTTGTCATTTTGGCCAAGAATAAGAAAGGGTACGAAAACCTGATCAAATTATCGTCCATCGCCTTTACGAAAGGAATGTATTACGTTCCTCGAATCGATAAAAAACTGATTGAACAATACAAAGGCGATTTAATCATTCTTTCTGGGAATCTGTACGGTGAAGTTTCGAGTTTACTTTTAAACGTCGGTGAAAAACAAGCTGAAGATGCGATCATCTGGTGGAAAGAAATGTTTGGCGAAGATTTCTATTTGGAAGTCATGCGCCACGGACAAGAAGACGAAGATCGCGTCAACGAAGCTTTGATTCGCCTCGGAAAAAAACACGACGTGAAATTGGTTGCGACCAACAACACCTATTACATTGATAAGAAAGATGCCGTTTCACACGACGTGCTGCTTTGCGTTCGAGACAACGAATTAATCTCTACGCCAAAAGGTCGTGGAAGAGGTTTTAGATATGCTCTGCCAAACGAAGAATATTATTACAAGTCAGCAGATGAAATGCGACATTTGTTTGCGGATCTTCCGGAAGCGATTGAATCCATCTCTGAAATTATTGGTAAAATTGAACATTATCCGCTTGCGCGAGAAGTGTTGTTGCCGGCTTTTGACATTCCGAAAGAATTTCAAGATCCAGAAGATTTGGTTGACAAAGGCAAACGGGGTGAAAACAATTACTTGAGACATTTAACCTACGAAGGCGCTAGATTCAGATATGGAGATGAACTCGATCCCGAAACGGTTGAACGTATTGATTTCGAGTTGGCAACGATTGAACGAACGGGTTATCCCGGTTATTTCTTGATTGTACAAGATTTTTGTCACGCAGCGCGAGATATGGGCGTTTCTGTTGGTCCTGGACGTGGTTCTGCCGCTGGTTCGGTGGTTGCTTATTGCATTCAGATTACCAACGTTGACCCAATTCGATATAACTTACTTTTTGAGCGTTTCTTGAATCCAGATCGTATTTCGATGCCCGATATTGATATTGACTTCGACGATGAAGGTCGCGGACGTGTAATCGAATGGGTAATTAATAAATACGGTTCCAATCAGGTTGCTCAGATTATTACCTATGGTACGATGGCTGCCAAATCTTCGATTCGAGATACGGCCAGAGCAATGGATTTACCTTTGTACGAAGCCGATCGTTTGTCGAAATTGGTTCCTGATATTTCCTTGAAGAAATTGTTTAGTTTGGACGATGCAGAATTGAGTCAGAAGTTGAAAAACAAAACCGAAGACATTCAAGCTGCCAATGAATTGAAGCGAATTTCTAAAGGAAATGACTTGCAAGCAGAAGTAATTCAGCAAGCGGTTAAATTGGAAGGTTCGGTGCGAAATACCGGAATTCACGCTTGTGGCGTCATCATCACGCCAGACGACATTACCAATTACGTTCCGGTAGCATTGGCGAAAGATTCCGAGATGTTTTGTACGCAATACGACAACTCCGTAGCGGAAGAAGCTGGTTTGCTGAAAATGGATTTCTTGGGATTAAAAACCTTGACTTTGATCAAACACGCCGTTCGAAATGTCAAAGAAATTCATGGAATTGACTTAGATCCAGATACATTTGATATCGACGATGTCAAGACGTATGAATTATTCCAGCGAGGAGAAACAGTTGGTATTTTCCAATATGAATCTCCTGGAATGCAAAAATACATGCGTGAATTAAAGCCGACGGTTTTTGCGGATTTAATTGCCATGAATGCCTTGTATCGTCCCGGTCCGATTGAGTATATCCCATCGTTTATTAAACGTAAACACGGCGAAGAACCGATTGTGTACGACATCGATGATTGCGAAGAATACTTGAGCGAAACCTACGGAATTACAGTATACCAAGAGCAAGTGATGTTGCTTTCTCAAAAGTTAGCGGGTTTTACTAAAGGTGAAGCCGATACCTTGCGTAAAGCAATGGGGAAAAAGTTGATGTACTTGTTGGATGAAATGAAACCCAAGTTCTTGCAACAAGGAAATGATCGAGGTCACAACAAAGCGGCACTGGAGAAAATCTGGAAAGACTGGCAAGCATTTGCATCTTACGCTTTTAACAAATCGCACTCGACGTGTTATGCTTGGATTGCGTATCAAACTGCATTCTTAAAAGCCAATTATCCGGCTGAATACATGGCGTCTGTGTTGAGTAACAACATGAACGACATCAAGCAAGTTTCGTTCTTCATGGAAGAATGTAAACGTATGGGCTTGGAAGTTTTAGGTCCAGATGTGAATGAATCTTCGTATTTGTTCACCGTAAACAAACAAGGTGCGATTCGATTCGGAATGGGTGCCATCAAAGGAATTGGAAGTGCTCCAGTAGATGCCATCATCGAAGAGCGAAGAGAAAATGGAAACTATGCATCTATTTTTGATTTCACCAAAAGAGTTAATTTAAAGGTTTGTAGCAAAAAAGTATTCGAAAGTTTGGCTTATTCTGGTGGATTCGATTCATTCCGAAATGTACATCGTGCACAATACTTTAAGGAAGATAATTCTGGTAAATTGTTCTTAGAAAATGCCATTCGATTTGGTGCAAATTTTCAAGAAAATCAAAATTCTTCTCAATTTTCCATGTTTGGAGAATCTTCTGGTACGGAAATGCCCGAACCATTGATACCAGCAGCCGAAGAATGGCCTTCGATGTATAAATTGAACAAAGAGAAAGAAGTGGTTGGAATTTTCATTTCCGGTCACCCACTCGATGACTTTAAATTGGAAATTGAATCTTTCTGTAAAGGAAATGTAGGCATGATTTCCAAGCCGGTTGAAAACATGGGTAAGGAAGTGATGATTGCAGCCGTAGTAACCGATTGCGACGAACGCATGACCAAACACAACGACATGTACGGTCGCATGACGATTGAAGATTATTCCAGTTCACACACCGTTTTCCTTTTCAAGGACAATTACTTAAATTTCAAACGATTCATGAATCGCGGAACGTTCATTGTGATGAAAGGTAAGTTTGAAGTCCCACGTCACCGAAAAGATCCAGAATTCATCATTCACTCCATCGATCGACTGCAAGATTTAAAAGAAAAGAAAGTGAATTGGATTTCCATCAACGTGGCCAATTCAGAATTAACACCGATGCTGATCTCAGATTTATCCAAATTGTTTTCTGAAAACCCAGGCAGATGCGGCGTGAGTTTCACTGTTCACGATCAATGGGATGAAGAAATGAAAGTGGTGATGCCATCCAAAAATGTAAAAATAGATCCTTCGTATGAATTGATTAAGGAGTTACAGAAGCATAAGATTGATATTGCTTTGAAGGAGAAGTAAAGAAAATTGATTTATTGAGAAACGGATTTTGGAAAAGGCATAATCGTTTTATATTTTTCAGAGACGCATTTTTTTGATTTGTAGAGACGCAGACTTTTTATTCGTACAGGCGCATCTTTTTTTGATTCGTACATGAGCATGTTTTTATATTCGTACATGCACATGTTTTATATTCGTAGAGGCGCGATTAATCGCGCCTCTACGAATATAAAACGAATATAAAAATGAATCAAAAACATCAAATTATAAAATCAGTATAAAATTTTAGACACAAAAAAAAGCGACAATCTTCATCAGAAAGCCGCTTTTATATTTTATATCCCCTCGGTTTTAAACTTTCAAAGTCCAACCAAAAGTATCTTGTTCTTTACCTGATTTAATGTCGTTCATAAACGCAACCACTTTTTTGGAAAACTCTCTTCCTTCAACGGCTGGCATTTCTAAAACTTCGTCGCGGTAACCAATCTTTGCAATTGGGGCAATCGTTGCAGCAGTTCCTGCTCCGAAAACTTCGGTCAAGCTTCCGTCTTTTGCTGCGGCAACTAGTTCGGCAACGGTTACTTTGCGTTCTTCGACTGGAATTCCCCAAGATTGGGCCAATTCAATCACGCTTCGTTTTGTAATTCCTCTTAAAATAGTATCGCTTTCTTCTGAAGGTGTAATCAAAACGCCGTTGATCATCATCATGATGTTCATGGTTCCAGATTCTTCTACAAAAGTATGTGTTTTTGCATCTGTCCAAAGCAATTGGTGGTATCCGATTTCTTGTCCAATTCTAGCTGGGAACATGGAAGCGCCATAATTTCCGGCTACTTTTGCTCTTCCAACGCCACCTTCTGCAGCGCGCGTGTAAAATTCTTCAATTTTTACGTTTACCGGTTCAGAATAGTACGCTCCAACTGGACATGTAAATATCACAAATCGGTACGAATCTGAAGGTCTTATTCCAACATACGGGTCAATCGCGTATAGGAAAGGTCTGATGTATAAAGAAAATCCTGGTTCAGCATTGATCCAATCGCTATCTACTTCTACCAATTTACGAACGCATTCCACAAACATTTCTTCTGGAATTTCTGGCATGCACATGCGCTTGCAAGATTCTGCAAAACGTCTTGCATTCATCTCTGGTCTGAAAAGTAAAATATCACCTTCAGCTGTTTTATTTGCTTTTAATCCTTCGAAAATCGACTGACCATAATGAATGGCAGATTCAGCTGGATGCATTGGAAGATTTCCAAATTCCTTAATTTCTGCCTCTTCCCATTTTCCGTTATTGTATTCCATTACAAGCATATGATCAGAAAAAACCCTTCCAAACGGAAGATTCTCCCAATCCACTTGACTCAACTTTGAAGTTTGCGCCGGTGTGACTTTAATATTGGTTGTTTTAATCATATTGTAAATTTCTAATTTGCGAAGATACCATTTATATTCTCCGAAATCAATAGCATAAAGGATGAATGGTTATAATTTTTGGAGGTGTTGAGCTTCGATAAAAATTGGTTTTAGGAATTAAGATTATCTTACTTTCTTTTTATTTTGGATATTTTGTTTGTTTTTATTTGAATCCAAGAGATCGCTAAAGCTAAGTTGCTTGATCAAAAAGAAGAAACAAAAAAAATCAAGTCTACGTCATTGCACTCGCTTTCGTAAAAACTCCAGCGTTTTATCGACTTCTGAAAAGTGACTCATTTCGATGAGCTATCGCTATCTCAATCGTTAACACTTTTCAGCGCATCTCAAAAACCGTCCAATAACTAGGACAATTCTATCAGATAAATACAATTCTAATTGAACTTTTAATTTCTAAATTCAGGTTTCTAAATAAAGCTAAATTCTTAAATTAGATTTTAAATTGGTTTCCGCTGTAATAAATTCTTATTGTCAAAATAAAATAATCCCGATGAATGGTATCAAAATTTCCTTAATTTTGGATGTATTTTAAAATCAGAACAAAAACTTGGAGCAGAGCAGGAATATTCTTAAAAAATATTGGGGATTTGATCAATTTCGTCCTTTGCAGGAAGATATTGTGGATGCAGTGATCTATGGCAATGATACGCTTGCTTTGTTACCAACTGGCGGTGGAAAATCCATTTGTTTTCAAGTTCCAGGAATGGCACGGGAAGGAATTTGCATCGTAATTTCTCCATTGATTGCGTTGATGGAAGATCAAGTCGAACAATTGAATCGACGTGGAATTCGCGCTCGAGCAATTACCAGCGCCATGACGTACCGAGAAATCGACATTACGCTCGACAATGCCAGATTTGGTGGATTGGATTTTTTATATACATCGCCTGAACGAATTCAAACCGTTCTTTTCATTGAACGTTTTAAGCAAATGAATGTCGGATTGATTGTCGTCGATGAAGCGCATTGCATCTCCGAATGGGGACATGATTTTCGTCCGCCATACCGCAAGATTAGTACCTTGCGAACGTTTCACCCAACTGTTCCAATCATTGCATTGACAGCTACGGCAACTCCTTCTGTGAAAGAAGATATTTTAAATCAATTGGGATTAAAAAATCCAAAGTTATTTGAAGGCGCTTTTCAACGACCGAATATCAGTTATGAGATTTATCCTGTTTCCAACAAAGTGGATGCGATTATCAAAACCGTGAAACGTTTTGATGGAACGTGCGGGATTATTTATTGTCAGCGTAGAAAAAGTGTCAAGGAAGTTGCCAATTGGCTGATTAGTCAAGGCAATCGCGTTGGTATTTATCACGGTGGAATGGATTCTAAAAGTCGATCCGACATGATGCGCGCATGGATTAACGACGATTTACACGTCATGGTTGCCACCAATGCGTTTGGAATGGGAATCGACAAACCCAACGTGCGATTTGTGGCGCATTATGAATTTCCAAATAATCCGGAAGCATACTTTCAAGAAGCTGGTAGAGCCGGAAGAGACGGTTTGGAATCGCGTACTTTTGTTTTTTACGAACTTCGCGATGTGCAAGAAACAGAAAAAATGGTTGTTGCGCAGTTCCCTCCTATTCCACTGATTAAAAACACCTATGCGGCACTTTGCAACTATTTAAAGCTGGCCATTGGTTCTGGCGAAGGAGAAACGTTTCCGATTGATATTAAAACATTTACCGATCATTTCAAATTAAACATTTTAGAAACGTATCAAGCGTTGAAGATTTTGGAATCGAATGGAAACATTCAGTTTACGGAAAGTGTATTTCATCCGACCAAAGTAAAATTTGCGGTTGGAAATACGGTTTTATACAGTTTTCAGATTAGCCATGAAAAAGTTTCAAATTTGATTACGCTTTTATCACGCAGTTATTCTGGAATTTTCGATCAATATTTTCAAATCAACGAACTTGAATTTTGTAAAAGACTGAAAATATCCGCAGCGGATTTGGATAAGCAATTGAAGTTTTTAGAACAAAATGGAATCTTGGACATCAGTTGGAAAACAGACTTGCCGTTGGTAACTTTTTTAAAACCTCGAATTGCCGATTCCAATTTCAGCTTGAATACCGAAATCTATCACAGTCGTAAGAAAACGAGTTTAGATCGCTGGAATGAAATGAAGAATTTATTGACTTTACTCGTTTGTCGATCTCAATACCTGATTAATTATTTCGGTCAAGATTCGGATCCCTGCGGGAAGTGCGATTATTGTTTGGCTTTGAAAAAAGAAAATTACACCTTGGAAGAAGTGAGTCATCAAATAGAAAATATCTTGGATGAACCAAAAATGTGGGATGAAATTCAGACGAAGCTTAAACACGTTCAAGAAACGCAAATTCTAAGAGGTATTCATTGGTTGATTCAAGAAGAGCGCATTGTATTTGAAACTCCATTTTATAAAAAATCAAAATCTTAGCATCGGACTAAATCATTTCTCAATGTTTCTACCACGAACTGTGTAGATAAAAAAAGGTAGAACTTAGTTTTTAAGCAAAAAAAAGTCTGAAAAACTAATTCTCCAGACTTTCTAAATCTATCTTTTCAGTTGATTACATTAACATTCCACCACAAACATGGATGGTTTGTCCTGTTACATAAGCCGACATATCTGACGCTAAGAAAACACAAACATTTGCCACATCAACTGGCGAACCACCTCTTTTTAATGGAATTGAATTTCTCCAATCTTGAACCACTTTTTCATCCAAAGCGGCAGTCATTTCAGTTTCGATAAAACCTGGCGCAATTGCGTTGCAACGGATGTTTCGAGAACCTAATTCTTGTGCAATTGATTTCGTAAATCCAATCAAACCAGCTTTTGAAGCCGCATAATTGGATTGCCCAGCATTTCCAGAAACTCCGACAACAGAAGACATGTTGATAATCGAACCTTTTCTCGCTTTCAACATCGGTCTTTGAACTGCTTTCGTTAAGTTGAATGCAGATTTCAAGTTGGTATCGATCACTTCGTCCCACATTTGTTCGGTCATTCTCATCAACAGATTATCTCTGGTAATTCCGGCATTATTAATCAAGACATCAATCGTTCCAAACGCAGCGATTACCTCATCCACTAAAGTTTGAGCAGCATCAAAATTGGAAGCATCCGATTTAAAGCCTTTCACCGTTCCACCCATCGCTGTTAACTCAGTTTCCAAAGCTTTGGCTTTCTCTTCCGAAGAAGCGTATGTAAAGGCAACGGTTGCGCCTTGTTTTACAAATTCTTCTGCAATTGCTTTACCGATTCCGCGAGATGCTCCGGTGATTAAAACTACTTGGTCTTGTAATAATTTCATATTCCTTTTTTTTGATGATTTTTTTTTTGCTATTGCAAAGCTTTTCGCTTCAAATATACGGATTCCGAATTAATCGTTTCTGTTTTCTGTATTCCAAAAATAGCAATCTATCAAATACTCTATTTTCCACCCTAAAAATCACTTAGAAATGTTAGATATTCATATCACAAAAACAAATGTGTCATATTTTTAACGACTCCTGATTTTCAAGTGTTTATTTATGGAATTATACGGATTTGCTCGTATGTTTGTTAAAGGTTTAGTTGTAAAGGTAGGTTAGGTTAAAAAAGAGTGAGGCACCCGTCTCAC
>SMEQ01000241.1_pt1 | contig 17356 bp, 13 predicted proteins | sample 2456281 | NCBI WGS metagenome assembly SMEQ01 (sample SAMN10132596, study PRJNA489261) | soil metagenome | isolation source: day1 antibiotic-loamy sand soil ammended with raw manure from dairy cow... | place: USA | collected 2015-04-01
CTCAGTGGCCAGGCGACCCAGAGTCTTGTCTGCTGCATCAACAACAAACCACTCACGCTTTACTGTTTCGGGTTTCGCGCTGTAAGTTTTCATCAAAAATTCTCGCCTATATACGGGCAGTGATTTATAAAGAGGGCGGCATTGTATAAGAGGTAAGCAACTATGGCAAGTAAATAAATTAGTTCACTTGAAGATACTAGTTTCATAAAAATAACGGCATAGAAAATCTAGCCAAAACCTTCTTTTCGAGTGTTTTGGCTGCGCTTACGACCATTTACTTTCTTAACTACTAAGTCTTAAATCCTATTTGTCACCTAATTCTAACGTGTTAATAGTGTTCTGGCTCATGAAACTTCACTAAACCATAAATTAGCACTAATAATGTTGCCATTATATCTAATAAAATTGCTAAAGCCATCATAGATGACGCAGGCTCTTTTTGGTCATAGCCTAAAAGCTGACCAACGTAGAGGCTGGCCGCGCTAATAATGAACGCCATAACTATGCATGAAATCAAATAATAGCCTTTAGCATCATCCAACTTCATACGCTCTAACAACACATAGCGTTGGAAGATATAATACAAACCGTACGCTGCCGTACTGGCTATTAAAATTCCCAACACAAAAAAGTATTCCATGCCTACTCCTTAATCTATTTTCTTTGAGCTAAGCCTAGCTCAGCAGAGCCGAGCTGCAAGTTTTCTATTAATGCTCGCGGGTAGAGTCAAAGTTAATATCTGGCCAGCGCTCTTCGGTTAGGCTTAAATTCACCCTTGTAGGGGCAATATATGTAAGAAACCCACCGCCATCTAACGCCAGGTTCTCAACCGTTTTACGCTTAAACTCTTCTAGTTTTTTAGAGTCTTCACAATGCACCCAGCGCGCGCTGTACACAGCTATTGGCTCGTAGATACATTCAACTTTATATTCATCACGCAAACGCTGTTGTACCACATCAAACTGCAAAGTACCGACCGCGCCTAAAATAAGATCATTATTATTCAGTGGCATAAATAACTGAGTGGCACCTTCTTCCGCTAACTGCTGCAAACCTTTCTGTAATTGCTTCATTCTTAGCGGATCTTTTAAGCGTACGCGTTTAAATAACTCGGGTGCGAAATGTGGAATACCCGTAAAACGCAGAGATTCGCCTTCAGTAAAGGTATCACCAATTTGAATTGTACCGTGGTTATGTAAACCAATAATATCGCCTGCGTAGGCTAGCTCTGCACGCTCACGGTCACCTGCCATAAAGGTTACGGCATCGGCAATGCTGATGGTTTTACCAATACGCACATGCCTCATCTTCATGCTTTGCGTGTATTGCCCTGAAACAATACGCATAAACGCAATACGGTCGCGGTGGCGCGGGTCCATATTGGCTTGAATCTTAAACACAAAACCGCTGAATGCTTTTTCGGTTGGTAGCACTTCGCGTTCAATGGTGTTGCGCGACAAAGGCGCTGGGGCCCATTCAGTAAGACCATCTAATACATGATCAACACCAAAGTTACCCAAAGCAGTACCAAAGTAGACTGGTGTTAACTGGCCTTCCAAAAACAATTCCAGATCAAACTCACTAGAAGCCCCCATTACCAGCTCTAGTTCTTCTCTTAATTGAGCGGCGTAATCTTCACCTACAGTTGCATCTAACTCTGGATTATCGAGCCCTTTAATTATTCGTATTGGCTGAATAGTGTGGCCTAAGCCAGATTTATATAAAATAGTTTCATCACGGTGAATATGATACACACCTTTAAAGTGCCTGCCGCTACCAACTGGCCAAGTAATAGGCGCGCATAAGATATCAAGCTCTTTTTCGACCTCGTCAAGCAACTCCATAGGGTCGCGAATCTCACGGTCAAGCTTGTTCATAAAGGTAACAATGGGTGTAGTACGTAAACGCGTTACTTCCATCAATTTACGGGTACGATCTTCAACCCCTTTACCTGAGTCAATCATCATCAAGCAAGAGTCCACCGCGGTTAAAGTACGGTAAGTGTCTTCCGAAAAGTCTTCGTGACCGGGTGTATCTAATAAATTGACTAAAGCACCGTTATAAGGAAACTGCATCACAGAGGTGGTGACCGAGATCCCCCGCTCTTTCTCCATTTCCATCCAGTCAGACTTAGCATGCTGATTGGAACCACGGCCTTTTACCGTACCCGCAGTTTGAATGGCTTGCCCATGCAACAGTAGCTTTTCTGTGACAGTGGTTTTACCAGCGTCAGGGTGCGAGATAATAGCGAACGTTCTGCGTTTTTGAATTTCAGGAAGTAAATGATCGGCCATTAGAAGTTTCTTTTCTGCTGTTATACGAATAAGCTCATGCACAGTAACGGATGATTTCTTTACTCATGGCTTCGTATATAAGTAATGTCAGTTTGTGGGCGGCTATTTTCGCTGATATAGGCTGGATTAACAATCAATTGCCACCTAAGCAGCAATCATTTTATTTCAGCGCGCACCCAGTCTCAATTGTAATTGTACATAAGGTAATAATTAGACTTACAACTGTTCTAATTGTAGCAGGAGACTGTTTAGAAGTATTTAATGAAAAAACCAGTACTAGGTGAATAAGTACTGCTCAGAAACCCCTACGCTTGAGGGATATTATGACTGTTGCACTTAACAGTCATAATATGAAGCTTAATCTTGCTGTTAACCGCCTTTTGTAATAGTACTATTTAGTCTATTTATCGCCTCTACTACTTGCTGTGCTTCGGCTTGAATCTGAGCAATTCGCTCCCCCGCTGTTAAGATTTTTTGCACACCGCTGTCAACATGCTGACTATTAGCGGTCATGCCTTTTACGGCGGCTTGAGCCAGTTTATTATTATGAGCCACCACTACCACTATTTCTTCAGTCACCTGCCCTGTACGAGCGGCTAGGTTTCTAACCTCATCAGCCACCACAGAGAACCCTCGCCCCTGCTCACCAGCCCTTGCCGCTTCAATGGCTGCGTTTAAAGCCAGTAAGTTGGTTTGCTCTGCCACTCCGCGAATGGTGCCGACTAAATCATTGATTTTTTCTGACTGTGTATTAAGTTCTTTTATATCTTCTGTCGCGCTTTGCAACTGCGCACTAATAGTACGCATTTCCTCTACGGCTTGCTGTACTGCCAAGTTACCCTGCTCTGCGCTAATGTTCGTTTTTTTAGCAATGTCATGGGCAATAGTAGCTGCTTCGCCTTCTGCTATTTGTTTTTCTACTTGCTCCGTCACGTTGTTAGCAAGCTTTATTACTTTATACGGCTTACCTAACTGATCTCGTACTGCAGTGTAGGTGGCACTTAACCAAATTGTGCGCCCTTGCTTGTTGCGTCGCTCAAACATACCGGTAACAAATTCGCCACGACCCAGTTTTTGCCAGAATTCCCTATACTTAGGACTGTTGGCGTACTCTGCCTGGCACAAGACGCTATGATGCTTGCCACGCAGCTCTTCTAGGTTAAACCCTACCACGCCTAAGAATAATTCATTTGCATCCATAATTTCACCTTGCAGATTAAACTCAATGCGTGCAATGGATCTATTGATGGCTTCAAGCAAACTATTACGCTCTTCAAAGCGCTGCACGCTTTCAGTAATGTCGTGCGCTACTTGTATAATTTTTACTACTTTTCCTTCATTATTTTTTATCGGCATGTAGGTGGCTTGCAACCAAATGACTTGACCGTTTTTAGCAACTCGTTGAAAACGTCCTTTAACAATTTTACCTTTATTCAGCGATGGTAGGCTTTGCTGATAGGTGCTTTGCGCAGTGGTTTGCGACGAACACAAAACATCATGATGCTGATCTTTTAGGTCTGCCAAGGTATAGCCGAACAACTGCAAAAATATGGAGTTAGCGTAATGCACCTTACCATTAGGTGACAACTCTAATAACAAGAGTGACTCATTACTCGCTTGCGCTATTGCCCATAGCTGTTCGAGCTCTTGACGATACTCAACCACTTTTTGCTTAGTCTTATTGAAAAACATTGGTGCGCCTCATGATTTAACCAACTGTACTTATTAAACAAGCACCTCTTCTATAATTAAGTAAAGGTTAACAACTCTAGAATGCAAATATTTACACAGATAAATCACAGCAAACACTAAGGCTCATTTTTCTGATATAAACTCAGAGCTGCTGCGGTTTTGCCTAAATGCAGACAGTTAACATAATTGACTTTCCAGCGTTATCTTCAATAATTAGCTAACATCCAACACAATATTATTTTCACAACTCAATATTGTTTCTACAAGCTTAGTCTTTTATAAAACAGTATTTCAAACAGGTACTCAACATGAGTAAAAAGCAGCGCTTAAATCTGGGCATAATGGCTTGGTGGCTGCCTTTGTTTGCTGGCATGGTCATAACACTGATCACTGCACTAGCACTTCAGCATCAAAATGAAATAGACCTTAGATCTTATACCAACACATTGGCAGACAAAGCCGAGAGTGCAATAAAAATGCGCTTCCAAAGCTTCGAAGATGGATTGCGTGCTACTCGTGGTGCTATTGCTGCGGTGGGGGTTGATAACATGTCTGCTGATCAGTTTGAAAACTATATTAATAGCCGCGACATAAAACAAGAATTTCCAGGCGCTTTAGGGTTTGGTTTCATTAGGCGCGTCTCTGCAGCACAAGAAGCAAGCTTTCTTGCACTTGCCAGTACAGATGCCGCCAGTAATTTCAGTATTCGCGCGTTAGCACCACATGATAGCGACCGCTTTGTTATTCAATACATTCTTCCAAGTGATGACAACCAGCAAGCCATTGGACTTGATATAGGTTCTGAAACCAATCGCCGTAACGCTGCGATAGCCTCAGCCAGAAGCAATCAACCCCAACTGACAACCCCTATCACTTTGGTGCAAGAAAATAACAAACCAAGGCGCGGCGTGCTGATACTGCTGCCTATATACCCAAACGGCTTATTACTACAAACACCAGAAGCTAGAGAGCAAGCTGTACTTGGTTGGGCATATGCTCCTCTAGTTATCGATGACGTTCTGTCAAATCTCAGCGGAGTTATGGAACAGGCATCAATAACGCTTAGCAATACAGCAGAGCTCGAACCATTTTTTCACTCTGCAAACACTGTCCGTAATGATTTATTTGAAGGGAAGATAGTTCGGAATATTTTTGTCCTAGGCCAGCAATGGCGAATGGAGATCACCCCTAATATCAAAGCTTCGCAGGGTGTAATCAGGTGGGATATTAGCTGGGTGATTGCGCTTGGCCTTAGCCTAACATCTTTAGTTCTATTGGTTTTTGCCGTATTACGCAGCAGTGCAGCCATTGAAGAACTCGACAATAATGAGGGCGCAAATAATGGCATCATCGGCATTCTACCTTACTTGCAAAGCCCACTCTTTAAGCGAACATTAGCCCCGATACTGACTACTATGTTATTAATTTTTACGATATCTAGCTGGTTTATTGTTCAAAACCATCTGGGCATAGTAAAAAGCATTCTTGTGAACTCCAATACTTTAGCAACAGGAATTATTAACAAAAAGGCAACAGAGTACCGCCAAAGCGTAATTTTCCTTGCTAAAACGCCACCAATCATTTCATTAATCAATCAATTCGGCAGCGACTCAGGTACCAACCCTATTAATTCTGAGCAGCTAAGGGAGCGTTTGGCTGAGATTTTTAAAGCTTATATGCTAGCAACCCCTGAAGTACACCAAGTACGTTTACTTGATGCTAGCAAAGACTGGCAAGAGGTCGTCAAGGTACAGCGTTTTAACGATACTCTTCATAAATTTAACGATCGTCTTTTGCAGAATAAAAAGAATGAGCCCTATATCGCTAGCACGTTAAAAGTGGGGGACAACAATGTGTATATTTCTGAGGTCAACCTTAATCGTGAATTCGGTTCTATAGAATACCCTGAGCGCCCTACTTGGCGGTTTTCCACACCTCTATTTAACCATGATGGCTCGCCCTTCGGCATTATTATCATCAACATCAATGCTGAGCAGATTTTAAAAGAAGCCGCTTTGTCTGCACCTATGGGCACCAATATATACATCACTAATACAAACCACGAATTTTTACTGCATCCTAATACCTCCAGAGCTTTTAATTTCGAGCGCGGTCTTTCCTATACATGGGAGGATGAATTTAAAGCAGCAACTTGGTGGTCCTATATAGACAGCTTTAACCTACAGAGTTTTCGTAATATGCAAGGAAGGGTTTGGGTAGAGCAAAAAGATTTTTACCTTGACGACACACCGAGCAATCGCGCCTTAAGCATTTACAGTGTTAGTCATCAGCATCCAACTTTTAAAAGTGTGGCATCTCAGATCGCCGTTGTTTTTATTGTTCTAGCAATACTTTTCTTATTGATTGTGGCGTTTCTGTACTGGGGTTGGATGAATAAAAAAACTCGTGAACGAAATGCATGGCAAGCACATATGCAGACGCAACGAAGCAAGGAAACCATGCGTTTTAAGAGTTTATTAGAGTCGACTCCTGACGCTATTCTTATAGTCAATGAGGCGGGCATCATTCAGCTGGTGAATGCTCAAGCAGAGAGGGTCTTTGGCTATGCTCGAAGCAACCTAGAAGGTCAGTCTATTGAAAAGCTTATTCCTAATGACCTAAAAGAAGCACAGCTTTCCTATGTCATAAGCCATATGCAAGCTGACCGGCCACTTGAACATAACAAACAACTTTTTGCTTTGGCAGCAGATGGTTCAGAGTTCCCTATTGAGGTTAGCTTCAGCTCCGTCATTTTGGATGAAGAGCGACTAGTGTCTGCATCGGTACGTGACATCACCGAAAGGCTCGATATCGAAGAAAAACTACGCGATGCATTACAAACTGCCGAACAAGCCACTGCCGCCAAAAGTGCATTTTTAGCCAATACCAGCCATGAAATTCGCACACCGCTGAACGCAATCATAGGGCTTACTTACTTACTAACCGAAGAAGAGTTAACCGAGAAACAGCATTTATTAGTCGAGAAAATTTATATTTCTGGTAATTCTCTGCTGGGGATTGTCAATGATGTGTTGGACTTATCCAAAATTGAAGCCAATGAAATGACTCTCGAAGCTTTACCGGTCGAGCTGCGTGAGCTGCTTGAAGAAGTAGCAGGAATTTTCAGCATCCAAGCTGAAGCGAAGCGACTGCAGTTTGCCCTTGAACTGGACCCTCAACTTCCAGCTTGGACTGTGACAGATGGCATGAGAATCCGTCAGGTTTTGGTTAACTTATTAAATAACGCTCTTAAGTTTACTAGCCTAGGGCAGATCACCCTTAGGGCAGAAGTAATAAGCAACCCTGTTACCCCACAAGAAAGTCATACCACTGTACGCTTTACGGTGATAGACACCGGTATAGGTATATCGCCGGAAGCACAAGCTCGTCTTTTTAAGCCCTTTTCGCAGGCAGATTCAACGACAACACGCCAATACGGTGGTACCGGTTTAGGCTTATCTATAGTACGCAATCTCGTTAACCTAATGGATGGAGATATTGGTATAGAAAGCAGTACAAATAATGGCAGCAAATTCTGGGTGGATATTCCCTTGCTGGTTCAAACGCAAGAAGATATCACCCGCTTAGAGAACGAAAATCCAGCACTGTTAGTACTCATCGCCGAGGATGACGAAGACGACGCTAAGCACTTACAAAAGATGGCACAAGCCTTAGGCTGGCGCGCCATGGCGGTACACGATGGTGCAGAGTTGGTTGATATTGTAATTAGTCGACGTGACCAAAAAATGCGCATGCCTGATGCCTTACTGGTTGACTGGCAAATGCCATCTATGGATGGTTTAAACGCCATACGTACGCTGGCAACTAAAATTGGTCGAGAGCAACTGCCCGCCATTTTAATGGTGTCTGCTTATGATCGCGAACATATTAGTGCTTTGGACATTGATAATTTAGTCGGTAGCTTTTTACATAAGCCCGTCCATGCGTCTACTCTTTTTAATGCAGTTAATGACGTTGTTACCTTTCATACCGGCAACACCAGACGAGTGTTAGAGTTAACTCGCACGGAAGCCGTCAAAGCAAAGTGGTTATCGGGTATGCAGGTGCTGGTAGTGGATGACAGTGCCACCAACCTAATGGTGGCAACTCATATTTTAGAACGTAACGGCGCCATAGTGCATACGGCCATCAATGGTGAAGAAGCATTAGCCAAGATAAAAGAGTCGCCTGATCTTTATGATTCTGTACTGATGGATATACAAATGCCCGTTATGGATGGCCTTGAAGCCACGAGACGTGTGCGTGAGCAGTTAAAACTTCCCACCTTGCCCATTATTGCACTCACCGCTGGCGCCTTGCTTGAGGAGCGTAAACGAGCTTTAAGTGCTGGTATGAATGACTTTTTAACCAAACCTATAGATCCTTCCAAGCTTATTAACGTAGTGCGAGCTTCGGTTGAAGAATATCGTGGAGTAAACCCACCGATAGAAACCAGCAGCCAAGATGAAGCCAGTCAAAATGATTGGCCACATATCGATGGGCTTAACCAAGCTCAAGCTAAGCGGTTGTTACTGGGTGACAAAAAACTGTTCTTGAACACTCTAGACAGCCTGTTACAACAACATGCCAATCTAACAACCGCACCAGCAGAAAACATAGATGCGCCCGAGTCAGAAAAATTACGCTTACAGCTTGCTGCACAAGTGCATAAGTTGCGTAGCGCTGCTGGTATGGTTGGTGCTGAAAACTTACAACAGCTCGCCGCAGATGCAGAGAACTTAATACGCAACACTCAGCAGCCAACCTACGAACTACTGTCCGCACTTGCCAGTGAGCTACGAACCCTGCAAAACGCGAGTACAGCAGTCTTGCTGGCTTGGAAAAATGTGGCTGCGCTGCGGTCAGAGTCAACCCTGAAGAACACTACTCCACTCATACAAGAAAAAGTTGTGCAACACCTTATAGCCTTATTAAAAAAACAAGACTTGGCGGTTATGGATGAAGTCGAGCAATACAAAAATGAACTGACCACGGCCCTAGGTAACGACCAATTTAACCAGTTGACCGCTTGCTTAATGCAGCTTAACTACCAACAGGCCATAACTATTCTTGAGCCGCTAAGTAAAGACACTGGGGATGCCTTATGAGTTTAAACTTTAGAACAGACGATCTTCCAGAAATTTTAATTGTTGACGATGACAATACTGTAATTATCGCTCTCAACAAAGTCCTCAGCAAAACTGGGCGCATACGCTTCGCTTCAAATGCCCAACAAGCCTTTGCATTAATTGAAGAAGTACGACCCGACCTAATCTTACTCGATGTCGATTTACCCGATGTCAACGGCTTGGATATATGCATCCAATTAAAAGCTAACGATGCAACTAAAGACATCCCTGTATTGTTTATAACCAGTAAAGTCGATGCTGGCTTTGAAGAGCAAGTGTTCGATGTGGGTGCAGCCGATTACATTACCAAACCCCTCAACCCGCGAGTGGTTGCTGCTCGAACTGAAACACATTTGGCTTATCACCGTGCAATTAACCTACTTAACAAACAGGCCAGCACTGACGGTTTGACTGGCCTTGCCAATCGCCGCTCTTTCGACCAACAACTAAAGATAAGCTTGAAGCATGCGCGCCGGCAAAAAGAGCCGCTGACAGTGGTGATGATAGACATCGATCAATTTAAAAAATATAACGACCACTTTGGCCATCTAGCAGGTGACGAGTGCATAAAAAGTATTGCTTTAGCTATCCATAAAGCCGCCAACAGGCCCACAGATGTGGCCGCTAGATACGGTGGTGAAGAGTTCGCTCTTATTTTACCGCATACAGACCAGCAAGGAGCTATAGTAATGCTCAACAAGCTTCTTAAAACAGTGGAAGATCTCAAGCAACCACACGCCCCTGACGCTATTTATCCCCAGGTAACAGTGTCTATTGGTTATAGCACGCTTCTTCCTGAACATCTGCCAACCATCAAGTTAAACGACCTAGCTATTGTAGAGGTAGCAGACCAAGCACTGTATGCATCGAAAAACAACGGACGCAACCAAGTGAGCTACGTAACCCTAGGAACGGCGTCTGATCAAGCTTGATTAGTACCATGCGTCTGCGTTTTAAGTCAGTTATTTACTCTCATAAAAAAACCCCGAACTGGTCGGGGTTTTTTATTTAACAGTTTTACTTACTTAGGTAAGTCTAACTTAGTATCTGCTTTGATAGGACCAGTAGGTGATGTCAAAGTCATCAAGTCATGGTTCCACTTGTCGCCTTCTACCATTACGTGAGCTGCGGCACCTAGCAATACTGCTTCAATCAGGTTGTGGTTTACGTAAGCGTAAAGACCAGGCTGTTTGAATGTGTACAGTGCTGCACCGGCAGAGCCACCACGGATAAACCAAGTTTCTAAGTCTTTCTCTGGCGGGTTGTTAAACTTACCAGTTTCCCAAGCGTAGTCTGCATGACCACCAATTAAGTGTGGACGTGAATCACGGTTAGCTTGTGAGTGAACAAATAGAACAGTTTCACCTACTTTACTTCTCAGAATGTTCTCACCCGTTAAAGCACCTACTGAACCGTTGAATACAACGTGGGTAGGAACCAAAGTTCTCATGGCATCAAGTGAGTCCATAATGGACGCATTCAATGAGTCATAGCTCTTGTACTTACCATTTTTATCTTTAGGGATGTAGAAGTCACTTTCACCAATGTACATTACTTTGTCGAAACGTAATTTCTTGCCCTTCTCATCTTTTAAGCCTTTACGTGGCAATACCATGATTGCGCCGTTCATGCCGTTAACCATGTGCCATGGGGTCATAGCACCACCTGGCGCACAGTGGTATACGAATGTACCAGCGCGGTCTGCTTTAAAGCGCATAGTCACTTCTTGGCCAGGGGCAACCATAGTGATCTCACCACCACCCATTGCACCAGTTGATGCGTGGAAGTCAATGTTATGCACTTGTTCGTTGGTGCTTGGGTTAACAATAGTTAACTCAATGTAGTCACCTTCGTGAACGACCATCATTGGGCCTGGAATAGTGCCGCCAAAAGTCATGGCACGTAATTTCACGCCTTTTTCTACTTCAATTTCTTTCTCAACGATAGGCATGGTAAATTTGACTATCTTTGGACCGCCTTTAGCTACTTGATCAAAATCATGTACAAATGGTGGCGCCTTAAGATCAACACTGACTACCTGTAACTTTGATAAATCAGGTGCTTGATCAAGGGTCTCTATTACTAACTTGTGTGAATCAACTGCATGCGCAGTCATCGACATCATTGGTGAAGCTGCTAAAGCAATCGCAGCGGCCAACAAGCTGGTTTTAAGTGCTTTCATAGGTTTTTTCCTTAAGAATTGAACATCTGCACTGATAATACTGGTTGCTGGTGAATTTTATATGACTTAGATCAGTTTTGGTCATTTATACCTAAATATCGCTAATATACTGCTGATTGGCACGGTTATTCATACCCAACAGAGGTATTTCTTTTATAAATTCAATACCCATTCAAGCTTTAGCCTACACATCTAAGTTTAATCACCCTTAGTATTTAAGACTTATGGTATTAATCTTCGGTAAGGTATTATCCATTCGCCATTCATTGTTACCCTATCGTCGAGCTTTTTAATTATGTCTTTAAGCTTAATCCACCAGCACGCTTTACAACGATTAACACTTCTACGCCTAGCCAGTATTGGTACTTGGCTGATTTTTGTTTTGTATTTAAAGTATTTGCACTTAACCGAGCTGCTCCATACCGGCTTAATGCTGGCCCCTTACTTGTTACTATTACTATCCGGCGCATGGCAAGCGTGGCGCACTCAGGTTAGCTCTAAAAACTTGTTGCTGCAGCTAACACTTGAGTGTCAATTATTAACCGCTATGTTGTTTTTTAGCGGTGGCGCAGCTAATCCGCTGATTTCTTATTTCTTAGTTTTATTGCTACTTGCTGCCTACAGCTTGCCACTAAAGTACACCATCGCCCTGACAACACTTTGTATTATTGACTACTCCATGCTGATGCTGTGGCACCAGCCTTTGGTAAGCCACGCAGTAAGTAGTGACAAGAGTTTGTTTGACCTGCACCTTGTAGGCATGTGGTTAAACTTTGTTGTCAGTGCGGTTATTTTTGCTGCCCTTATCCCTTTAATGGTGCAAAGCGGCCTACGTCAGCGCCAACAAATTCAGCAGTTACGGGAGCAACAACTTAAGAATGAGCAGTTAATCGGTATTGCCACCTTAGCAGCAGGCACCGCCCATGAGATGGGTACACCATTAATGACCATGCAGATGCTATTAAGTGAACTCGAACCCAACAAGGTGATAAACAAAGAAGACTTTTCTATTTTAAGCACGCAAGTAGAACGCTGCCGACAATCTTTAATGCGTTTATCCGCCGCCGGACGTGAAGTGCAGAAAGTAAGTGAGCACTGCGCTGACCAGTGGCTAGCTGACTTATTAGAGCGTTGGCGCTTAAGTCATCCTAAGGCACAATGGCAAGATAACGGTCTTACATCCAAAACCTGTATAGTTGCCTCACCTTTACTTGATCAATCACTATTAAACTTACTGGATAACGCTGCCGAGGCAGGTAACTCGCCGGTGCAATTGCACAGTAAAGTTGATGATGATTTTTGGCGTTTGCATATCATTCAACCCGATGCGCAAGCAGCAATTAACCTACAAAAGCAGCATAACTTTAGCAGTAGCAAAGAATATGGGCTGGGATTAGGTTTATACTTGAGCAACGCTAGTGTCGAACAGTTTGGTGGTAATATTCACTTACAAGCTCAGGCAGATGGCAGCACTTTATGTATTTTGTCTTTACCTCTTTGTTATAAAAGCGAGTGTAAATAATGCTAGAACGCATTTTAGTAATTGACGATGACAAGCACTTTACTCAGGTGCTTAGCCGCAGTTTAGAGCGTCAGCACTACACTGCTGCAGTCGCCAACAATTGTGCCGACGCGTTAAGCCAGTGTACTTCCTTCGAGCCCGACTGGATTATCTTAGACTTACGTTTAGAGCACGAATCTGGTTTATCTTTAATACCAAACTTAATTAAGCATTGCCCTGATGTACGCATTGTCGTCCTCACCGGCTATGCCAGTATTCCTACAGCAGTAGAAGCGATCAAGCTTGGTGCTCATAACTACTTACACAAGCCCGTTAGCCTACAAGATCTAATCGCCGCTTTTGCCGAAGACGCTGGCGCTGCCAACCCTGAAGAATCCAACAACAATGATAACGAAGTAATGAGCATGAAACGCTTAGAGTGGGAACATATTCAGCGTGTATTATCTGAAAATGAAGGCAATGTTTCTGCAACAGCACGCGCTCTGAACATGCACCGCCGTACTTTGCAGCGCAAATTGCAAAAGCACGCACCACGTTAATAAGCAGTTACGCCCCAAAGCCGGTGATCAACCCCATTACTAAATCGATATTAATTATTAAACCTACAAGGATGTGCCATGCAATCAGCAGTACTCGAAACCTCTTTGGCCTTTACTCAGTCGAATTGTAAAGAAATCGATCTTTCAGCAGATATTGGCTACCCACTCAAAGTTGTTGTAAACGGTTTACAGCATGAGCAGCCTTTATTCTGGCAATCATGGAGTTCGGGCGAGCTGGTCGGTGAAAGCACGTTTTTACAACCGGCTGGGCTTGCCTTGAAAATGCTATTCACTCAGGAAGACTTTGCTAGCATACCTGCCCAAGCCTTGGTGATCGCGGATTCTGTGACCAGTAAGAAGTTTCAAATGCTGCAGGCCATGCTTATCTCCCCAGCCAGTATGGAATTAGCCCTCTCCAACCCATTATTATTTGTGTTGTTAGTCAATAAAGCCGAGCAAGATGGTATAGACAGTGATTCCTTCACTGCATTGGTGCTAGAAAAGCGCAGTAAAATTTTAGACTACTTAGCACTGCCTTCTAGCAAGTCTGTCTTACGCCTACTGGCACGCACTCAATACAGCAATGCCAATGGTAACGATTTAGACGCTGTCCTAGAGGTGCTTAGCAGACCAGTACAACTGGCCAGACTAAGGCACGTTAAGCAGTTAAGCCTTAACCACATATTGTTCTTACAACAGTTCCAGGGGCTATTTTGGCCAGGCGTGCTAGAGCTAATCACTCCAGAAACTAACAGCGCCTTTGCTGCTTATGTGTGCCGCATGGCGTCCGACTGCTGCGCATTAGGTGCCAACCTAGATAATTTACGCACTGTTTCCACCAATGAAGAGCTAAATGCCCTCCATAACCGCCTGATCAACGTTCGTAACCAAGCACGTAACCTAGGCTATGTACGACAAAGTTTGGAAGAATATGGCGAGTTTCCTTCTCCGCCATTAGCGGGGAATACTATAATTGTGCCCCTGACCAGTTGGAAAGAGTTAACCGAAGAAGGCCAAGAAATGCACCATTGCATAAGCGTGCATGGGTACAAAATAGCCGCCAGAAACTACTTTGTTTACAAGGTGTTAACGCAGCAGCGCCTGACGTTAGCTATAACTCCGCACGGTGAGGGCTGGCGTATTGATGAAGTGCGAGGCCATTCAAATACTATGCCGACGGAAGATTCCTTACAGCATATTCACGATTGGTTTAAAGCAGTTACTGAAAAGAAGAAACCGGCCCAGTAGGATGGCCTAGTCGGTGGTGATGGCCAGCGCATAAAGCAGCGCGTCTTCATCACCTTTGGCGCTAGGGTAATAGTTAGTACGCACTCCAGCCTGAGCAAAACCCATGGACTCATACAAGTTAATTGCTTTGTCGTTACTTTCGCGCACGTCCAAAAACCATTGTTCGGCCTGTTGGCTTTGCAAATACTGGTAAAGCGCAGTCATTAACTGTCGACCATAGCCACGCCCTTGCTGCTTAGGCGCTACCGCTATCATCAGCAGTTCGGCTTCACCCACAATTAAGGTATTAACGGCATAAGCAACGATGCGCTGCTTATCTTCCAATATCCAACAGGTGTTTTCTTTACTTAAGTAACGACGTAAAACGGATTCTGGCCAAGGATGAAAATGAGCTGATTTTTCTATTTCTAAAATAGCAGGCAGATCATCTAAGGTAGCAAAGCGAGCGCTCATAATAAGGGGAATAAACTTTGCCAAAGCTGACGCTTAAGAGCCGCGCTGTGCATAATTTCCGCAACAGAAGAGGCGGCACCTATTTGTTTAACGTCAATTTGCTGCAACCACTGCTGGCTGTGCTGACCAATGGCCACCACTCCTTTGGCATTATTGGTTTGTTGCATAAATAACCAATGTGCCTTTAAGGCTTGTAAAGCCACAGGCAAGCTTTGATCTTGCTGACTGGATTGCAAAAACGGCCAACGAAACTCAAACGCTTGGGCAACAAAATCAGAACGGCCGAGCAATCCTTTTTGCACACTATGAATAAAGCGTTGCAACATTTCTACTTCTTCGACGTTATCACACACCCATACTACCGGTAGGCTGGAGCTAACAAAGAACAACTGGAAATTAGGGGTAATATTTCGTGCGGGGTCTAAGGCTGGGGTTAGCTCTGAAGTTATCGCAGACCCAATTGCCGCAGCTTGCACTGGCTGATTAGCCTGGGCTGGTTGGCTGACAACTGCAGCCGCTGGCTTTTGAGCCGGTGTATATTCGTTTAATAAATCGTCTATATCGGGCATTAAATGCGCATTTGGGTCTTCTGCTGCCACCACCGTTGGCTGGTTTTGGTTGACTGCAGTCGCTAACCAGCGCGGCTCAGGCGCAAACGGCAAGGCATGGCGTGGCATCCATTGTGCCACTCCCATTGCTTGCAGATAATCTAGACGCGTTTGTTCCAACATGGCTTAGATGGCCGCCCCTTGCGGGTGCTTACGATGAGCATCTGAAACCAGTAAGTTTAAAGCATGAATATAAGCTTTAGCGGAGGCGACAATTATATCGGTGTCAGCACCACTGCCATTAACGATACGACCACCCTTTTCTAGGCGTACAGTCACTTCTCCTTGTGAATCTGTGCCTTTAGTAATGGCGTTTACTGAGTACAGCAATAAAGTGGTATCAGACTTGGCAATGCCTTCAATGGCCTTAAAGGTAGCATCCACAGGGCCACTGCCTTCGGCTTTGCTGCGCTGCTCAACCCCATTAACACTGACCACCACTTCTGCCACTGGTGTCTCGCCAATTACTGAATGGCTTTCTAAGGCAACCAAGCGGTAAACATCAGCTGCTTTTTCACTGGCGGCCTCGGTTGCTAGTGCTTGTAAGTCTTCGTCAAATATCTCATGTTTTTTGTCGGCCAGCTCTTTAAAGCGGGCAAAGGCTTCGTTTAAAGCAGCATCGGTGGCAAAGGTTACACCTAGCTCATTCAGGCGACTGCGGAATGCGGCACGGCCTGAGTGCTTACCCATCACCATTTTATTCGCGCCCCAACCGACGTCTTCGGCTTTCATAATCTCGTAAGTTTCACGGTGCTTTAATACGCCGTCTTGGTGAATACCAGACTCATGCGCAAACGCATTAGCACCAACAATGGCTTTGTTAGGCTGTACTGGAAAGCCAGTAATTGAAGACACCAAGCGCGAGGTAGGCACAATTTGAGTGGCATCAATATTGGTTGCTATGCCAAAAAAATCACTACGGGTACGCAGTGCCATGACCACTTCTTCTAAAGAAGCGTTACCAGCACGCTCACCCAAACCATTGATAGTACATTCCACTTGGCGCGCGCCATTGGTGACTGCCGCTAAAGAGTTAGCCACCGCTAGGCCTAAGTCATTATGGCAATGCACTGAGAAAATGGCCTTATGGGCATTTGGAATACGCTCTAACAGGGTTTTGATTGTATAACCAAACTCTTCAGGAATAGCGTAGCCGACCGTATCGGGAATATTAATAGTGGAAGCACCGGCATTAATAGCCGCTTCAATAATGCGACATAAGAAATCAATCTCAGAGCGACCAGCGTCCTCGCAAGAAAACTCGACATCAGCCACTAAATTTCGTGCTTGCTTAATAGAGCGAACCGCTTGTTCGACTACATCGTTCGGCTGCATACGCAATTTGTGTTGCATATGAATGGGCGAAGTAGCAATAAAGGTATGTATACGTGCATTTTGTGCGCCTTTAAGTGCAGCGGCGGCTTGGTCGATATCACGCTCAACCGCGCGCGCTAAGCTACAAATGGTACTTTCACGCACTGCTTGCGCGACGGCGACAATGGAATCGAAGTCGCCCTGTGAGGCTGCGGCAAAACCGGCTTCTATGACATCAACGCGCATTTTTTCTAGCGCTTTACCAATGCGTACTTTCTCATCTTTGGTCATAGATGCGCCTGGGCTTTGTTCGCCATCACGCATAGTGGTATCAAAAATTATTAAGCGGTCTTGCTGACTCATAGGAACTCCGTT
>SMEQ01000242.1_pt1 | contig 17302 bp, 11 predicted proteins | sample 2456281 | NCBI WGS metagenome assembly SMEQ01 (sample SAMN10132596, study PRJNA489261) | soil metagenome | isolation source: day1 antibiotic-loamy sand soil ammended with raw manure from dairy cow... | place: USA | collected 2015-04-01
GCTTTACCTTGATTCGTGATGTGGCGCCGGGTGAAGCTATTTTAATTACTCACGATGGCCAGTTTTTCAGCAAGCAGTGCGCAGAGCCTGCCGCATTTACACCTTGTATTTTCGAGTTCGTTTACTTTGCTCGCCCAGATTCCATTATCGATGGCATTTCAGTGTATAAAAGCCGTATGCGTATGGGTGAACACCTTGCAGCAAAAATATTGGCGGAAAAGCCAGATCACGATATTGATGTGGTTATTCCTATACCTGATACAAGCCGGGTTTCAGCGCAATCTTTGGCTTACCACTTAGGTGGGCTTAAGTTCCGCGAAGGTTTAATGAAAAACCGCTATATCGGCCGTACATTTATTATGCAGGGGCAAAGCCTGCGTAAAAAATCCGTACGCCAAAAGCTGAATGCCATTGGTTTAGAGTTCCAAGGTAAAAACGTCTTGTTAGTCGATGACTCCATTGTACGTGGTACCACCTGCAAGGAAATTATTGAGATGGCGCGTGAGGCAGGGGCGAATAAAGTCTACTTTGCTTCTGCTGCGCCAGCAGTTAAGTATCCGAATGTGTATGGTATTGATATGCCAAGCGTAAAAGATTTAATTGCTTACGGTTGCACAGAAGAAGAAGTAGCAAAACAAATTGGTGCGGATTGGTTGATCTATCAAGATCTTGACGATTTAACCGAAAGCTGCCGAGAAGGTAACCCTGGCATACAACAGTTTGATTGTTCGGTATTTAACGGCGAGTACATCACCGGTGATATCAATAGTGCATACCTTGAAGTATTAGAAAAGTTGCGTGGTGAAGACAACGATAAACAAGCCAACGTAGAGGACGAGTCCACAGTAGGTTTACACAATGACATCTCTTAATAAGCAAAAAAATATGGTAAGTGATGAGCGTATTGCCGCTTTGCTTGCAGCAGACCAACAAACGCAAGCCATTCGAGCAGGTCATGTGAGTGGTCCTGAGGGCGAGCATAGCGCAGCGATTTATGCGACATCGAGCTTTGTTTTTGAGACCGCGCAGGATGCCGCCGCTCGATTCGCCGGTGATCAAGTCGGTAATGTTTACTCACGCTATACCAACCCGACGGTTAGAGCTTTTGAAGAGCGCATTGCCTTATTAGAGGGCGCCGAAAAAGCCGTTGCTACAGCGTCAGGCATGGCAGCCATTACTAGCGTATTTTTAGCGCTATTAAAGGCCGGTGATCATATTGTTTGCTCGCGCAGCATCTTTGGCGCAACCACAGCGGTATTGGATCGCTACCTGAGTAAATATGGCATTCAAGCCACCTTTGTCGAAGCGACGAACTATAAAGAGTGGCAAGCAGCAGCGAATAACAATACCCGTTTATTTTTCTTGGAAACGCCTTCTAATCCCTTGGCAGATATTGTGGATATTGCCAAAGTGGCTGATATTGCGCATAAGAACAAAGCCTTATTGGTGGTAGATAACTGCTTTTGTACACCTGCGGTGCAACAACCGATTAAATTTGGTGCGGATATTGTCGTCCACTCAGCAACCAAATATATCGATGGCCAAGGGCGTGCTTTAGGCGGCGTTGTTTGCGGTGCGAAAGAACAGCTTGGTGATATTTTGCGTTTTGTGCGTGCTACGGGCCCAAGCATGAGTCCTTTTAATGCGTGGATTTTCTTGAAAGGCTTAGAAACTCTACAGTTGCGTATGCAGGCGCATTGCGCAAGTGCATTAGCGTTAGCCCAATGGTTGGATAAACAAGAGGCTGTCGAAAAAGTTTTTTACGCAGGCTTAGAGCATCATCCCGGTCATGATTTAGCGAGCAAGCAGCAAAAAGGCTTCGGTGGTGTGTTATCGTTTCGCATCAAAGGTGATAAAGAGGCTGCATGGCGTTTTATCGACGCCACGCGTGTTATCTCCATCACCGCGAATTTAGGCGATGCTAAATCGACGATTATTCATCCGGCGACGACAACGCATGCGAGCTTGTCAGTAGAGCAACGTCAGCAAAGCGGCATCAGCGATAACTTAATTCGTGTGTCTGTGGGCTTAGAAAGTCTCGAAGATTTAAAAGTTGATTTACAGCGGGGCATTGCTGCACTGTAAATTCCTTCATTGATGTAAAGAGGTGCTTTATGCAACAGAGTGTTGATCTGGCCATTAACCAGGTTGAAACGGTACTCAAGGGTAAGGCGCACAGCATCAAGTTGTGCTTAGCATGCTTTTTCGCGGGCGGCCATTTATTGCTAGAAGATTTGCCCGGCATGGGTAAAACGACGTTAGCGATGGCCTTGGCGAAAGTCCTAGGCTTGCAATACACACGCGTGCAGTTTACGAGTGATATGCTGCCTGCTGATATTCTCGGCAGCAGCATTTTCGATAGCAAAGATAGCAGTTTCCGTTTTCATAAAGGCCCTATCTTCAGCCAGCTTTTATTAGCGGATGAAATCAATCGCAGTACGCCAAAAACACAAAGTGCTTTATTAGAAGCGATGAGCGAGCGTAGTGTTTCGGTCGATGGCCAGAGCCTGCACTTGCCAGAACCTTTTTTTGTTATCGCTACGCAAAATCCAATTAGCCAATTAGGCACTTTTCCTTTACCTGAATCGCAGCTGGATCGTTTTCTAATGTGTATAGAACTCGGTTATCCAGATGCTCGCTCTGAACGCGCTTTATTGCAAGGCCTAACCGGTAGAGCCTTGCTAGAGTCACTGAAAACCGTATTGAACACGGAGCAAATGCCTGCGTTGTTTGCCTCCGTAAATGCTGTGAATGTGTCTGACGGCGTGCTCGACTACATCCAAGACCTAGTTGCCTACACACGCGAATCCAGTGATTTACAGTACGGTATTTCACCGCGCGGCGCTTTAGCCTTAGTGCAGGCAGCCAAGGCTTGGGCGTTTATTGAAAAACGCGAGTTTGTCATCCCCGAAGATATACAAATGGTGCTGTCCGCGGTTTTCTTGCATCGCTTGACGCCGGCGGCGAACTCACAAGCTGAAGCAGCTGCGGTGCTTGAGTTAATGCTGCGCGAAGTCTCAGTGCGCTGATTATGACTGCTTTCTTTCAGCGCCAATTTCAACGCTGGCTAGATAAACGTATACCGCGTAATAACAGCATTAACCTCAGTCAGCGGCGGATTTTTATCTTCCCCAGTCGGCAAGGATTTTATTTTATTGGGGTTATTTTATTGTTGCTAATAGCAGCGATAAACTACCAAAATAACTTAATTTATCTGCTAGTGTTTTTTCTGCTAAGCATGATGAATACCGCCATTTTGCTGACTTATTTGAACTTGTCGGGCTTGAGCTTGCAAGCAGGTAAACACAGTACCGCTTTTGCCGGTGACTATGTCGAGTTCGATATTCTTCTTAGCAGTAAAAGTGGGCGCAGCTATCAACAAATCCATCTGTTTTGGCCAGACAATCCTAGACAGACTGTGGATGTTATCGATGGCCAGCAAACGAAAGTTGCTTTGTTTTGCAAAAGTGAAAAACGTGGCTATTTTCGGCCAGGGCGATTATTGCTAGAAACATACTATCCCCTAGGCTTTTTGCGCTGTTGGTCATGGATAGACTTGGATTTTCAGGCGATCGTTTATCCCAAACCACTGTCTATAGCGCATTTGCCAACAGGTGTTCAAGCCGGCGAGGAGGGTGAGGATAAACCCTCGTTAACCGCTGATGATTTTTATGGCTTTAGAGCGTATCAGGCGGGTGATTCCATGCGCCATATTCATTGGCCTAGTGTGGCTAAAGCGCAGCCCATGCAAAGCAAAGTGTTTGCCAGCAAAGAAGAGCAAAGTCGTTGGCTGGATTGGCAGCAATTAGCAGGCTATAGCACAGAACACCGTTTATCCATTTTAGCGGCTTGGGCCTTGTCTTTAGAGAAAGAAAAAGCCCAATGGGGGCTACGTTTGCCCGGCATAGAAATTGCTCCTGATTCTGGTGAGCGGCATAAGCATAAAGTGCTACGTGAACTTGCCCTTTATGGCATTAGCGAGAGGGCTGTAGAGTGAGGTCTGATCGTATTCCGCGGCTGGTCTTTATCTGGATATTGATTAGCCAAGCTTTTCTTCTGTTTCCACATATCCTACGAACGCCACAGCTTGTATTGCCACTCTATGTATTCTGTCTAACATGGCGGTTAATGATTTTCAAAGGCCGCTGGCGTTACCCCAGCGGTTTAGTCAAAGCGTTTTTGGTTCTTGCGAGTTTGGTTTTTATAGTGAGTTTAGACCAACGGGTGCTCAGTATAGAATCCATGGTGCTATTGCTGATTACCGCTTTCCAGCTCAAACTTATAGAAATGCAAGATCGTCGTGACTTATTGATCAGTGTGTATCTGGCGTACTTTGTTATTGCCACCGAGTTGATCTTTAATCAGGGCTTATTATCCGCGATTTACATGGTAATCAGCGTGCTATTGGTTAGCACGGGGCTTATTGCCGCCCACATGGGGCTAACGCGCTTATCGTTTTTTCATCCTTTAAAAGTCTCAGCTCGTTTAATGCTGTTTTCAGTACCCATTATGTTGGTCGCGTTTTTGGTCTTTCCGCGTATCGGGCCTTTATGGACCTTGCCATCGCCCGCGCAAAGTGGAAAAACCGGTATGAGCAGTAGTTTAAGCCCCGGCAGTATTTCTAATCTTGCAGAGTCTGATGAATTAGCATTTCGCGTGCAGTTTGCCGGTAGCCCACCACCTATGCAGCAACTGTATTGGCGTGGCTTAGTGCTCAGTGCGTTTGATGGTAATACATGGACAGTGGCTGATCAGCAGCGCTTTGTTGATGATGGGCGGGCGCTCTATGGCGATTTAACGGAGCAAACAAGCTACGACTATCAAATGATTATGGAAGCTAACGATAGACACTGGATGTTCCCTTTAGATGGCATTACGCAGTTTGATGCGCATGCCAGATTATTTGATGACTATAGCTTGCGTCATATCGGTAAAATCCAACAGCGTGAGGCATGGCAAATGCGCTCCTCACCACAGGCGAAAAAAACCGTCCGTTTAAGTGTGCAACAACAACGTTTTAATACCGCCTTACCAGCAGGGCAAAACCCAAAAACTCATGCCTTAGCGCAGCAGCTGTGGCAACAATCCGATTCTGCCGAAGATTACCTGCAGCAGATTTTATTATATTTTAACCAACAGCCTTTTGTTTATACTTTAACTCCGCCTTTATTAGGCCAGCATGCGAACGATGATTTTTTGTTCAATACGCGACGCGGCTTTTGTGAGCATTATGCCAATGCCTTTGTAATTTTAGCTCGCGCACAAGGTTTGCCATCACGTATTGTTGTTGGTTACCAAGGTGGCGATGTTAACCCTTATGAGCAGCATGTCAGTGTACGGCAACTGGATGCACATGCCTGGGCTGAGGTGTGGTTAGAAGGGCAAGGCTGGGTTCGCTTTGACCCCACTTATGCAGTAGCCCCAGAAAGAATTGAAAGGGGTAGCCAAGATACACTGCGTGAAGATCCGCGCTTTTTAGCACAATCACCATTATCGGCGGTAAAGTTAGCAAATGTAGCTTGGCTTAAAAACCTACAATACCGCATCGATGGTTTGAACTTTCTATGGCATAGCAAAGTATTGTCTTACCAAGGTGCGCAACAACAGAACGTTCTCGCGGCCTTAATGGGTAAGGTTTCTTTACTGCGTATCGCCATACTGATTATTAGCGTACTGTTAGTGAGCAGTTTATTGGTTTTTGCCGTTTATTATTTGCAGCATACTAGGCCAGTTTTATCGGCTTCTGAGAAGATCTATCAACGCTTTTTAAAAAAGCTGAAGCAAAAAGGTTTGAGTAAAGAATCAAACCAAGGCGCACAAGATTTTGCCGTTATCGCTATGCAAGGTTTTCCGCAGCATGCTGATGAGATAGACACCATCAGCCAACAGTATATACAACTACGCTATGCTAAACTGAGTGAGCAACGACATCAAAGGCTACTTGAACAGTTTCGGGCCAATGTGAAACAATTGAAAATTCGCTAAGCTAGCGAATTTGTAAATAGCGGAGGTAGAATGAGCCGTTTAGTGATTTACCCTGAGCAACAGCCGGATCAGGTACAGATAGAAACAGCATTAGCCCTAGAAATCAGTGAGCTGCTTGCTGATTATGGCATTGTTTTTAAGCAGCGTGCTTGGCAGGGCGATGTTGATGCTTTGCTGGTTGATAAAGAGGAGCAATCCGATATTAAGCGGGACATTGTACCGCTAGAGCGTCAACACCAGTTTCCCTTCCAAAGCTTGATTGTTGTCGATGAAAATCACCCGAACCGCCAGTCTTTACGCATGAAGTATTTAAGTGAATATAGCGTCAATAAAGATGAAATCCTTTATGTGCTTGAGGGTAGTGTACTGCTGAGCTTTCATGTCAACGAGCAAGTATTGCAGTTACACTGTGTGGCAGGTGATTTATTGATAGTACCCAAGGATGTTACCCACTGGTTAGATATTGGCCAAGGCAGTGAGCGCTTGAGCATGATGTTCTGTAGGCAGCAGCTGGAAGAGTCCATACTACATTATAGCGGCAGTAATATTGCCGATTTATTCGAGCGCTTAGCTTAAGGCCATTGCACTATGTCACCACGCAAGCCAAAGGATGAAAAACCTATCAAACGGATAAAAACAGGTGCGTTTGAGCGTCAGTGGCAGCTGACAAAGTCGGGGATCAAAGCCAGTAGCGTTGCCGGAACCCAAATGTGGGGCTCATTACTGTTAAATAAAGATAAACGTCAGCAACGTAATAGCCGCATCTTATCTGAACAGGCCCAATATCTCGCTGATGAGCTAGGTAAGTTAAAAGGCGCGGTGGTTAAAGTCGGACAAATGATGGCTCTCTATGGGGAGCATATTTTGCCTGAAGAAGTCACATTGGCTTTTCGCAGTTTAGAAGAAAACACCACCGCCTTAGCATGGTCAGCGATAGAACCTATTTTAATTGAACAACTCGGCGATGCCTATGCAGATTTTGAGGTGGAGGAAGTACCGTTAGGCGCGGCATCTTTGTCGCAGGTGCACAAAGCCTTACATAAACCCAGTGGCGACTATGTCTGTTTAAAGGTGCAATACCCCGGCGTAGCGAATGCGATTGATAATGATATTGCCAGTGTTATGCGTTTATTGCGCTTAGCGAACTTGGTGAAGTCAGATCCCTCCACGAATGATTGGTTGGAAGAAATTCGACGCCTATTGAATGAAGAAGTGGACTATCAGTTAGAGACTGAAAAAAGCGAGTATTTTTACCGCTTGGTCGCCGGCCATCCTATTTTGCGTGTACCTAAAGTTTATCCGCAATACAGCAGTAAAACCTTGTTGGTCAATAGCTTTGAAGCCGGTGTTGCCGTCAATGCAGCGGAAGTTTTAACTTATAGCCAAGCACAGCGCAATTTACTGGGCAAGACATTTCTACAGCTGTTTCTGGATGAGGTTTTTCAGTGGGGTATGCTACAAACCGATCCTAACTTTGGTAATTACCGTATCCGTCAAAGCGCGCAAGGCGAGGTGGAGCTTGTGTTGTTGGATTTTGGCTCAGTCATGCGCTATCCCGATAGCTTTCTGCAACCTTTAAAAAACATTGTGCTGTCGGCCTATGATAAAAATGCGCAGGGTATTCGCCAAGCCAGTATTGATTTAGGCATTATGCAAGATGATTACCCTGAAAACGTCCACCAAGACTTTGCTCAATTGTGCTACTTATTATTAGAGCCTTTTACCCATCAACATAATGGCTGTCCAGATCATGCGTTGAATAGTCAGGGTGAGTATCGCTGGGCGAGCAGTCAGCTCCCACGCCGCGCTGCTAAGCATGCGGCGCAATCGGCGATGAGCCGTTACTTTGCCGTGCCGCCGAAAGAGTTCGCTTTTGTTAGTCGTAAGTTGCTCGGCGTCTACAGTTTTATTGCCGCATTAGAGGCAGAGTTTAACCCAGGTGAAATGTTAGCAGCCTATCGAAACGCTTGATATTTGGCTGTTTAACCCCAATATTTGAGTATCTATAATGCATAAGTTAGTTGTGTGGAGATTTTTGTATGGATTTTAAAGATTATTACGATATTTTAGGTGTCGATGCTGATGCCGATGCAGCAACGATAAAAACGGCCTATCGTAAATTGGCACGTAAATACCATCCGGATGTGAGCAAACTTCCAAACGCTGAAGACAAGTTTAAAGAGGCCAGTGAGGCCTATGAAGTATTGCACGATAAAGATAAGCGTGCCGAATATGATCAGTTACGCCAATACGGCGGACGTCAGCAGGGTGGGCATTATCAGCCACCACCGGGTTGGCAATCGTCAGCGGGGAATGGCAATTTTTCAGGTGGCTTCTCAGACTTTTTTAACACCATGTTCGGTGGTGGCGGCTTTCAGGGCGAACAAGAGATCTTTCGTCAGCGTGGCCAAGATATTGAGCTTCAGTTAAATTTGTTTTTAGAAGACTGCTTGGAAGAAGCGCATAAAACCATCGAATACCAAGTGCCTAGCATTGATGGCCAAGGCCGTAGAATGCAGCAGAAAAAGTCGTTAAAAGTTAAAATTCCTAAAGGCGTTTGTGATGGTGAGCGTATTCGCCTCAAAGGTCAAGGCGGCCCTGGCGTTAATCAAGGCCCATCCGGTGATTTATACCTGTTGATACGCTTGGTGCCCCATCCCTTATTTGAAGTGGATGGCTACAATTTGTCCATAGACGTGCCCATTACGCCTTGGGAAGCGGCTTTAGGCAGCAAGGTGACGATTCCAACGTTAGAAGGGAAGATCAGCTTAAGTATTCCAGCCAATAGCCAGACGGATAAAAAAATGCGTATTAAAGGTCGAGGCTTACAAAGCAAGAGCGGTCGAGGCGATTTATACGTGGTCTTAAAAATCATGCTGCCTGAAAAAAGCAATCCCGAGAATCAAGCGTTATGGGAAAAGCTTGCGGAGTTAAACACGGAAGATGTACGCGCACACTGGCCAGACTAAATGGCCAGTATGCGTGTATTGGCTAAAGCATCGCTATGCTTACAGTAACTCTTTACGCAGTTGCGCTGGGGATTTGATCGACAATAAACCCGGCGCAACGTCAAAAGCGGTTTTTGCACCGTATTGTTGCGATTGATTTAAACGATGACAGGCTCTGGCGTAGGCGACTAAAACGCTAGCCGTAAACTCAGGGTTACTGTCCAGTTTTAAAGAAAATTCTACCACTTGTGCATGCTCATCATTGGTGTTGCCACTGCGAATAACAAAGCCGCCGTGTGGCATGCGTTGGTGCTCTTTATGCAAAGTCTCTTCGCTAATAAAGTGCACAGTGCTGTCATAATCTGCAAAGTAGTTGGGCATAGTCACAATAGCTTTTTCTACAACTGCAGCCTCTGCACCTTCTTCTAAGACGATATAACATTCGCGCTTATGCTTATCTTTGGTTGCCAGCTCAGGGCGTGAACCGCTGCGCACTTGCTCAATGGCTTCTGGTGAGGGAATAGTGTACTGCACACCGGCTTTGACACCATCTACACGGCGCACCGCATCTGAATGGCCTTGGCTTAAGCCCTTACCCCAAAATGTGTAAGTTTCACCGTCGGGCAATAAAGCTTCACCCAGCAAACGATTGATTGAAAATAAGCCGGGATCCCAGCCAATGGAGATCAGTGCAGTTTTGTTGTTCGCTAACGCAGGCGAATCAACGGCAGCATAATACTCGGGAATTAGCGCATGGGTATCAAAGCTATCGACGATGTTAAACAGGGCGGCTAGGGCTGGGCCTTGCTCGGGTAAGTCATCTTTAGAGCCACCACAAAGAATCAATACGTCGATTTTGTCGGTAAAGCCCTTGAGCGCATCCATAGTATAAACGGCAGTATCTTTAAAAAGAGGAGATACGGTATCAGGTGGGCGGCGGGTAAATACACCGATTAACCGCATATCAGGATTTTTTCTAATGGCGGTTTCAACGCCACGGCCAAGATTGCCGTAACCTGCGATACCAATACGAATAGGGTTTTGCATAAATATAAAACTCTCCAATTGCTGGATGGGGGGGAAGAGTCGTAATTATAGAGGTAACTGCCGTTGGTTTGAATGATTTCTTTACCAATCGGCCCTCATGCTAGTCGTCAGGTAAGATAAAACGTGCTTTGCCGCTGCTACCACGCAAGTCTGTCGTATGTCCAACATTGCTTGTAGAGTCAGCAAAGTCATCAATAGGGGCAAGCTCTAGGGAAAGACCAGAGCTAGTAATAAAAGGCGTTTTTTCCTCGGCTGCTATCACTTTGCCACTGTTTGTAGCGGCTGGCTGTGCCGGTTTTAGCCAGCTTGGCAAATGCATTGCTTGTTCAGGAGTTTCCGTATCTAGGGGTTCAAGTTCAAAGTCTAGTGAATAGGCTTTGGCTTCTTTTAGGTAGCTAGTGCTGGATTCAGATGCTTCGGTTTCTGGCAAATAAGCGCTAAAAAAGCTACGCATTTCTACTAAGTTATCTTCCATCAGGATAGGAATTAAAATGGAGTACATATCCAGTAAGGTGACTGCATTCTTAACAGAGTCCGATTGTGTCGCTGTCTGTAGGCGGCTAGCAACGGCGGTGTTGAGAATGTGCATATCTTGGTAAATCGTAGCAAGGCCATCCAATGCTAAATCGCTATCATCACTGTTTTGTTTAACAAAGTGTTGTGCTAATAAGTACATGCTAGCGATGCGGAAAACCGTTTCTTCCTCAGAAGAAAGCGGGGTGTGGAAACGTGCCAAGGGTTTCATCCATAAGGTTTTAGGGCAGCCGCTAGTTGGGTAAATAAGCTCTAACATAGAGGCTATTATTCGCTGAATGGCCGTTTTTTGGCTAACCGTCCTATCCTCGGTGATAACTTCGAGTGCGACTGTATCTATGGATTTTGTATCATGTAAGCGGCTAACGACATTATGTAACTGCAATGCAACAGGGCAATGCTTATGCTCATCGGTGGACAGAGGGCAGTGCGAGCACTGTCTATAGCTGAGTTCTGTCCAGTAAGGCGCTTCTTCGTTTGAATCAGCCGGTAGCTTGTTAGGGCTGCCATTAAGGTTAAAGTCAAAAACTTCCGTGCTTTCGTCAGCTAAGGTAATGCGGTAGGTGATAGTAAAATTATCCATAGTCTGATAGTTGCTTGTGCTCAAAAAGTGGGTGATTAATTTCTATTAACTGAACAAAAGCAAGAACCGTACCATAAATGTTATTTGTTGCTAGGAAAGGCCTGCGATTATATCAAAGTGTGCGCGCATCGACGATGTGACAAGAAGTGTTAGTTTTCCAGTGGCAAGGTAACAATCTGTTGCTTCAGTAGAGGCACGCTATTTATCCACTGAATTTTGTAATCGCACGTTTGCGCATTTTTGATGCTCATAGCGATGCGGTATTGCTCGTTAGGGTAAAATAGCCAGCTGCGCCAGTGGCTTGGGGTGTCTGGGCGTTGAGGGGCAAAGTTCAGTTGAATATTATCATTATCCGTGGCTTTTTCGGTGCTGCCAATAGTAAAGCTAAAATGATCCAAAGGAATAGCTAGGCCTAAGCCGCAGGCTTTGATGTAGGATTCTTTCAGTGTCCAATAGTCGAAAAAGCGACTGCGCTGTTGCTCTTCAGGCAAGCTAAACAGTTCCTTTACCTCGCTAGGAGAAAAATATCGATCAGCAATGGCGAGGATGTCATTGTTGCGCTCTATGTGCTCCACGTCTAAGCCGATATCGTGTTCAAGCGTAACAGCGCAAGCAATAAAGTTATGTGTATGGCTGATATTAAAGCGCAGCGGTAGTGGTGGGTCGACGATTTCGGGCTTGTCTTTTTCGCCTTTACTAAAGCGCCAGTCTTGTCGTGCAACGTCGGCGTAGTGAGAGAGTACGTCTCGTACAAAGGCGCGAGTGATTAAAGCATCGTGCTGATCTTTCTCGAAGCGGTAGCGCTGCTGACGCGCAAGCTCATCCGGTGTGAGTAAGTTTTTGTAGCTATTAAGGAGCTCAGCGTGTTGGTGTTGCAGAGGTCGGGTAAACCAAATGTGAATGTCGCCTTGTTGCAGAATTTTCTTTGCTATAAACATGATCTGTCAAGTTTCGGGAGTTAGTGTGGGTTTGAAATGGGGGGCTCTATCTTTTTTTACATTCAATTGCTATTGAAAAACAATGACTTAAAGTTGATTTTTTGAGCGAGCGTTTTTTAAGTGTCAGGTGATTGTATTGTTTAGTGGAAGTATGTATGCTGCAAAACCTTAAGCGCTTTGGTGCGCAATAATAAAAATAATGAAATTACGCGGATAAAATGCCCATAAAACCTCATGCTAATGCCACAACCACGCCAGAAATGCGTGAGTTTATCCGCGAATCGGACTTGCCGACGGCGGTGTTAGCGCGTTTGCTTAAAGTGAGTGAAACCACGGTAAGAAAGTGGCGTAAACGTAACTTTATCGATGATGCTTCACACAAACCGCATAACTTAAACACAACATTGAGCCCCGCGCAAGAATATGTTGTAGTTGAGCTACGTAAACGTCTTTTATTATCCCTCGATGAACTTCTCCTAATTACCCAACAATTCATTAATGCCGAAGTGTCTAGGGCGGGTTTGCAGCGCTGCTTAAAACGTCACGGTATTTCACGTTTAAGCCAGTTAGATGATGAGCACGTTTTTGATGTAGATAATGCCGTCAGCTTGCGTATAGAAGATAAAGAAGAGCAGCAAGCGCTTGAGGCCAATATCTCTGCCAAGTCCATCCAAAACGTTTTAGGTCTTACAGCTGACCAAGCAATTAATGTTGAAGTGCGCAGTCTGCCGAACTTTGCTAACGAGACCAAGCAGCGGCGAGTATTGTTTGCCAGCGACCCCGAATCACGCTGGGTCTATGTCGATATATACGACGATAGCGACGAAATAGAAGCCGCAGAGCGCTATATGTCACACGTGTTAAATAAAGCTCCCTATCACATCCGCCGCATTTTAGCGGGTAATTACAATGATTTTTTAGCCCGTTTTCGTGTTTTAGATAACGCGAGCGGCAAAGCAGAATAACAACAGAGGTTACGTATTATGGCGAGAAAAGACATGAAAAAAATGGATGCCGAAACGCGCGCATTAAACTCACGCATGCAAGAAACCCCCATCGCTGTGATCGGCATGGCCTCGGTTTTTGCTGATGCCACTAACCTCAATCAATATTGGGATAATATCGTTGAGAAAATAAACTCGATTATCGAAGTGCCCGCATCACGTTGGAGTATTGACGATTATTATTCTGCCGATAAAAACGAGCCGGACAAAACCTATTGTAAGCGTGGTGCTTTTATTCCCGATATCGATTTTGATCCGATGGAGTTTGGTCTGCCGCCGAATATTCTAGAAGTTACCGATATTGCTCAATTACTCGCCTTAGTGGTAGCCCGTGAAGTGATCGAAGATGCCGGTATCGATGATGCCAGCGGTTATGATCGCGATAAAGTCGGCGTTATCTTAGGTGTAGGGGGTGGCTTAAAACAGATCGTACCGTTAACCTCACGCTTGCAGTATCCGGTATTAGAAAAAGTTTTAAGCTCCTGCGGTGTAGAAGAAAAAGACCGTGGCGTAATTATCGACAAATTCCAAAAAGCCTACGTGAAGTGGGAGGAAAACTCCTTCCCAGGCATGTTAGGTAACGTGGTTGCCGGTCGTATTGCCAACCGTTTTGACTTGGGCGGCACCAACTGTGTGGTGGATGCCGCTTGCGCAGGCTCTTTGGCTGCGATGCGTATGGCGGTCAGCGATTTACTAGAATACCGCAGCGAGGTGATGATCTCCGGCGGTATTTGCTGTGATAACTCGCCCTTTATGTATATGTCCTTCTCTAAAACGCCAGCCTTTACGGATGGCGATAATATCCGCCCCTTTGATGAGGACTCCACCGGCATGATGGTCGGTGAAGGGATCGGCATGGTCGCCTTAAAGCGTTTAGAAGATGCCGAGCGCGATGGCGATAAAATTTATGCGGTATTAAAAGGTATTGGCACCTCATCGGATGGCCGTTTTAAATCCATTTATGCACCACGCCCCGATGGTCAAGCCAAAGCGCTAAAACGTGCCTATGAAGATGCCGGTGTTGATCCTAAAACCGTTGGTTTAATCGAAGCCCACGGTACCGGTACTTTAGCCGGTGATGCCGCAGAATTTGGCGGTTTGAATCAGTTTTTTGGTGCACAAGGTGCAAAAGCTGATAAAGATGCGATTGCCTTAGGCAGTGTTAAATCACAGATTGGTCATACCAAATCGGCTGCAGGGGCTGCGGGTTTTATCAAAGCTTGTCTTGCTTTGCACCATAAAGTATTGCCAGCAACGATTAACGTCAATAAGCCTAGCGATAGTTTAAAGATTCACGAAACACCATTTTATATCAATACCGAAACCCGCCCGTGGATGCCGCGTCAAGATGGCGCACCGCGACGCGCAGGGGTTAGCTCCTTTGGTTTTGGTGGTACCAACTTCCACTTTGTTTTAGAAGAGCACAAGCCAGAGCACGATAGCGCCTATCGCTTAAATCCTGTCGGCGAGACGATTTTGATTCATGCACCCAGCCCCGAGCAGTTGCAAGATGTGCTACGTGACGAGTTAGCCAAGTTGCAAGTTAGTGCAGACGAGCAAATATTTGCTTTACGTCGCTTGGCAAAAAGCTACCCTTTAAAAACACCGTCAGACAAAAAAGCCCGTATCGGTTTTGTCGCCACTAGCGCAGCAGAAGCGATTGCTTTCATCGAGCAAGCCTTAACACAATTCGCCGCCAAACCCGAGCAAGCACAGTGGGTATTGCCCACCGGTATTTATTACCGTAGCAAAGGCTTTGCCGCCTGTGGCAGCACCGTTGCCTTATTCTCCGGCCAAGGTTCGCAGTATGTGAATATGGGTCAAGAGCTAGCCTGTAATTTCCCAACCGTGCGCTCAGGCTTTGCCGCCATGGATAAAGAATTCACCGCTAACGGCTTAGCACCTTTATCGCGCACAGTATTCCCTGTACCCGTTTTTAACGCAGAAGATAGAAAGCAGCTCGATTTGCAGCTGCAATTAACCCAACACGCACAACCTGCGATTGGCACCTTCAGTATGGCAAGCTACCAGCTATTCAAAGCGGCAGGTTTTAAGGCAGACTTTACTGCAGGCCACAGCTTTGGTGAGCTAAGCGCTTTATGGGCCGCTGGCGTATTAAGCGATGATGACTATCGCATGTTGGCTCGCGCACGGGGTCAGGCCATGGCCGCACCCGAAAGCGCAGATTTCGATGCCGGTACCATGATTGCTGTTGTTGGCGACCCTGCCAACGTTGCAGAAGATATCAAAGGCATAGAACAAGTCTCTATCGCTAACTACAACGCCAATAACCAAGTGGTTGTCGCCGGTAGCACCGATAAAGTGCTAGAAGCTTATGAACACTTAAAAAGCAAAGGCTATCGCGTGGTTAAGTTGCCAGTATCGGCAGCATTCCATACGCCTTTAGTTGCGCATGCACAAAAACCTTTTGCCGCAGCGATCGATAAGGCCCAATTTAATAAGCCAGAAATTCCTGTATTTGCCAACGGCACCGCCAAAGCGCATTCCGATAAACCCGCTGATATCAAAAAAGTGATGAAAAACCATATTTTGGAATCGGTGCGTTTTAAAGAAGCCATTGATAATTTATACGCAGCCGGTGGTCGTGTGTTTGTCGAGTTTGGTCCTAAAAACGTGCTCAGCAAGTTGGTAGAAAACATCCTCGCCGATAAAGACGATGTCACCACCATTGCGGTGAATGCCAACCCGAAAAAATCATCCGATACACAGCTGCGTCAAGCCGCCGTACAAATGGTAGTTAACGGGGTATTGCTGAAAAATATCGACCCCTTTGCTTTAGAGCAGCCTTTAGAACCGCGCAAGCAATCGCCAATGACAATGAAGCTATCCGCGGCTTCCTATGTCAGCGATAAAACCAAACAAGCATTTACTGATGCGCTAAACGATGGCTACACCATCAGCCAGGCAAAAGCAGAACCACAGATTGTCGAGGTAGAAAAAGTGGTAGAGAAGGTCGTCGAAAAAGTCGTCGAGCGTATTGTTGAAGTGCCTGTACACGTAGCAGGCCAAGCAGCAGCAACTGCTGCACAGCAAGCGGCACCCAGCAATAACCTAGACGGTTTTATCAGCCAGCAACAACAGTTGTTAGCTGTGCACGAAAAAGCCATGCAAGGCCCTGAGGAATATAACAAAACCCTTCAGCAAGCTTTAGCACAAGGCCAGGGCCAGTTATCGCCGACGGTTGAAAACGCTTTAGGCCACTACCACGATTTTCAAACCGAAACCTTACGTATTCATGAGCAATACCTAAACGTACAAACGCAATACATTACTGGCGGCCAAACGCTAAGCAGCAGCCCTGCGCCTGTCTATGTAGCGCAACCACAAGCCGCAGCACCTGCAGCCGCACCAGCTTATGTTGCACCCGCAGCACCGGTTCAGCAGACAGTTGCGTCTGCAGCCGTAAAGCCAGCACAGCCAGTAGCATCTGCACCTGTACAAACACAAGCAGCCGCACCTGCACCCGTTGCCGTTGCAGCTACTGCAGCTGTTGATACCGCACAAATTCAAAAAGTCATGCTCGACGTGGTCGCCGATAAAACCGGCTACCCCGTGGAAATGCTAGAGCTTGAAATGGATATGGAAGCCGATTTAGGCATTGATTCCATCAAGCGCGTAGAAATCTTAGGTGCCGTGCAAGACCAAGTAGCGAATCTGCCGGAGTTAAACCCCGAGGATTTAGCCGAGTTGCGCACCCTAGGTCAGATCGTTGACTATATGCAAAGCAAAGCCGGTGCCGCAGCGCCTGTAACAGCAGCCGTAGCAGCACCTGCAGCGAGTGCCGGTATCAATACTGCACAAATCCAACAAGTGATGCTAGACGTAGTCGCGGATAAAACCGGTTATCCCGTAGAAATGCTAGAGCTATCCATGGATATGGAAGCAGACCTTGGTATTGATTCCATTAAGCGCGTTGAAATCTTAGGCGCAGTACAAGACCAAATCGCTAACTTGCCAGAATTAAACCCGGAAGATTTAGCCGAGCTACGTACCCTAGGTCAAATCGTTGACTATATGCAAAGCAAAGCCGGTGCTGCAGCGCCTGTGCAAGCAGCAGCCAGTGCGCCACAAGCCGCCGTTGCTACAGCACCAGCAGCTATCAATACCGCACAAATCCAAAAAGTCATGCTCGACGTAGTCGCGGATAAAACCGGCTACCCCGTGGATATGCTAGAGTTATCCATGGATATGGAAGCAGACCTCGGTATCGATTCCATCAAGCGCGTAGAAATTCTAGGTGCA
>SMEQ01000656.1_pt1 | contig 17283 bp, 15 predicted proteins | sample 2456281 | NCBI WGS metagenome assembly SMEQ01 (sample SAMN10132596, study PRJNA489261) | soil metagenome | isolation source: day1 antibiotic-loamy sand soil ammended with raw manure from dairy cow... | place: USA | collected 2015-04-01
CGCAGCGTATGGCTAAAACATTAATAAAACAGCCGATTAAGGGCTCTAATACGCTGGCTGGTCGGCCGGCTACTGGTGTGCCAATACAAAAGTCAGCTTGCTGGCTATAGCGATAAAGCAAGGTAGAAAATAAGGCCATCATGCTGCTAAACAGCGTGCTATTAAAACGCTGATTGAGTGATTGGATGCCTTGCATGGGGATTTGGCGCTGCACCATGGCGGCGCGATTATCCATTTGCGCTGTACGCGCTTTGCTGGTGGGTAAGTCTAAAGTGGGCACGCCGGCGAGCTGCTGCTGCCAGTAGCTTAGCTGCTCTTTTAATTCATCTTGTCTTGTGGGGCTGGTTTGCCATGCAGCAAAATCTGCGTATTGTCGCTGCAAAGCCGGAAGGGCGGGATTTTGCTTGTTGACCAAGGCTTGGTAAATGCTGATCAGCTCTTGCACGAATATGCCTAAAGACCAACCATCCGCAGCGATATGGTGCACAGTAAGGCTTGCAATGCAGTGCTGATCACCTAAGTGGAATAGGGTGCAGCGCAGCAAAGGTGCTTGGTTTAAATCAAAGCTTTGCTGGCTATCAGCTTGTATCGCTTGGTGGATATTTTCGTTGCTGACGTTTTGCTGCTCAATCTGCCAGTTATAGTGCGCTTTAATCGACTGTAATAGCACGCCGTTTTTTTGATAGTACAGGCTACGTAAAATGCTGTGTCTATCGATAATTTTTTTGCAGGCTTGTTCGAGTAAGCTCACATCCAGTGTACCTTTGATATCCAGTGCGGTGTGAATATGTAAGGCGCTGCTGTGCGGGTCTAGCTTTTGCATAAACCACAGGCGTTGTTGAACAAACGAAACGGCGAGATCGTCGCTGCCTTCTACTTGGGGGATATCCAGCTGCGTTTTTTCTGATTGCCGTAAAAAGGTAATGATCGAGGTTTTATATTGGCGCAGCAATGCAATAAGCTCGCCAGTCATTGCGCCGTCGGGTGCGCTATAGCGAAGTTGTTCTTGTTCTAGCCAGAGACGAATATCTTGTTCGGCGAGTTGATTGATTAGTATTGCAGCATTCATGAAGGATTATTTATTTTTATCGTTTGTCCTCGATTATACGATGCATTCGGCAACTTTACTATGCAAAGCGTACGGCCTTATCTTTAGATCGTGACGTGATTTATAGTCGCATAAAGCGCAGCCACGCCAATATAGAATGGTAGGCTTGCAGCCATTATAAGCGTATAATATACGCTTTAGCCAAAGAGGTGATTTATGGTCAGTAATATGCCGCATATTGTGATTGTTGGTGGCGGAGCAGGTGGTTTGGTATTGGCCAGTTTGTTGGGTCGCAAGATGGGCAAGAAAAAAACGGCGCGTATTACTTTGGTTGATGAGCAACTAACGCATATATGGAAACCTTTACTGCATGAAGTCGCTGCTGGTTCTCTAAACCCTTATCAAGATGAACTCAATTACTTTGCTCAGGGCAAACGCAATGGCTTTTCTTTTCAGCCAGGCAGAATGGTCGGTTTGGATAGGCAAGAAAAAACCATTTTGCTAGACGACATGCAGGATGATGCGGGCGGTAAGTTGCTCGATGCACGATCCATTCACTACGATTATTTGGTGCTTGCAGTCGGCGGCACAGCTAACGATTTTGGCACAAAAGGTGCAAAAGAGCATTGCATCTATTTGGATACACGTAAACAAGCGGAGCGCTTTCATCGTACTTTGCTCAGTCATTATTATCGTGCCAAAGCTAGCGGTAGTAGCGATGTATGTTTAGATATTGTAATTGTTGGTGCGGGTGCCACAGGTGTCGAGCTTGCAGCTGAGGTGCACCATGCGGCGGAAGTTTTAATGCGTTACGGTTTGGATGAGATAAAGCCGGCGAATGTAAAAATCAGCTTGCTAGAGGCTGCTGATAGAGTGCTGCCCGCGCTTAGTGAGCATATTTCGACGGCTGTACACCATGAGTTGCAGCGGATAGGTGTTGATGTGTTAGTGGGGGAGAAAGTTACAGAAATCACTGGCGATAGCATTTTGACGGCCAGTGGTAAGGTGATTCCTGCGCAAATCAAAGTGTGGTCAGCGGGCGTGCAAGCGCCGGACATATTGCGTGATTTAGGCGGCTTGGTTAACGATAGGGGTAATACCTTATTGGTTAATGAGTTTTTGCAGACTGAAGATCCTTATGTGTTTGCTTTTGGTGATTGCGCTAGCTGTACAACCAAGAATACCAAAGGCGAAACTGTACGTGTGCCGCCAAGAGCGCAGACGGCTTTTTTGCAGGCTAAGTGGTTGGCAAAAGCTATACCCGATATTGTGCAGGGCAAAGGCGTAGAAGATGCCTTTATCTATCAAGACTATGGCTCGCTAATCTCACTGTCTAGTCACACGGCAGTGGGTCGCTTAATGGGTAATCTGACGGGCAGTGTCAATGTTGAAGGTTTTACTGCACGCATGGCTTATTTGTTTCTCTACAGAAAGCATCAAGCGGCGCTGTATGGCTGGCCTAGAATGCTAGTGTTCGTGCTAAAAGATTGGCTAGGGCGTAGCTCGGGGCCCAATTTAAAAATGCATTAATACTGGTTAAATACACAGTTTTTCTTGACGGCTGCGCACCTGTATATATACTGTATGAAAAACCAGTAAAGCATAAAGGTGTTAATAATGTCTACTCAATTACAGCCGGTCAACTACAGTAGTTTTCGTCATGTGCTTAGTCAAAATGCTGGGCCTAGAGTGCGCAATAAAGGCAAAACGACGTATGTCTATGATCAGCATAACCGCATACTGGCTATGCTAAAAACAGCCTCTATGGATGCTTTTGGGCGTATTCAGCCAGCACAATACTTTGCCCGTACTGGCTAGTTGTCAGGAGTGAGCTGTTTAATAAATCATCAAAATAATTGTTGATTAACATATCTTTTTTATCTGTATGCGCTACTATTGATGAGCCAAAGTTCAAGCCTTATGTTTTTATAAGGCTAACCGCTAACTTTGACGAAATATAAAATCCTATAAAAATACAGAAATAATGAATGATTAAAAAAACTCACGGAAAAGACCCTTTTGCAGCACGTGAAGCTGCCAACTACGATTCCCCCATCGCGAGTCGCGAACATATCCTTAAAACTATCAATGCCATTGGCCCTTGTAAGTTAAACAAGTTAAGCCAAGCCTTAGCCTTCAAAAAAGATGATGAGCAGCAACAAGAAGCATTGCGTCGCCGAGTAGGTGCCATGCTGCGTGACCATCAACTGATCCAGTCAGCCTCCGGTGAGCTCAGCGTTTTAGACGAATCTAGCCTGATAGCAGGTAAAGTCGCAGCCCATAAAGACGGCTTCGGCTTTTTGATTATCGAAGGCGATAGTGAAGACTTATTCTTAAGTTACCAAGAAATGCGTAAAGTGTTTGATGGTGATGAAGTGTTAGTGCATGCCTTGCCGGTGAACGCTAAAGGCAAGAAAGAAGTTGAAATTGTAAAGGTCACTCAGCGTAATACTACCCGAATCGTCGGTAAATTATTAAGCGAAGGCAAGGCACAGCGTGTTGTGCCAGAGAACCCAAAAATAAATCACACCATTTATATCGAGGCAGATAAAAGCATTCGTGCGCAGCATGAAGAATTAGTCGTTGTCGAAATAACACAACAGCCGGAAGGCAGAAATGCTGTCAAAGGTATTGTTGTTAAGGTGCTAGGCAAACGCACAGACCCCGGTATAGAAGTTGATATTGCTTTGCATCAATACGCTATTCCTTATGAGTGGCCAGATGAAGTTTTAGAACAAGTTAAAAAATTTGCAACAGAGCCGACTGAAAAAGATGCAGAAGGGCGCGTTGATTTACGCCATTTACCATTAGTGACTATTGACGGCGAAGATGCAAAAGATTTCGATGATGCCGTTTATTGTGAAAAACAAACCGGCGGCGGCTGGCGTTTGTGGGTGGCAATTGCCGATGTATCGAACTATGTCAGTATTGATTCGGCCTTAGATAATGAAGCTGAGTTACGTGCTACTTCTGTCTATTTTCCCGACTATGTAGTGCCGATGTTGCCAGAAGCACTATCGAATGGCTTATGCTCATTAATGCCCATGGTAGATAGGCTGAGTTTAGTGTGTGAAATGACGGTCAGCGCCAAAGGTCGCTTAAGTGGTTACCAGTTTTATTCAGCGATAATCCGTTCACATGCAAGGCTTACGTATAACGAAGTTGCTCGTATGCTGGAAGAAAAGCAGGATGAGCAAAGCTCGCTGCGAGAGCGGTTTTCTGGTGTTATCGAAGCGGTTGACGAGCTTCATGCATTGTACAAAGCTTTGCGTGGCCAGCGAACCATTCGTGGCGCTGTCGACTTTGAAACCGTTGAAGTTAAAGCCGTTTTCGATGAGCATCGAAAAATTAGTGAGATCGTCCCCGTACCGCGTAATGACGCCCATAAAATTATTGAAGAGTGTATGTTGTGCGCTAACGTCGCAGCAGCGCGCTTTTTAGAAAGTTTAGCGTTGCCGAGCTTATACCGGGTGCATGAAGGTCCGACAGAGAGAAAGCTTGCTAATTTGCGCGCCTTTATTGGAGAGCTAGGTTTTAGTTTGGCCGGTGGCGATACACCCGAGCCGCGCGACTACCAGCAATTAGCAGAAGATATTGCCGATCGCCCTGATGCTTTGTTGATACAAACAATGATGCTGCGCTCTATGAGTCAGGCGGTTTATCAGCCTGATAATCAAGGTCATTTTGGTTTGGCGTATGAAAGTTATGCGCATTTTACGTCGCCTATTCGCCGTTACCCTGATTTATTGGTGCATAGGGCTATTCGTTATGCCATTGAAGGTGGCGTTGGCGTTAAGCAAGATAAAGAAAAAGCCAAGAAAACGCCCGTTCGTCGTCCTTATAGCTACTCAATGGATCACATGATACAACTAGGTGAGCATTGCTCTATGGCTGAGCGCCGAGCGGAAGAAGCCTCGCGTGATGTGCTGAATGCGTTAAAGTGTGAATACCTAGAAAAATATATCGGCCAAGATTTTCATGGCGTTATCAGTAGTGTTGTTAACTTTGGATTATTTGTAGAGCTGGACGACTTATATATAGAGGGTTTGGTGCACGTTAGCGAGCTCGTCGGCGACCACTATAATTATGACGGTAAGCAGCGACTGATTGGCGAGCGCACACGTAAAGTGTATCGCATTGGCGATAGAGTCAGTGTCACCGTCAGCCGAGTGGAGGTCAGCGAGCGTCGTATTCACTTGCAGCTGCAAGAAGATGCTAAGACTATTCCCGCGGTTGCAAAAAAGCCGCGCGCGAAAAGAAAGCCAAGAAAAAGGTCGAATAAAGCCGACAAAAACACCTAGTAAGACTTTTCAAGTAAAGTGATTTTATGGCAATTATATATGGCATACATGCCGTGCAGAGTGTGGTTCGTCACCAGGCCGACACAGTAAAAGTATTGTTTTACGATAAAAAACGTAATGATCAGCGTCTCCAGCAGTTGCTGGATATGGCCAATAGTCAGGGTATTTCTTGTGTGCCGGCAAGCCGCGCACAGCTTGATGAAAAAGCGTCGGATTCCCGCCATCAAGGTGTAGTTGTTGAAGCGGTGGAAAGAAATCACCACCTAGACTTAGATGATTTGCTTGCGTCATTGCAGGAGCCAGCATTTTTGTTGATTCTTGATGGCGTAACCGATCCGCATAATTTAGGTGCCTGTTTGCGTACAGCAGAAGCTGCTGGAGTGCATGCCGTCATTTACCCTAAAGATAAGTCTGCCGGACTGAATGCCACAGTGCGTAAAGTCGCTTGTGGTGCTGCCGAAGTTATCCCAACCTATGCGGTAACCAATTTGGCGCGTACTTTAGAAGAGCTAAAGCAGAAAGGTATTTGGATAGTAGGGGCTGCAGGCGAAGCAGATACCAGTATTTATAATATGGATTTAAGCGGGCCTATGGCTTTAGTTATGGGCGCCGAAGGTGAAGGTATGCGCCGTTTAACGCGTGAGCATTGCGATTACTTAGCGCATCTGCCGATGGCAGGCACGGTAAGTAGCCTGAATGTTTCTGTCGCTACGGGTGTTTGTTTGTTTGAAATGGTGCGCCAGCGTCAAGCAAAGCGATAAAAAGCCGTGAATCCCGCTGCATCGACAATTTATTATTCGATAGCGCAGTGTGACTTAGGCTGCGTATTGATGGGCTTAGATGAGCAGGGCTTATGCGCAGTATTGATAGCTGACCAACGCCAGCAAGTTATTGATGAGTTAGTACGAAGCTTTCCTCTAGCTACGATAAGCCAGCAGCAGGAGCAGCAACAGGCATTGTTAGCGGCGCTGTTGCAATGTTTAGACAATCCACAACTGCCACTAGCGCTGCCTTTATCTTTGCATGGTACTGATTTTCAGCAGGCAGTTTGGCTGAAATTACAGGAAATCCCCTTAGGTCAAACAGTCGATTACGCCAGTATTGCCGCAAGCTTAGGTAGGCCAAAGGCTTATCGTGCTGTGGCATCGGCTTGCGCAGCAAACAAGCTGGCTATTATTATCCCTTGTCACCGCGTGGTTCGTAAAAATGGCCAGTTAGCAGATTACCGCTGGGGGCTGTGGCGAAAGCAAGCACTGTTAGCGCGTGAGCGAAAACTGCTTGCAAAATGTACAATAGCTGAGTAAGCTGCGCGACTTGTTTTCATGTTGTTATAACATGATTTTTTTATTCACTCCTTATCTTACCGCGTTACGCATAAGCGGAAGACCAACCCCGAAAGGAGAATGTAGAATGCGTCATTACGAAATCGTATTTTTGGTTCATCCGGACCAGAGCGAGCAGGTTCCTGCGATGATCGAACGCTACCAAGCAACGATCGAAGCCGATGGTGGTAAAGTACACCGTTTAGAAGACTGGGGCCGTCGCCACCTAGCTTATTCCATTGATAAAATTCATAAAGCACATTACGTGTTAATGAACGTTGAAATGACGCAAGCCGCCTATGAAGAAATGGATGCTGCTTTCCGTTATAACGATGCGGTATTACGTAACTTGATCATCCGTCGCGATGAAGCTGTTACTGAAGAGTCAGCTATCATGAAGACTGAGCGCGAAAAAGAAAGCCGTGATCAGCGTCGTAGCGCTCCAACGGATACGCGTCAATCCAATGAATCAACTAGAAATGAAGAATCAGATGACGATGATTCTGATGACTCTGAAGAATAAGGCGAGGTTTTATCATGGCACGTTTTTTCCGTCGTAGAAAGTTTTGTCGTTTCACCGCTGAAGAAGTGAAAGAAATCGACTATAAAGATTTAGAAACATGTATCTGAAACCGGCAAAATTGTTCCAAGCCGCATTACAGGTACTAGCGCAAGATACCAACGCCAGCTAGCAACAGCTATCAAGCGCGCACGTTTCTTGGCTTTATTACCGTATTCTGATTCACATAAGTAATAGGCTAGAACATGTTGCCCTTAGCTGAATGGGTCATGCGAGGGCGTGGCCAGGCAATAGCGGTAATAATCGCAGGATTATTAACCAGCCCATTGATCTGGCCAAACAGTATTCTCGCAAGCGCCGTTATTGCTTTGGTAACATTGCGCACGGGCAGTAAAAATGGCTTAACGCTTTGGTTTTGGAGCTTATTGCCAGCGCTAGCTTTAATTATGATGGGCAGTTATATGCCTCTCTTATTGGTTAGCGCAAGCTTTGCACTAAGCTTACAGCTTAGGCAAACACAATCTTGGTCGTATACGCTAATGAGCTTATCGATTCTGGGTTTGTTTGCAGCGTATATGCTACAGACGTTTGCTCCGGCGACATTAGCGGTATATGTTGATGTGATACATCAAGCATTAACAAATATTGAAGCACAAGTAGACGATGCCAGTGTGTATCAGGCGCTTTTGCAGGTCGTCGATAGCAGCTTTATTGCAGGAATGTTTGCCATACTCTTAGTGACGAGTAGTTTTTTGTCACTGGTATTGGCGCGTTACTGGCAAGCAGGTTTATATAACCCTGGTGGATTTCAGCAGGAATTTCATAAGCTGCGCTTAGATAAAGTATGGATGGCAATCAGTGCATTATTGCTGTTGTTGTTTTTAAGTCTGGGTGAGCAGTACGTTACATGGGTATGGATAGCACTATTCCCCATGCTAATAGCAGGCGTGGCATTGTTTCATGCAATGGCGAAGCAAAAGAAATTAAGAAAACATTGGTATGTGATTTTTTATTGCATATTGTTACTAGGCGACGTACCCAAAATTTTGCTAGTAGTTATGGCACTGTTGGACAGCATAGTAGATTTCCGTAAAAAATGGTCTGAACACAATACAGATTAAAAGAAAGAGGGTGGCGTAATGGACGTTATTTTGTTGGAAAAAGTAAGCAACTTAGGCAGCTTAGGCGACAAGGTCAGCGTTAAAGCTGGTTACGGTCGTAACTTCCTAATCCCATTTGGTAAAGCAGTACCGGCAACAGCAAGCAATATTGCTGACTTTGAAGCTCGTCGTGCACAGCTGCAGGCAGCGGCAGATGCTAAAGTAGCTGAGGCGCAAGCACGTGCTGATCAATTGGCCGATCTGAAAATAAGCATTGCTGTAAACGCAGGCGATGAAGGTAAGTTGTTTGGTTCTGTTGGCACCAACGACATTGCTGAAGCTATCACACAAACCGGTGTAGCTATCGACAGAAGCGAAGTGCGTTTACCAGAAGGCGCTATCCGTGAGATAGGTGAGTTTGAAGTGCAGATTCAATTGCATAGCGATGTAACAGCCACTGTGACTGTTATTGTTGTGGCGCAATAAATCGTACTGATACTACCATCAGCTAAGCAATTAAATGCCTAGCTGATGGCTTTCCTTTTTTATATGGCGTATGAAAAAGCGCTTTGTTGTCTAAAAAATTGTTATAGTTACACCTTTTCCGATGAATCAATGAAAAATGGATAGGATGACTAGCAAAAATACCGCAGACTTCGAAGAAGAGCTAGATTTTCAACAGCTCCTCCCCCCGCATTCTATAGAATCTGAACAGTCGACTATTGGTGGCTTACTTTTAGCTAACCAGTACTGGGACGATGTTGCCAGTTTAATTACCGCAGATGATTTTTATCGCCAAGAACATCGTGATATTTTTCGTGTTATGGAATTGCTTGTTGACGCCCAGCAGCCGATAGATGCGCTTACCGTTGTTGATAAATTACAAAGTTTAGATTTGCTAGAAGGCAGTGGTGGCATGGCCTATTTGGCTGAGTTAGCCCAGCAAACCCCCAGTGCTGTCAACGTCGTCGCTTATGCCAAAGTCGTACAAGAAAAATCCTTGGCGCGTAAATTACTACTAACTGCGCACAATATAGAAAAAATAACCCGCAACCCAGAAGGGCGCGAGGTTAAAGAAATTATTGAAGAAGCAGAAAAGCAGCTACAAAATATCGCCGATGGCAGAGCCAAAGAAGGCGGCCCACGCCTAATCGATCCCATTTTAAAAAGCACTATAGAGCAAATTGATATACTGGTTAAAAACCGTGGTCAGTTAACAGGTTTAAGCAGTGGCTTTACAGATCTCGATAAATTAACCAACGGTCTGAATAAATCCGATCTGATTATCGTTGCTGCCCGACCGGCAATGGGTAAAACCACATTTGCCATGAACCTCGTGGAAGCTGCGATATTAAAGAGTGGTGATAGCCCCAAGCCTGTTGTTGTATTCAGTATGGAGATGTCGGCTGAACAGCTAATGCTACGTTTACTGTCCGCTATCGGTCGAATTGACCAAGGCGCTATCAAGCGTGGTGATTTGCAAGAAGAAGACTGGCCCAAGTTGCGTATAGCCATTGAGAAGCTAAAAGATAAGCCCTTGTATATGGATGATACGCCCGCTTTAACGCCCAGTGATTTAAATTCGCGTGTGCGTCGTATTCAGCGAACCCATGGTGATATTGGCATGGTGATGGTGGATTACCTGCAATTGATGCAAGTCAGCGGTAAATCCGAAGGCCGAACGGCGGAGATTTCAGAAATATCCCGCTCTTTAAAAGCCATGGCGAAAGAGTTTAATTGCCCCGTTATTGCTCTGTCGCAGTTAAACCGTAGTTTAGAGGGTCGCCCGAATAAGCGCCCACAAATGTCCGACTTGCGTGAATCGGGTGCAATAGAGCAGGATGCGGATATTATTATGTTTATCTATCGTGATGAAGTGTATCACCCGGATAATATCGAGAGCCAAGGCCAAGCAGAAATTATTATTGGTAAGCACCGATCTGGGCCTACCGATACAGTACGCTTAGCCTTTATTGGTCGCTATACGCGCTTTGATAATTTGGCGCATAACGACAACTACAATTAATGCGCTAGGCTTGGTGCTGTTTTACTCATCCACGCTGTTTTGATACACAGTTTCTGCGAAATCTCGTGCCGTATTGATCACCGCATCAATCTTTGTCTCTTCTATGCCTATACCACGCAGAATCAAGGCCATCATTTGTTCGGCCTGAACCAAGGTTATGTGTTTTTGTAGTACATGGCTGAGCAAGGTGTTGACGCTGCCAATGGTATAAATTTGTGCGGCTAGAAAAGGAATATCACGCTTAATGCCTTTCATCAGTGCGGTGTTAATGCGCTGGAAACGGTGGTCATCTTGGTTGGGTAATTGAAAAAAATCCGTATCGGTGCTTAAACGTACTAAGGTCCAGCCAACGGTGGGTTGGGCTAAGCTGTAGCGAATAAAACCATAAATAATACAGGCGACAACCGCGTCAGTAGGCAAATCCTTGGGCATTTGTTGCTCAATGTGCAGATGAATTAAATCGCGAAGGTGTTCGATGACAGCGGTTAGCAGCTGCTCACGAGTTTGGAAGTAGTTGTAAAAAGTGCCTCGTGCCATGCCGGTATGGCGCATTAGCTCATCAATGCTGGTGCTGGGCAAGCCTTTATCGGCAATGCTGCAAATGGCGGCATTGATGATGGCTTGACGGGTACGTTCACGCTTACTGGTTAGTGGTTTTTTATTCACGGTATGTATTAACTGATTGTAATTGCTTAATAAAAGCCTATTATGGGCGGATCTGATAAATTGACACTACTGTCAAAACATTAGTATAAAGTAGCTTAGATAGCAAATTAAAGGATACAAAGATGCAGCGCCTTCGTTCTATCAATAACGTCATTACACTCACCTTGGTAATGGTTTTAGCCGCTTGTTCCGAGCAAAACAAAGATATTGCAAGGCAGGCGCCGCCACCACCGGCGGTGAATGTTATCAGCTTAGAGTCAAAAGAAGTGGCTTTGACTGAAGTATTGCCCGGTAGGTTGGAGGCCAGTCGAGTTGCCGAAGTGCGCGCACGAGTAACCGGCATTGTCGAAAAACGTTTATTCACCGAAGGTTCGGATGTAAAAGCGGGGGATGTTTTATTTCAAATTGATGATGCCGCCTATAGAGCGCGTTATGCAGCAGCCGTCGCGCAACAAGCAAATGCCCAGGCTGTATTGGCAGAAGCGGATTACCAAGCTGAGCGCTATCAGCGTTTAGCGAAAGAAAAAGCCATTAGCGAGCTAGAGCTTATTCGCGCTAATGCACAGCTAGATCAGGCTAAAGCACAGCTAGCAGCCGCAAAAGCAGTGGTGCAAAGCAGTAAAATCGATTTGGATTACACGCAAGTAAAAGCACCTATCGATGGCCGCATTGGTCGTGCCTTCGTTACCGAAGGTGCGCTAGTTAGCCAAAGCGATGCTAGCTTGTTGGCCAATGTGCAGCAAGTCGACGAAATGTACATCAACTTCCAAGAAAGTAGTCGTAAATTATTGCAGCGCTTTAGGGCCAACGCGGCAGGCGAATTAGTTTTACCCAAAGATGGCAGCATCAAGGTCAGTGTTATTTTGCCCGATGGTAGTCTATACGCGCAGCAAGGTCATTTACTATTTAGCGATATCAATGTCGATCAAGGCACAGGCCAAGTCTTGCTTCGTGCAGAGGTCGCAAATCCCGATGCTTTATTAATGCCCGGTTTGTTTGTGCAAGTACAGCTAACGCAAGCAAGTTTAGCCAACGCCTTCCCCGTGCCCCAACGCGCGGTAATGCGTGGTGATAAAGGCGATACGGTAATGATTGTCGATAAAGATAATATATTGCAGGTTCGTCCGGTTAGCGTAGCGGGCAGTGTAAAGGGCCAGTGGATTATCACCGAAGGCGTTAAAGTCGGTGAACAGTTAATGGTGGATGGTTTTCAAAAGGCGCGGCCTAATGCGCCGGTAACGCCTGTCGCTATAGACCAAGATAAAGCTTCAACCCAGCAGCATTAATTAGGAAATATTCATGGCTAGATTTTTTATTGATCGTCCGATTTTTGCATGGGTTATCGCTTTATTTATTATTTTGGCAGGTTCCATAGCAATTAGCTTATTGCCTATTGCGCAATATCCAACGGTAGCGCCGCCATCGATTAACGTCAGTATCACTTACCCCGGGGCTTCAGCAAAAACTATCGATGAGAACGTTGTCAGTATTATCGAAGACGAGCTGAACGGCGCTGAAGGCATGATTTATATGACTTCAGTAAGCCAGGTGAACGGTACTGCTGAGATTATGATCAGCTTTGAGCCAGGCACCGATGCGAAAATGGCGCAGGTTGATGTGCAAAACCGCATTGCCCGTGCCTCACCGCGCTTGCCTGCGCCGGTAACGCAGCAGGGTATTCGCGTCGATGTAGCTACATCCGATATTTTGATGATAGTAACTTTGGAATCCAGCAATAAAGACTGGGATATTTTCCGTTTAGGCGACTATGCCTCGCGCAATATTATGCCGGAAGTGCAGCGCGCTGAAGGTGTGGGGCAAGCACGTATGTTTGGTGCTGAGCGTGCCATGCGTATTTGGCTAGATATGGAAAAGCTACTGCACTACAGCTTAACCGCAGAAGATGTGGCGAATGCTATCCGTGCGCAGAATGCGCAAGTATCGGCAGGTATCTTAGGCGACTTGCCGAGTTTGCCCGGCCAAGAAATATCTGCAACCATCGTTGTTGATGGGCAGTTAGCTAGCGCCGAAGAGTTTGGGAATATTGTCCTGCGCGCGAATGAAGATGGTTCGGCTTTGCGTGTTGGTGATGTCGCCCGCGTTGGCTTGGGTGGGCAAAACTATTCTGTCTATGCACGTAAAAATGGCGAGCCTGTGGTTGGCATGGCGATTCAACCTTCGCCCACTAGCAATGCTGTCAATACAGTAAAAGATGTGCGCCAGCGTTTAGACCAACTATCGCAGTATTTCCCTGAAGGCATGAAGTACGATGTGCCTATTGATGCTTCAGAATTTATCAAAATCTCTATCATGCAGGTGTTGCTTACTTTAATTGAAGCTATGGCCTTGGTGTTTATCGTGATGTTTGTTTTTTTGCAGAACATCCGTTACACCTTGATTCCCGCTTTGGTTGTGCCTATCGCTTTATTAGGTGCTTGCGTGGTGCTATTGGCGGCCGGATTTTCTATCAACGTACTGACTATGTTCGCTATGGTTTTGTCTATCGGTATATTGGTGGATGACGCCATTGTGGTGGTAGAAAACGTCGAGCGGATAATGGCAGAAGAAAAATTACCACCGAAAGAAGCAACCATTAAGGCGATGAGCCAAATTACCGGTGCTGTCGTCGGTATCACCTTGGTCTTGGTGTCGGTGTTCGTGCCAATGGCATTCTTTGGTGGTGCCGTAGGTAATATTTACCGCCAGTTCTCTGTCACCATGGCGGTATCGATTTTGTTCTCCGCGTTCTTAGCGCTTAGCTTAACGCCCGCGCTATGTGCTACACTGCTTAAGCCAATAACCGGTGAGGAAAAGAAAAACCGATTTTTTAAGTGGTTTAACCGCAGCTTTAATCGCACCTCCACCGGCTACCAAAGCGCTGTAAGATCTATGCTCAAAAAGACTGGTCGCTATATGGTTATTTATTTGGGTATTTTAGTGGCTGTGGGCTTTTTGATGGTGCGCTTACCGACATCGTTCCTACCGAATGAGGATCAGGGCCGCATATTCACCATTACTCAATTGCCCCCAGGGGCGACGTCTGAACGCTCTGCCGAGGTAGCAACTGAAATTGAACAGTTTTTCGCGCAACAGCCGGAAGTGAGGAATGTTATTTCGGTTATTGGTACCAACTTTTTCGGTGCAGGCCAGAACATGGTTAACTCCTTTGTTTCACTCACCGATTGGGATGAGCGTAAAGGCAAAGGTCAGGATGCTGACTCGCTAGCGCAGCGTGCATTTTTTGCCATGCTACCAATGAAAGAGGCGTTTTCAGTGTCGATGAACCTGCCGCCCATTCCTGCTTTAGGTAATGGTGTTGGTTTTAGTGTGCGCCTACAAGATAGAGCCGGGCTGGGGCATCAAGCTTTGCTGGAAGCCAGAAATCAGTTTCTAGGCTTGGCCGCGGAAAACCCGATATTAGCCAATGTGCGTATCGAGGGGGTAGAAGATGCGCCGCAATGGCAGATTGAGATTGATAGGGAAAAAGCCTACGCCTTAGGTGTGCCCTTTGATGCAATTAATCGTATGATTTCAGCGTCTTTAGGTTCGAATTATATTAACGACTTCCCTAATGCGGGCCGTATGCAGCGGGTAATTATTCAGGCAGAAGCGAAAGATCGTATGCAGCCTGAAGATATTATGAATTTATATATCAAGAATAATAAAGGCGATATGCTGCCGCTTTCAGCTTTTGCTACCAGCAAGTGGATTACAGGGCCTATGCAGTTAATTCGTTATAACGGCTACCCCGCTTATCGTATATCGGGTGAGGCATCGCCGGGCAATAGTACGGGTGAAGCGATGCAGCAAGTCGATGAGATTATGAAGCAATTGCCACAAGGTGTCGGTCATGAGTGGACGGGCATTAGCCGTGAAGAGCGGATATCCGGCTCACAAGTGCCTCTGTTACTAGGCTTATCCTTGCTAGGTGTGTTTTTATGCTTGGCAGCACTGTATGAAAGCTGGTCCATTCCTTTCTCGGTGATCTTAGTGGTGCCGTTAGGGGTGTTGGGCGCTTTATTATCAGTGACGATATTGTCCATGCCTAATGATGTGTACTTTAAGGTGGGACTGATTGCTATTATGGGGCTATCGGCGAAAAACGCGGTGTTGATTATTGAGTTCGCCAAAGATATTCAAGCGCAAGGCCATAGCTTGATCGATTCCGCATTGATGGCCTGTAAAATACGTTTCCGTCCGATAGTTATGACCTCTATGGCGTTTTTATTGGGCGTGGTTCCCTTAGCAACTGCTACCGGTGCGGGCTCTGCTGCGCAGCGTGCCATAGGGACAGGCGTTATGGGCGGTATGATTACTGCAGTAAGCTTGGCGATTTTCTTTGTGCCAGTTTTCTTTGTTGTGGTAAGAAGTATCTTTAAAGGCAGTGAGCGCCAGCAAGAGTTATACCGAAAAGCAGCAGTGGCTGATGAGAGTCAAGAAGCTGCTAAGTAAAATAGAGTTAGGCTAGCTAATAGCAGGCTAGCCTAAAAATGCGGTAGAATGCTCGGCCTTATTTAACTTAGCAAAAAAGGAAAGACCATGAGCCAATTGCCAAGCGATTTAAAATACGTCAGTAGCCATGAGTGGGTACGCGTAGAAGGTGATATAGCTACTGTCGGCATTACCGATCACGCACAAGATGCTTTAGGCGATGTTGTTTATGTTGAACTGCCAGAAGTCGGCGATCAACTCGATGCGGGTGATGAAGCCGGTGTTGTGGAATCGGTAAAAGCAGCATCCGATATTTACAGCCCTATAAGTGGTGAAGTTATCGAGATTAATGAAGAACTGGCCGATTCGCCGGAAACCATTAATCAGGATCCTTACCATGATGGTTGGTTTTATAAACTGCGCATTAGCGATGCTGCTGAGCTAGAAGACTTGCTTAGCGGTGAGGAGTATTTAGCGGGCGTGGAAGATGACGAATAAAGTCTCTCGTTAAAAAACACCGTGGCTTGACCACGGTTTTTTTTGCTTAAGCATATAATGACAGCAGTGAGCTGCTAGGAGTCTATTGTGGATCAAAACCAATTAAAACAAGCTGTTGCTGAAGCCGCTGTTGCGTATGTACGTACAAAATTGCACGATAAAGCGATTGTGGGCGTAGGTACTGGCTCTACCGCTAATTTGTTCATTGATGAATTGGCAAAGTACCAACATGAGTTTGCCGGTGCTGTTGCAAGCTCTGACGCTACGGCTGAGCGACTGCGCAAACATGGCATCGAAGTGATTGATCTAAACCTTGCCAGTGATTTGCTGGTTTATGTGGACGGTGCCGACGAAGCAAACCCGCGTTTGGAGCTGATCAAAGGCGGCGGCGCTGCGCTGACACGTGAGAAAATCGTTGCTGCAGTGGCTAAAGAATTTGTATGTATCGCTGATGAAAGTAAATGGGTTGAAACCTTGGGTGATTTTCCTTTGCCCATAGAGGTTATCCCCATGGCGCGCAGTTATGTAGCGCGTGAGCTAGTCAAGCTGGGCGGAAGCCCTGTTTACCGTGAAGGCGTGGTGACAGATAACGGCAATGTGATTATTGATATTTATGATTTTCCTATCGCTACACCACGGAAAACGGAAGAAACCATCAATAATATCGTCGGCGTCGTCAGTAATGGCTTATTTGCACTGCGTCCTGCGGATGTGCTGTTGTTAGGAACCGCTAAAGGTGTTAAAACAATAACACCTTAATCGTCTGTGGATGCGCCCATGCCATTAATACGGCAAATAATGGCCTTGTTAATTATACCGATGTTGCTGACAGCCTGTGCTTCAACATCGGTATTTAATCCTTATCCCAATCAGGCAGCAGCGTATAAAGCCGCAATAACAAATGGCACTATCGATAGTGTAACGCCGGGTCTTGTTAGTAAAATAAAAAGCCAAGATGGCCTGCTCTATGCACAGGAAAGTGGCCGACTGCATCAGCTAAATCATCAGTTTGAAGCCAGTAAAGATGATTTCGCCTTCGTATATAGTCAGTATGAAAAGCAAGACGAGCGCGCTAGGATCAGTGCGAGTGGAGCAGCTGCGGGCTCAGCTTCCTTGCTGACGAATGACAATGCTATCCCCTATGCTGGCTTTGGATTCGAGCGTATTTTTGCCATGCATTTCCAAGCGCTAAATTACTTGGCTTTAGGGGATGCCGAAGGTGCTAGTGTGGAGTTACGGCGAGCGGCTTTAGAGCAAAGACGATTAGAGCAGTTGCACGCGAAAGCCATCGCAAAAGCCGAAAGCCAAGCGAGTGAAGATCAAATCGAGACAGGTGTTTGGCAAAGCTCAAGCGAGTTGATGGGTGTTAAT
>SMEQ01000243.1_pt1 | contig 17281 bp, 10 predicted proteins | sample 2456281 | NCBI WGS metagenome assembly SMEQ01 (sample SAMN10132596, study PRJNA489261) | soil metagenome | isolation source: day1 antibiotic-loamy sand soil ammended with raw manure from dairy cow... | place: USA | collected 2015-04-01
CACTTTTAAACTGATGCGCAAAAACCTACCTGGTCCATTCACCTTTATTCTGAACACTACCTCTACCCTACCTAAAATTTATAAAAACAGGAAGACTGTAGGGATACGTGTGCCCGACAATAATATAATAAGGGAGTTGGTTACTCAATTGGGGAACCCCATTATGACCACATCTTTAAATGGGGATGAATACGAAGGAGACGAATATAGAACTCACCCAGAGCTCATTCATGAAAAATGGGCCAATATTGTAGATATAGTAGTGGATGGTGGAGAGGGAGAGCTTGAGCCTTCAACCATAGTTGATTGTACAGGAGATTTGCCAGAAATTACCCGCCAAGGAAAAGGAGAACTCCTTTCTTGATTTGTTGAAATCTCTTTAAACTATATTCAAGTTATTTACTCAAATACTATATGATATAAACACTTGAAGATTATGAAAAAAATACTTTTACTTTTATATATAACACTAACCGTCTTATTTGTTACAACTTCATGTTCGGATAAGAACGATCCTATTGATGATTCAAATAAGGGTACACTTATTCGTGCCACATTCAATCCTTCAACTGAAGCTTTCACACTTTTTTACAGCAAAGGAGCAACAGAAACAGTTAAAGCTACTATTGATAAAACGGTTACTCCACCTACTGCAACAGCTATATTGAAAGATGGAACTGTTATTTCGGTGAAAGATGCTACTAAAGAAGGTATAGCAACTATTGGCCCAATTCCACCTACAGTAGACGAAAACAAATATGTAAACGATTGGATATTTGAAGAGATGAATATCTATTATTTGTGGAACAATAAAATTCCAAAGAGTCCTGATTTCAGCATGAAACCTGATAAATTCTTCAACTCGTTGTTGTATACTTATAACAAGAATTCAAATCCTGAAGGAGACAGATTTTCTTGGATTCAAGAAAACTATGTAGATTTATTGAATAACTTGAGTGGGGTTAGTTCTGACGAAATTGGATTTGAATATTTCTTCGTCAAAGTTACTGATGATCAATATTATGCAATGGTTACCTACCCAAAAAAAGGTTCAGATGCTTATAAAAAAGGAATTAAGAGAGGTCGTTATATCATTGCTGTTGATGGAAAAGATATCAACCCCAGTAACTATAGATCTATATTTTCAGGTTCAGGCTCAAAAACTCTGTCGATGGCAGACTTTGTGCTTAATACAACAGAAAGTAAATATCAACTTAAAGCTACTGGTGATGTAACCATTCAAATGGAAAAGAATTTTGCCGAAACTCCTGTATATATGGACAGCGTGTATACAATCGACAATAAGAAAATCGGTTATTTGGTCTATAACTTTTTTGCTACTGATAAAGGTGACGATACCCATAGTTATGACAGACTGCTAATGAATACTTTGTCAAGTATAAAGTCAAAGGGAGCTACAGAATTGGTTCTTGACCTTCGCTACAATGGTGGTGGTAGGGTATCAACTGCTCTTGCACTTGCAAGTGCATTGGTAAAAGATAGATCAACTAACAATATTTTAGTAACTTCCGAATATAACGATATAGTGCACGCAGCATACAAAAAAGAATATGGAGCTGATTACAATAAAGATTATTTCGTTGATAAAGTACAAGGCACAAGTATTGTTGTTCCTGCTCTAAATTTACCCCGACTTTACGTATTGGTTACAGGTGGTAGTGCATCGGCAAGCGAGCTAATTATTAACGGATTGAAACCCTATATGGATGTTATTTTAATTGGTGAGACAACCTATGGTAAAAACGTAGGTTCAATTAGTCTCTATGAAAAAGACGATAAGAAAAATAAGTGGGGAATGCAGCCTATTGTAGTTAAATACGCTAATAGTAGAGGAGAATCTGATTTTACTGCAGGTTTTAAACCAGACTTTGAAGTGGATGAGTTTACAGCTCTTGGAAATCGCTTTGTAGATTTTGGCAATACAGAAGATCCTCTTTTAAACAAAGCAATTGAGCAAATAACTGGTAATATCCTCACAAGATCGGGTTTGAAGAAACAAATTACTACATTACCTAAAATGATTGAAGTGGATGGAAGCAACTCTCTATTTAAAGACAAGAGTAGATTTGAAATGTATGACGATATACGTGGAGAAACGATAAAGAAGTTGATGAAAGAAAGAAATTAGACATATTAAGTATATTACAAAGAAGAGGCTACATATAATTTGTAGCCTCTTCTTTGTAATATACTTTGCACTTTATGATAGTATGGTGCATTTTCTTTACTTATAAACTATTTATCAATTCAGTTCATATATATTGGATGCTTCTTTATTTTATTATTCTCAAGAGCATCATATTTAATGAACTCATCGCGACTCAATATTTCTTTAAGTTGTTCTTGCTTTTTTAATTTCAGCTTTTCCACACGTTTTTTAGTTCTACACCAAAAACAATTTTCGGCATCATTCACATCCAATAAGAAGTTTAGTTCCAATTCTTTTAGCTGATTTGCTTGGTCATCATCAAAACCAATTAGAGTCTGCATTCTTTCTATTTTGTCTGTCGCAAACTGCTCAAAGACTTCTTTAACAACAGACTGCTGTGCTGATGCTTGTAAGATATATGCAAGAAAGGCTGTAAGTATTAATAGTTTCTTTTTCATATCTTATTTGTATTAAGGGTTATAGTGTTTTGAAGTTTGAATGCTTGCTGCGCAGTTAGTTTAATGCAAATCGTATCGCTCTCCAATATTGTCCATAATTTCGAACAACTCTTCCAACGTATTAGCCCGTAGCATTGCAATGCGGGTTGGTTTAAAGTCGGGTATGCCCTTAAAGAGTGGAGATGCTGCTAAGTGACGACGAATGTGAAGAATGCCCCTTGTCTCATCTATCAGCTCAATAGATTGTAACACCTGATGTTTGAGCACATCCAAATACCACTGAAAGTTCTCTTTGGGCAACAGCTCGCCTGTCTCTAAGTAATGTTTCACTTCACGGAATATCCATGGTGATCCAAAACATGCTCGACCAATCATTACTGCATCCACTCCTGTATCATCAAAACGCTGTTTGCACACTTGTGGAGAGTTTACATCACCATTACCAATAATGGGAATGTGCATGCGTGGATTGTTTTTTACTTCTCCTATCAAAGACCAATCGGCTTCGCCAGTATACATTTGTGCACGGGTGCGTCCATGAATGGTGAGTGCCTGTATACCACAATCTTGCAATTGCTCTGCAAGAGATACTATTATTTTAGAGTCGTTGTCCCACCCAAGCCTTGTCTTTACTGTAACTGGAATATTCACGGCCTTCACTACTTGTTGAGTTATATCGAGCATCAATTCTGGAGTTCGCAACATGCCTGATCCTGCTCCCTTTCCAGCCACTTTCTTTACTGGACATCCAAAATTGATATCGATGATATCGGGATTGGCCTCCTCGCATATTTTGGCAGCCTCTACCATTGCCTCTGGATCGCGTCCATATATCTGAATGGTAACGGGACGTTCATCTTCAGAAATAGTAAGCTTTTTTTCTGTCTGTTTTATATTGCGAATGAGCGCATCGCTCGATATAAACTCAGTGTAAACCATGTCTGCACCAAAGTTCTTGCATATCAATCTGAAAGATATATCTGTGACATCTTCCATGGGGGCCAAAAACACGGGATATTTAGGAAAAGTGATATTGCCTATTTTCATTCTATAATTCTATTCTCTATTTTTTTTTATTATGAAGGATTGTGAGTCGTTGTTTCAAGTAATGCTTTAGAATACTTTAATCTCTACATTGTTCAACCTGATAGGTGATACTTTTGAATTGGGCTGGGCCAACTTTAATGAAACTTTGTGAAGTTTGTCGCTATTTAGCACAGCTGGTTGCAATTCTTGCGAATAGACTTGCCAAGTAGTTAAAGGTTGAATGCTATAATTCAATTTATCTTCAAAACGGTTGAAATATTTAATTACCAACTGATTCATCCCTTTCTTCAAAGGAAGCATCACAGTTTCTGTTTGCCAATCTTTTCGTTCTGGCGAGAAGTGTGCAGTGAGATATTCTCCGTTGAGCAACATATACACGCCATTGCCACTACCTATTTCTACAACAATAGTTTGCTCTTTTGATGATTCTATTACTTGCAAGAAGAGCACACTACCACGAGGTCTCAACTTCATTTGTTGTTGCTCTCCGTAGTTGAAATTCTCTATCTTTGTCCAGTTTTTTCTAATTGTATCTACTGGAATTGGTTCTCCATCTTCTTCTTCGATGAATCCAAACACTCCTCTTCCATTTTTGCTGTAGAGACCTCCCCACCTCACACTGCCTTTGGAAAGGTGTATAGTTTTTGAACCTTCACCCGACAACAACACCTCTTGCTCTTTATCATCTATACTAATAGTAACTAATTTGTCTTTCTCATTCTCTGAGAAGTATATTGTTGGGGTCACTCTCTTTTTATTAGAGCTAAAAGTCCAATTATATCCTATCAAACTTTTGTATCCACCATAGTAATCTTGGCTTGAATGTCCATAAGTGTTCACAGCATTGTGCTGAGTGAGCAATCCAGATCTAACAACATTAAGAGGGTTCACGCTAAATGAATCTTGAAAAGAGACTTTCAGTACAGAAATATCGTTTGAATTGAGTGTTTGCAATTGAATTTTCAGACCCTCTTTCGTTTCAGTATAATTGCAGAGTTGGTGGTTGGATAATACTTTTATTTCGTTCACCTTACCCTGGAAGCCTGAAAGGAGTATTTCTCCTGAAGATGGAGCATCTTCTACAAATAGATAAAGCGCATTGTCCTTTGCGGTGATATCTCCCCATGCAAACACTTCGTGAAACGGATTGGCAGTAGTTCCATAAATTGCTTCACTGTTGGCTTCCACCCATTGTCCTATGAGTCTCAAAACATTCTTTTCAAACTCTACAACCGATCCGTCACCTTTTGGACCAATATTGAGCAGGTAGTTGCCTCCGCGACTGATTACTTTTATTAAACTCCTTATCTTCTCGTCCACTTTTTCTTCTAAACTTCCACGCTCTTGCCATGATCTGTAACCCCATGTTTCATCAAAGATAGAGGCAGCAGTTTGCCAAGGAACACCCAGTTTGTAATCTGGATATTCATTATCGGCCATCACACTAAAATCAACATAATCGTTGCCCAAACGGCCGCTAATCATGCAATTTGGTTGCAGTTCATTCACCAACTCGTAAAGTTCTTTACTCTGATTGAGGGTGAGCGAACCCATATCGAACCATATTTCGGAAATATCACCATAATTAGTCATTATCTCTCTCACCTGATTCATGTTGTACTCAAAGTGTTGGGGTGTAATGGGGTCCGCATTATGACTTGAAATGGGATAGGCTTGCGGAAAATGCCAATCAATCAAAGAATAATAAACAGCAAATCCAATACCTCCTCGATGGCAAGCATCGGATAGCTCTTTCATCAAATCTTTTCCATAAGGTGTGGCATCCACAATATTGAAGGGGGTATATTGAGAGTGATACATACAAAACCCATCGTGATGCTTTGATGTAAACACAATAGACTTCATTCCGGCTTCTTTTGCAAGTGATACTATACTATCGGCGTTCCACTCAGTAGGATTGAACTCATTGGCAGTTGCTCCATACCAATCGCTAAAAATGCCTGCAAAGGATTGAATCTGTTCGCTATATCCAAGTTTCACAGGCTCGTCTTGATAAACACCACCATACTCCGAATACAATCCGAAATGGATGAACATGGAGAATTTTTGGTCTAACCATTGCTTTGTTGGCTTTGTTTGAGCCGATGAAATGGCGAAAATTGATAGTAGAACGAATAAAAGTTTTTGTCTCATAACTGCTATATAATTTATGGAATTACCCTGATTGATGTACAAATATAGCTTTTTTTTATCAAAGGTGTAGATTCAATTCATTATAGCATCTTTCTTTTCGAAAGATGCGAAAACAACTGTAGAGGAAAGAGGGTAATTTTAGTGTTTTACTTGCGTAGTTGTTTTATTTAAAAAAGACTGAGTATAGAATTCTTGTGGCAGGTTTAAAGAATCGGTTGTGGTAGTAGCCTTATGAAATGCATATTGCAAACTGTCCAACTCCATCAATATCTGATCACGAATTATCAAAAAACTATCTCTCAACTCGGGTTTTACCGGATAAGAAGGAGGAGCCTCCATTGTGAGCGGATTGATGGCTTGGTTGTTTTTATGCACTCTAAAATCGAGATGGGGCCCCGTGGAGAGACCCGTTGAACCCACAAATGCAATTACTTGACCTTGCTTTACGGAGCTTCCTTGTTTTATTCCTTTTGCAAATCCATTGAGATGCATGTATGTGGTTGTATATACTGAATTATGTTTTACCTTCAAAAAGTTACCGCCGCCGTTTCTCTGATACCCTTTTGCAATCACCACTCCATCGCCAATAGTTTTGACAGGAGTACCTTTTGGGGCAGCATAATCTACACCATGATGTGCTCTGTATCTCTTCAATACAGGATGATAACGAGAATTAGAAAACTTAGAACTGATTCGGAAAAAGTCGAGAGGAGCTTTTAGAAACTGTTTTCGCAAACTGTTGCCCTCTTCATCAAAATACTCTCTTGCAGAATCTTGTTGAAAAGGAACTGCAACATAATCTCTTCCCTGATGAATGAACTGTGCCCCCTCTATGGAGGCTATTTCTAGAAAAGTTGTATCATCTATCCATGTTTCATCATAGATCAAACGGAATGAATCTCCCTGTTTGATATCAAAAAAGTCTACTTGCCAAGCGTAAAGATCAGATACTTTGAGGGCCAACATGGGCGACGATCCAGATTCTATGAGAGAATTCCAAAGAGAAGAGGTGATTGTTCCTTCCACATATCTGCGTTGTAGCGTTTGCGGTTTGGTTGACTCATGGACTTTTAGGCTATTCGTGGAACAGAAATCAACAACTAAATAGTCAGTTTTAGATTTTTCAAACACAAGATATTGTATAGCCGATGTTGAATCGGGTGTGGTGATGGTAGCATATTTGTTTCCTATCTGTAGTTTTGAAGGAGGGTAAAAAGGCGATATAGTTTGGGTAATCTCTTCAGCATCACTGCCAGTGAACCCAAGGTCCATTAATATGGAAGAAAGATAATCTCCATTTTGAATCTCGTATTGATTCAGAGCTAAGGAATCAATACATATTCCATAAGCATGCAATTGATCTATCTTTTCTTCCAGATTTGTATCTGTTAGTTGATTATCCGGCTTTTGTGTGCAAGAAACAACAATGAAGAGCATGATCATGTAAACAACAGACTTGAATATTTTCTTTTTTTCAATCATATTTCAAAGATAGGTTTTTGAAAGTAGACACCCAAAAAAATTAACTTAGAAAACTATATTGAATGTTCTCATTGATAAATGAATGAACATAAAAAGGCTTTGGATTGTCGACTCATCGTTCTGATAGAGCTAACGAATTGGTAAATTAATAAATCGATAAAGATAGCTACAAGCAATCATAACAACAAAAGTTAACGATTTAGTTAATCTTTGCAATGCCATCAATTGTCTCATAAAATCAGCTGTTGCTACTTCTTAGTAAGCAGATTTCTTCTGATTTTACTTTAAATCATTGCCATTAAACTATCACAAATATACAAACTTCCTTTTGATGTAATAAAAGACAACGTCCACAAACAACTTACTTTCAATGTATTAATACTAAACTTATTGTTGATTTAATTTTTATGAGAGCGATATCTGATGCCGTGTTATTCTTATTTCTATTTAGTTTAAAAAAAAACACGAGGCGTGTTGTTCTAATTTACATTTGTTTTTTATGACACCGTGAAGCGTGGTATTCTAATTATTACGATATATTTCTATTATAGAAGCCAAACCACTAATTTACCATCCCATTATTTAACTCTCATGGGCAATTTCTCTAAATATTTATATATTTAGAAAATATTCTTGCATCCGTTTCATCATATTACACATGATTTACTTCTAATTAATCCATTATTCAATCTTTTTTTGATGTAAATGGAGTAACAGATGACACGATGTTTTAATTGTCACTTACTGCAAGAGTAGCTGAGAGCTCTTTTGTTAAGTAAACTTTAGATTTAAAAGTCATCTGAAACAAGTTCTTGAAATAATCAAAAGCTACTAAAGTAGGCTTAGTTGCTAAATGGTTATTTTTAAAAGTGAAAGGATAAATAGAGGAAGCTCTAAAAACAAAACACCTACCAAAACTAATTGATAGGTGTTTCAAGTTTTATGAATGTGATCCGACTAGGATTCGAACCTAGGACCTACGCCTTAGAAGGGCGTTGCTCTATCCAGCTGAGCTACCGGACCATGTTTCATTACAGTTTGCAAAAGTAATGCAATTATCTATATAAAAAAAATATAATGCTACTTTTCCGACAAACCATCATAAAAACAACTCTATATATATATTGATAGAACTAAAAACAATGAATAGACAGCCTATAAATTAACTTTCGGAAGAAACTTAAATTACTCCTTGCGCCATAATAGCTTTTGCAACTTTCATAAAGCCTGCAATGTTTGCTCCCTTCACGTAGTTTATATAACCATCTTCTTGTGTGCCATACTTTACGCAACTCTCGTGAATATTTGACATAATCCATTTCAATTTTTCATCCACTTGTTCGGCTGGCCAACTATATCTCTCTGAGTTTTGTGTCATCTCCAAACCAGAAACAGACACTCCGCCTGCGTTAGCAGCTTTTCCGGGTGCGAAAAGTATTTTATTTGTATGAAACAAGTCAATAGCTTCGGGAGTGCAAGGCATATTAGCACCTTCCGAAATTGCTATCAACCCATTAGAGATGAGTTGTTGGGCATCAGCTTCATTTATCTCGTTTTGTGTAGCCGAGGGCAAGGCTATATCGCCTTTCTCACTCCAAGGTCTTCCTCCTGCTACATATTTGCATCCAAACTCTTCAGCATATTCACTAATACGACCTCGGTATAGGTTCTTCAACTCTTTCACAAAGGCTAGTTTTTCTATCGTGATTCCTTCAGCATCGTAAATATATCCATCGGAATCAGAAAGAGAGACAGGTATTGCACCCAACTCAATCAGTTTTTCGCAAGTATATTGTGCCACATTTCCTGATCCTGAAACAATACACTTTTTTCCTTTTAAGTCTGTGTTTTGAGTTTTAAGCATTTCACGCAAAAAGTAGACATTGCCATAACCTGTAGCTTCAGGACGAATGCGTGATCCACCAAATTCAAAACCTTTTCCGGTGAATGCACCAGTGAACTCTTCGGCTAATTTTTTATACTTGCCAAACATATAGCCAACTTCTCTGCCACCTACACCAATGTCACCTGCAGGTATATCTGTATTAGGTCCGATGTTGCGCCATACTCCTTCTACAAAAGCTTGGCAAAAACGCATAATCTCGCCATCAGATTTGCCTCGTGGCGAGAAATCTGACCCTCCTTTACCTCCGCCCATTGGTAGAGTGGTGAGTGCATTCTTGAACGTCTGTTCGAATGCTAAAAACTTTAGGATGGAAGGTGACACTGAAGAGTGAAACCGAATACCTCCTTTGTATGGGCCAATGGCATTGTTGTGTTGCACTCTATAGCCCATATTGGTATGAACCTGACCTTTGTCGTCTACCCATGTAATGCGAAACGAAATTATCTTATCGGGTATAACTAAGCGTTCTACTAAATTGGCCTTTTCAAATTCTGGATGTTCGTTATAAATCTCTTCTATCGACTCTAATACCTCTTCAATGGCTTGATAATATTCTGGTTCGTTGGGAAAGCGTGTCTTTATTTGATTAATGATCTGAGATGTCTTCATATGTAAATATAAAATGTATTGGGTGAATATCAAACTACTCTTATTAGAGTCGCAATATGTGCAAATTTACTTTTTAATTTTGTAATACACTACAATTTGACAATATAATATGAAATAAAATGATAATTTGCTACTTTTTGAAAGCTTTATAAATAGGTATAAATACGATGATACCCGACATAACAATAGATATAATAACGGTGGGTGTAATTTCTGGTGAGTAAAGTAATATATACGCTACAATGAAAATCCATAGTAAAACTATGAATCCCATCTGTATTGGAGTAAGTTTTTTTCGTGCCATAAAGTATTTACTGTTTATAGTTGAATACAAATATACAAAAAAAGATAGCTGAGAAGATAACAATTTCAGATAATGGTAATTTCAATAAAAAACAAGCGTTTTTTCAATGTGTTGACACATCGAAAAAACGCTTGCAATAATAATGTATAGTGGATGCTTTTGGTGCTTTATAAAACAATAGCAACACTATATGATGAATAGGATAATTATGAAAGACTAAACAAGTTCCACCATTGGACTTCCAGCTTGAACAAATGAACCTACTTCTACTAATATTTTGCTTACAGTACCTGAAGATTCTGCAACTATATCATTTTCCATTTTCATAGCTTCCAATATCAAAAGAACTTTGCCTTTTTCTACCTTTTCGCCTTCTTTTACCAATAGCTTCATGATACTTCCAGGCATCGGACTCTCCACAACTTGTGAAGGAACCTGAGATTGAGTTTCAGCTACCTCTTTCTTAGCTTCTGGTTTGTTTGATTCTACTGACTTGTTCTTTAATTCATATTCTTTTTTGCGTTGTCCTTTCAAATAGGTCAATCCAACAGTTGGGAATAATTCAAGCAATAGTTCTTCTTTTTCGTTTTGAGCAACCTTTACACCTCCAAACTCTTCGAGTGTTGGGTTTTCTTGGCGTTTGTAATTTGAAGTATCATAGGGTGTTTCTTCTCTTGATCCTGTCATTTTCAATCTGAATTCAGGATCAATTGCTACTGGTGTTTTACCATATTCGCCTTTTACAAGAGAAACAAACTGATTTGAAGGATTAGCATATTTTTCCCTTCCGTTATTATAATTGATTGCAGAAGCTACAGCTTGTGCACCCACAATCTGACTTGTAGGAGTTACCAATGGTGGCAAACCAGCATCAAGCCTCACACTAGGAATCAACTTCATAGCATCTTCAAGAATATCCATAGAGTTAAATTGCTTTAACTGAGCAACCATATTAGTGTACATTCCTCCAGGTATCTCTGCATTTTTCACCAATTCGTTTGGTTTGGGAAAATTGAAATAATCATCAATTGCATGACAAGCTTTCAAAAGAGCTTCTTCATTAAAGTCTCTAACATTTGCAATAGCATTGTCAAATTCTCTATCTATTTCTGCAGGGAGCTTATCAGTAAGAGGATTAAATGGATTTGGAAATTGCTTAACAGCATCAAAGTCTTCCAATTCTTTGCGTATTTCGAATAATTCTTTGTTGATTTTTGCAACTGCTTCCATATTTACATCAAGCTTAATGCCTAATTTTTCGCAGAAAATATAGATAAGTTCAAATGCAGGAGCAGCTGGACCACCAGCAAAATTCCATATAACAGTATCTACAATATCGGCGCCATGCATAATAGCTGTGAGTACAGCAGCAAGTCCAAAACCAGGAGTACAGTGGGTGTGGAAATCGACAGGAACTTTTACTTCATTCTTAATCATTGGAATAAGAGTTCTAACACGAGAAGGAGGAATAAGTCCACTCATATCTTTAATCGTAATCATGTCAGCTCCTAAAGCTTTCATCTCTTTTGCCTTATCCAAAAAATACTCGTCTGTGAACACTTCTTTGTAAGTAGACTCTGCAGGCTTATCTTTTTTCATAAAAGAAAGCAAACCTCCCTTTTTCTTAGTTTCTACGGGTTCTTCAAATTTTGGATCTACCGTGTAACAAATAGCACAGTCAGCCAAACCACCATATTTCTTTATATATTTTACGCTCGATTTAATATTATCAACATCATTCAGAGCATCAAAAATACGCATTACATCTAACCCTGAAGATACTGCATTTTTAAAAAAACCATCAATAATCTCATCCGTATATGGAGCATAGCCATATAAGTTTCTACCACGCGAAAGCGCAGTTAGTTTAGATGCTTTGCCTACACCTGCATGTATTTTCTCGAGTCTATCCCAAGGGTTTTCGTTTAAGTAGCGCATAACGGAATCGGGAACAGCTCCTCCCCAAACTTCCATAGCATAGAAATTGGCGTCTCTGTAAAATGGTAATACGCGATCTATTTGATCTTGACTCATTCGAGTTGCAAATGCTGATTGCTGTCCATCTCTTAATGTAAGGTCTCTAATTAACAGTTTTTGATTCATAATGGTTATTTATTTTTTGGTGAAGTTCTAAGTTATTTGCGTTTTTTATTGTTGATTTGTAGCATGTAATACGATCTTGTAACGCTTTTGCAATTTAAACTGACATATAAAAATGAATGTGTAAATAGCTTATTATAAAATCATTAATTCAACACTATTAACAATACAAAGTAAATCATTTTTTTTGAATAAAGAGGTATTAAAGAATTATTTCTTTAATTATTTTTATCAGTAAAAAAAGAGGGTGTCTAATAACGGCATCCTTTTTTTTATTTTATGCTGCTATTCTTTCTAAGATTTTCTCATTTAAAGGTAAACTTCTTACTTTTTGATTTAAGGAGCTTAAATTGATTCTAAAAAGAGATGTTTTGGAGTTTTTATGAGGATCGTTGGTAGTTTTACGCTTTTTGGTTGTCTTTTGGTGTAACTTTAAGATATTAAATGCAATAGCAAAGATAGCAAAATCCATTTTGACTTTGTCTTTGCCAGTATGTCGGAATCGATTGTATGATTTATTAAATTTCATTTGCCCAAATACTGCCTCAGGTTCTATCGGACGTTTGCTTCGCATCCTCAATCCTTCTTCTGATGTTAACCTCTCTCGTGCTTTTCGTCTGTGCTCTCTTAATTTGTGATTTACCTCTATCTCTCGATTTTCTTTTGATTTATGACATGAACCTCTCATGTGACATCCTTCACAGTTCTTTGCTTTATAAATTGCTACCTGAGAAACAAATCCCGTTTTATTCTTTCGAGTAATATTGTGCGTGCGATGCATGTGTTGACCCATCGGACAAACGAAATAGTCTTCCTGCCGGTTATAATAAAGGTTTTGTTGGAAAAAAGGATTATTCTTATAAGACTTTTTCTGCTCCTTATGGAAGTAATTATATTTTACATAGGCTTTAATTTTTTCTTCCTGCATATACTCATAATTTTCTTCACTTCCGTAACCTGAATCAGCACAAACCTTTTCAGGTAGTTTGTTATAGCACTTTTGAAAACTTTCAAAAAAAGGTATTAAAGTAAGAGTGTCTCCTGGATTAGGAAAGAAATCGTAATGAGTGATAAACTGATTCTCCGTTCCAATTTGTTCATTATAAGCAGGCTTTAATTGACCATTTCTCATATGATCATCCTTCATACGCATGAAAGTTGCATCGGGATCTGTTTTACTATAACTGTTCCTATCTCCCATAACTTCAAGCTTCTGCTCGTATTCTTCTAGTTTTGGAAGATGTTTGTTTTGTAGATCCGTGATTTGCTTTAATTCTTTCTTGGTTTTGTTTTCTTTATTGATAGCAGCAATACGCTGTTTCAATTCTTTACTATTAATAGGCGCTGGTGGTTCATCGTCTGGCTCATTATCTTGTGCAATACCTTCTTCTATTTGTGAGAGGATGCCTAGTACTTTAGCCTCTAGCTTCTCTTTATATCTTTCAACTGATTTACGCCAAACAAAGGTGTAGCGATTGGCCTTACTTTCTATTTTAGTACCATCAATATAAATTTCTTTTAATGTGATATATCCCATCTCTACAAGCATATAAACTACTTGAACAAATAGACCGTGGATATTATCTTTTAAACGAAGAGAACGAAAATTATTAATAGTGCGAAAGTTTGGCCTTTGATCGCCTGATAACCACATGTAATAGATGTTCTGTTCTAACTGCGATGCTATCTTGCGACAGGAATAAACATTGTTTAAATAGGCGTAGAATAAGACTTTTAGCATCATTCGGGGGTGATAACTGCTATTGCCTCCACCTTTATAACCGAAATCGATATCTGTTAAATCTAACTCATCAACAATACGATTTACTAAGCGAACGGCACTGTCTTCAGGTATTTTACTATCGATACTCATTGGGAACAAAACACCTTGACCTTGACTGTATTCTTTGAAGCTAATTTTTGCCATAACAAACTGTTTTATAACAGCTTAAAGATAATAAATAGCCTTTAAACAAGCAACAAAAACAACAATGAAAAATGATGTTTTACAACATAGAAAAAGGTGCCCAAAACTTATTGGACACCCTCTTATATATAAACGTATTAAGAACTTATAGTTCTATTAATAACGTCTGCCTTTTGGACGTCTGCCTTTTTTATCGAAGGTTTTTCTAGCAGAACCACCAGAATTAGATCTTCCCTCTGATTCTTGTGCAACTTCAACTACAAGTTTTCTGTCTTCCACAAATAAACCTTTGAATGTTTGCACTACTTTAGGGGCTGTATCTTCAGGAACTTCAAAGAATGAAAAATTCTGAAGCAAATCTATTCTTCCGATATTAATCTTGCCAGTAACATGATCATTGATAAATCCCATTAAGTTGGCCGGATTTGCACCATCCGTTTTTCCAATATTGATAAAAATACGTGTGTAACCTTTTTCAGCTTGACGGCTTCCGCCACCATCTCTGTCAGAAGATTTTCTTTCTCTTCTATCGCTTCTATCGTCTCTGTCTTTTCTAGAGGAACGTTCTGTAGGCTCCATTATCTCTTCAGCTGAATGATAATATTCAAGAAGACGATTGAATTCTAAGGAAACAATACGTTTAATGATATCTTCTTTTTCTAACCAATCTAGTTTTCTAAATATGGAAGGAAGCAAAGGTGCAATTTCAGTTTCGTTTACTTTCACTTTTTCAATTTTGTCAACCAAGTTGAAAAGTTGCTTTTCGCATATAGCTTCTCCAGTTGGAAGAGTGCGTCTTTCGAACTGTTTGTTCATGGATTTCTCGAATTGAGAAATTTTACCTTTTTCTTTTATATGAATAATAGAAATAGAGGTTCCATTTTTACCAGCTCTACCTGTTCTACCACTTCTGTGCGTATAACTTTCAACATCATCTGGCAAACCATAATTGATAACGTGTGTAATATCATCAACGTCAATTCCTCTAGCTGCAACATCTGTTGCAACTAAAAATTGTAAGTTCTTATTGCGAAATTTCCCCATTACCATGTCGCGTTGACTTTGAGATAATTCTCCATGTAATGAGTCTGCATCATATCCTTCCTGAATTAGCTTATCTGCAATTTCTTGCGTTTCACGTCGTGTACGACAGAAAACTATAGCATAAATGTTTGGATAATAATCTGCAATACGTTTCAATGCTAGATATTTATCGCGAGCAGTAACCATGTAATAAACATGCTTAACATTAAGAGCTCCCTCATTTTTTCTTCCAACCACAATTTCGATTGGACTATCCATGTATTTCTTTGTAATTCTAGAGATTTCTCTGGGCATAGTTGCAGAGAATAACAACATACTACGAGAGCTAGGAACACGAGAGAGTATATCATCTATACTTTCTGTAAATCCCATGTTGAGCATTTCGTCTGCTTCATCTAAAACTACTGTATGAACTAAATCAAGTGACATTACTTTTCTGTTCAATAAGTCAATTAATCTACCTGGAGTTGCAACAATAACTTGAACGCCTCGTTTGAGTGAGCGTATTTGGCTATCGATACTCGATCCTCCATAAACTGGAAGAACCTTAACACCGTTTACATATTTAGAATAATCGTTGAGATCTGCAGATATTTGTAGACATAATTCACGAGTGGGACACAAAATCAATGTTTGTGGCGCTTTTTTCTGTGCATCTACTTTCTGAATGATAGGCAAACCGAATGCAGCTGTTTTACCAGTTCCGGTTTGTGCAAGTGCGATAATATCGCGCGTACCTCCCAATAATAAAGGAATCACTTCCTCTTGTACGGGCATGGGCTGTTCATAGCCCAATTCTTGTATTGCTTCTAAAATTTCTGAAGCAATACCTAGTTGTTCAAATGTTTTCATCTTTTTATTTATAATAATGTGTGATGGCAATCAACATTCTCCTCTTTACCCCCACAACATGCGACATTATAAAAAAGATGAGAGAAAAATACGAATACCAATAAATTAGCGATTTTCTTAAATGTGATTTGTTAATTGATAACCTAACAAAAGAGGAAAGAATTGAAATCGCTTTGAATAAAATCGGCGACAAAGGTAAGTATAAAAATTGAGATACAAACGATTAAGGGTTATAAAGCATTAATTTACGCAATATAATTCTTTTGCCTTTGGACACTCGAACCTCTTTTTCTAAATAATCATCTACAGAACCGTAAGTTTTTCTTATATAATCAAACGCATAGTGCAAATAAGCACTGTTTGCAGAAAAAAGAGCTGTCATTGCTTCTTGCAAAGATTCAGTCAAAGGTTCTGAAAAAGTGATTGTTTTTTTAGGATCGATATATTTGTTAGAAGCTAGATAATCTTCTTCAATATAATATTCAGGTACACTTAAGACGTGAAGCAAAAGCGCAGCAGCAATACCCGTTCTATCTTTTCCTAAATGAGATGAAATAAGAACAGGATAATTATTTTTGTCTAATAATACATCAAACATTTCAGCATATTTTGCTGTATTATTCTCCACTATATCTTTATATGATTTTTGCATATAAAGTATAGTTTCGCTTCGCGTATAGTTTTCATTGATGATAACATCTTTTGAAGTAGAAAAATCTCCAGATTCAATAGGTATATTTATTTTTCTAATGTTAGTGAAATAAGGATGAGCCAATCTGTCTTTCTCTGATCTTAAATCTATGATTGTCTTTATACCTAATCCTTTCAATTTTTCTTGATCGAATAGATTTGTATTGCTCAAATGTCCTGATCTAAATATTTGACCCCATTTGAGTTGTTTGTCGTCAATTGTAGAATAACCTCCTAGATCCCTAAAATTTAAAATATTATCCATATCAATAAAACGATTAGATATTATTCCAGATGTGACTCCACTAGTTTTAAGTATAAAAAACTCCCTTAATCCTGATCCTGATGGATTCAATAAAGCGAACTGCTCTTCTACAAGTTTAGTTCTTACGGGTGTGAAATTTCTTATAGATGTATCGGTCATCGCAGAATAAATATCTATCTTACCTTCCACATCAGGACTCACTTCCCATTTCAATAAAAAATCTCCATCGGTATTTTTTTCAACTACCGATGCAATTTGTATTGTAGACATGCA
>SMEQ01000244.1_pt1 | contig 17245 bp, 16 predicted proteins | sample 2456281 | NCBI WGS metagenome assembly SMEQ01 (sample SAMN10132596, study PRJNA489261) | soil metagenome | isolation source: day1 antibiotic-loamy sand soil ammended with raw manure from dairy cow... | place: USA | collected 2015-04-01
GGATTGGGTGAAGATGTTACGCTACTTAAAGCTCAAGGTAAACAATTTGAAAATATGGGATTCCGTATTCAAGTTGACGTGTTAGACTGTTTGGGTTGTGGTAACTGTGCCGATGTATGTCCTGGAAGAAGAGGCGAAAAAGCATTGGAGATGGTTCCTATTACTACTCAGCTAGCCAATCAAGACAATTGGGACTACATGACAGAGCATGTATCTAGTAAAGCTCACTTGGTAGATGTGAAATTGAATGTGAAAAACTCTCAGTTTGCAAAACCACTATTTGAGTTCTCGGGTGCTTGTTCGGGTTGTGGCGAAACACCTTATATTAAGCTTGTTACTCAGTTGTATGGCGATAGAATGTTGATTGCAAATGCTACAGGTTGTTCTTCAATCTATGGTGGTTCTGCACCTTCTACACCTTATACAACTAACGAAGAGGGCAAAGGTCCAGCTTGGGCAAACTCTCTATTTGAAGATAACGCTGAGTTTGGTTATGGTTTTGTTATTGCTAATGCAAGTATGCGTCTTCGTATCGAAAACCTGATGAATACAGCGCTTGTTCAGAATGATTTTTCTGATGAACTTAAAGATGTATTCAAAGAGTGGCTCGAAAACAAAGATGATGGCGATAAAACAAAAGAGTTACAGCCTAAATTAATGTCATTGCTTAAAGCTAATTCTACTCCACTGGCTGCAGAGATTGCTTCACTAGAAAGATACATGGTGAAAAAATCTATCTGGGTGTTTGGTGGTGACGGTTGGGCTTATGACATTGGCTTTGGTGGCTTAGACCACGTTTTAGCAATGGGTGAAGATATCAATGTACTTGTACTTGATACTGAGATTTACTCAAACACAGGAGGACAATCTTCTAAATCAACCCCATTAGCAGCCGTTGCTAAATTTGCAGCATCTGGTAAACGTACTCGTAAGAAAGACCTTGGAATGATGCTTACAACTTATGGTTATATATATATAGCTCAGGTTTCAATGGGTGCAAACCAAAGACAGTTCTTAACTGCTCTAAAAGAGGCAGAGTCTTATAAAGGACCTTCTATCATTATTGCATACTCTCCATGTATCAGTCACGGACTGAAAAAAGGAATGGGTAGCGCACAATGGGAAGAGAAACAAGCTGTAGAATCTGGATACTGGCATTTGTGGCGTTTCAATCCTGCACTAGAAGAAGAGGGTAAGAATCCTTTCATCTTAGATAGCAAAGAACCAGATTGGGACAAGTTTCAAGATTTCTTGGGAAGAGAAGTGCGTTATACTTCACTTGAAAAAGGATTTCCCGAAGAGTCAGAAGAGCTTTATGCATTAGCAAAAGAAAGTGCACAGTGGCGTTATAAATCTTATCTACGTATGCAGGCAGCAGATTACTCTGTTGCTGAAACAGCAGAAACAGAATAAGTTTTGTAGAACTGTAAATTAAATAAATAAACAACAAAAGCGACCTCTATAAGTCGCTTTTGTTGTTTATTTTATTCCGAAAAATAATGTTATCTTTGTATACTAAAATCAGGCTAAAGCAATGAGAATCCAAATTATAAATGGCCCTAACTTAAATATTCTAGGAAAAAGAGAACCATTGGTTTATGGTACTCAGTCGTTTGATTTGTATTTCAACGAATTGACGAAACTACATACCTCTTTAGAGCTAGATTATTATCAATCGAATATAGAAGGAGAAATAATTGATAAGCTTCATGAGGTTGGATTCGAATATGATGGCATTGTGTTGAATGCTGGTGCTTACACTCACACTTCTGTTGCAATAGGGGATGCAGTTAAAGCTATTACTGCACCTGTTATAGAGGTCCATATATCAAATGTATACTCACGTGAAGAATTTAGACGTATCTCACATATATCTTCTTCTTGTGTGGGAATAATAAGTGGTTTTGGATTATATTCATACAACTTGGCAATAGATGCATTGGTAAAAATAAAAGGTGATAAATAAAAGAGTTTCGAATAATTATATAAACTAAATAAATAAATTATGCTTAAACATACTAAAATAGTAGCGACAATTTCTGATCAAAGATGCGAAGTAGATTTTCTGCAAAAGCTGTTTGATGAAGGAATGAATGTGGCGCGATTGAATTCGGCTCATCTTAATGATGAAGGTTTGACGAAAATTATCACTAATGTACGCCAGGTTTCTAATCGTATCGGAATATTGATAGATACAAAAGGTCCTGAAATTAGAACTACTTTTGCCGAAGAAGATATTTTACTTAAGACAGGCGATGTAATTCGTGTTGAAGGAAATCCCGAAGGTATCTCATCCAAGGAGGCAATCTATATTTCATACCCTAATGTAACAGAGCGTATGAAGGTTGGCAAAAACATTCTCATTGATGATGGAGAGGTTGATTTGAAAGTGACAGAGGTTCATGATAATTATTTGATTTGTGTTTCTCAAAACGATGGAACAGTTGGTAGCCGCAAAAGTGTAAATATTCCTGATGTGCGTATCGACTTGCCATCATTGACCGAGAAAGATATTCATAACATCTTATATGCGGTAAAAAATGATGTTGACTTTATTGCTCACTCGTTTGTTAGAAATAAGCAAGATGTTTTGGATGTTCAAAAAATACTTGATGAACACAATAGTCCTATAAAGATTATTGCTAAAATTGAGAATCAAGAGGGTGTTGATAATATAGATGAAATTTTGCAAGCTGCTTATGGTATCATGGTTGCACGTGGTGATTTAGGTATTGAGGTTGCTCAAGAAAAAATTCCAGCTATCCAACGTTCAATGATTCGTAAAGCAATTCATCATAAGAAGCCAGTAATTGTTGCAACACAAATGCTTCACTCTATGATATACAATCCTCGCCCAACGCGTGCAGAGATTACCGATATTGCTAATGCAATTTACTATAGAACCGATGCAGTAATGTTGAGTGGCGAAACAGCTTATGGTAAATATCCTGTTGAGGCTGTAAGAACAATGACACAAGTTGCAAGAGAGTCTGAGAAATCGAGATTATCTGAAAATGATATTCGTGTACCAACAGCTGGAGACGATAGAGAGGTTACTTCATTCTTAGCTAAACAAGCGGTAAAATCTGCAGCTAAGTTAAACACAAAAGCTATTGTAACAGATAGTCATACTGGAAGAACAGCTAGGGTATTAGCTGCATTTAGAGGTTCTAAACCTGTATTTGCTATGGCCACAAGCGAACGCACAGCACGCGAATTATCACTTTCATATGGCGTTTGGGCTGAGCATCAACCTGGTGAAGGTCTTGAAAATACTAAAGAGAGTAGAAGAGCCTACTTCGAAGATGCACTTAGAAAGCTTATTGCTAATAAAATGATAAAAGCAAATGACCGAGTTGCATATATAGGAGGTAGTTTTGGTGAAACAGGCGGTACAACTTATCTAGATATAAATGAGGCTAGCAAGGTGCTTCAGGCTAGAGAAAAGTACAACTTGCCCGACTATACATTGTAAAAAGAGGTTAGATGAATGAAGAAAAGATAGAAGAGTATATTCTTTCGCATATTGACAATGAACCAGAATTACTGAAGAGAATGACACGAGATGCGCATGTTAAACTGCTGCGTCCGAGAATGATTTCAGGTAATATTCAAGGTCGATTGCTTAAAATGTTAACTTCTATGCTTAAGCCTCAGAATGTTCTTGAAATAGGAACATTTACAGGTTATTCAGCTTTATGTATTGCCGAGGGTGCTCCTGATAACTCTAAAATTGTAACCATAGAGATTGACGATGAAATAGAATACTTTATAAGAAAGTATTTTGATGAATCTGAATATGGTCATAAAATAGATTTGAAAATTGGAGATGCTCTCGAGCTAATGCATTCTTACGAGAATAACTACTTTGATTTAATTTTTATAGATGGTAATAAGAGAGACTATTGTGCTTATTACGATATTGCTTTTGATAAGTTACAAAAAGGTGGTTTTATCATAGCAGATAATACACTGTGGAGCGGAAAAGTAATTGATGATAAATATCATAAAGATAGTCAAACAAAGGGTGTTATAGAGTTTAATAATCGGATTAAAGAAGATGCACGGATAGAAAAAGTGATTTTACCTATTCGTGATGGCTTAACAATAATACAAAAGAAATAAACAATTGTACAATGGAATCTAATAGACTAGAAAAAATAAATCGTTTAGTATTGAAGGAGTTAAGCGATATCTTTTTGCTTGAAACAAAGAAAATGCGGGGTGTACTTATATCAGTAACCCAAGTGCGCGTAACTCCCGATTTAGGAATTGCTCATGCATATTTAAGTTTCTTTCCTTCGGATAAAGCTGAAGAGCTACTTGAAAATATTAATAGCAATATAAAAAGTATAAGGTTTGATTTAGGTAAACGTGTTGGACAGCAACTGCGTGTTATACCCAATCTTGCATTTCATCTAGATGACTCACTTGATTATTTAGACAATATCGACAACTTGCTGAAAGATTAATTAGTTTTGAATCTACCCATATTCATAGCCAAAAGGTACTTGTTTTCAAAGAAATCACATAATGCAATTAATGTGATTTCTCTTGTGTCTGTTTGTGGAATAGCAGTTGCAACTATGGCTATGATTACTGCATTGTCGGTATTTAATGGCTTTGGAAGCCTAGTTGAAACTACTTTTAGTGCTTTCGACCCTGAGTTGAAAATAACAACAGTAAAGGGTAAGGTGTTTGATTATCAAACAGCTAGTTTTGAGAAAGCTTTGCAGAATCCTGATATCGATTTTATTTCTGAGTCGTTAGAAGACAACGTTCTATTTCGATATAATGACAGACAAGTTCCTGTTATTTTAAAAGGTGTTTCCGAAGATTTTAAATATATGACCCAAATGGATAAATTAATCATTGATGGGTCTTTTAGATTAAGAGAAGATGTGGTAGACTATGCCACTTTAGGTGCAGGGTTAGCTTATACTTTGGGGGTTCGTCCTGGTTATATTAATCCGATTGATATTTTCGTGCCTAAACGCAATGTGAAAGTAAACTTAGCCAACCCCGCTGCTGCTTTTGCACAAAGCAATGTTCTTATTGGTGGAGTATTCAACTTAAATCAACCTCAATTTGATGAGCAAATGGCAATAGTGCCTATTGAGTTGGCTCGAATGTTGTTTCTTTATAATGACGAAGTTTCTTCGTTAGATATTAAATTAAAAGAAGGGGCGTCTGCTCAAAAGGTAGGAAAAAGTATTGCTCAAATTATTGGCGATGATTATTTAGTTGAAGATAGATTTGAGCAGCAAAAGGAGTCATATCGTATGTTGCAGATTGAAAAATGGGTTACCTTTTTTATCCTCTCTTTTATTCTTATAATTGCAGCATTCAATGTAGTAGGACCTCTTTCAATTCTTATTATAGAAAAAAAGAATGATATTAAAATCCTAAAGAGTATGGGTGCAGCAGATGAAATAATTGCACGTATATTTTTATTTGAAGGGTGGTTAATATCTTTTTCGGGGATATTAGTTGGTGTTGTTTTAGGAGTAGCTATAAGCTTTTTACAACAACATTTTGGACTTTTAAAATTGGGTGGCACTCCAGGTGCATATCTTGTTGATGCCTATCCGGTTATAGTTAAGTTTACAGATGTATTACTCACCTTTATAGTTGTTTGTGTTATATGTATATTAGCTATTATTTACCCCATACACAACCTTAAAAAGCAGTTAGGCACTAAAACTTTCAATTAAACTTAAAAGAGAATTTTTCTTAGATTAAAAAACTAATAATGAATATAGCAGTAGTAGGAACAGGTTATGTTGGTTTGGTATCAGGTGCATGTTTTGCCGAAATGGGATTGAATGTAACTTGTATTGATATCGATTCGAATAAAATAGAGATGCTTAATAAAGGAGAAATACCTATTTATGAACCTGGTTTGAAAAGCATTGTAACCAAGAATCATAAGGCAAATCGCTTGCATTTCAGCACAGATTTGGAATCTGTTATAAATGATGTTGCTATTCTTTTTATTGCTGTTGGAACTCCCTCTGACGAAGATGGTAATGCCGACCTTACTGCAGTGTATAAAGTTGCTGAGTCTATTGCTGAATATATGCAAAACTATCTGCTTGTAGTAACTAAAAGCACTGTGCCTGTAGGTACAACAGCAAAAATTAAGCAACTGATATCTAAAAAGCTTTCAGATAGAAATCTAGGGCATATAGAATTTGATGTTGCTTCAAATCCAGAGTTCTTAAAGGAGGGCGCTGCGGTAAGTGATTTTATGAGTCCTGATAGGGTAGTGGTTGGGGTTGAAAATGAACGAGCCAAAGAAATGATGTCAAAGCTATATCGTCCATTTTTGTTGAATAACTTTAGGGTTATATTTATGGATGTACTTTCGTCAGAAATGACAAAGTATGCATCTAATGCAATGTTGGCAACTCGTATAAGCTTTATGAATGATGTAGCCAACTTATGCGAGTTGGTAGGAGCCGACGTGTCAATGGTAAGGCGTGGAGTGGGTAGTGACTCTCGTATTGGTAAAAGTTTTCTATATCCTGGCGCAGGTTATGGCGGTAGTTGTTTTCCAAAAGATATAAAAGCTCTTATAAGAACTGCCAAAAACTATGGTTATCAAATGAGAATTTTAGAAGCTGTTGAGAAGGTAAATGATGCGCAGAAAGAGATACTATTTAAGAAGCTTCTCCATTATTTTGAAGGTAAAGTTGCTGGACTTACTGTTGCTGTTTGGGGTTTATCCTTTAAACCAGGCACAAATGATATGCGAGATGCTCCTTCAATAAATTTAATACACAAGTTAATCGATCATCAAGTAAATGTTAGGGTCTACGATCCAGCAGCGATGGATGAAGCTAAAAGTTATTTTGGTGATAAAGTTGAGTATTCAACAGATATTTATGATGCTACTAACAATGCTCATGCAATAATATTAGTAACTGAATGGAAAGAGTTTAGACTCCCCAATTGGAGTGTCCTTTCTAAGATTATGCAGAAACATATTGTTATAGATGGTAGGAATATCTACAATGCTGATGAACTTGCTTCTAATGGTTTTACGTATACTTGTATAGGGAAGAAGTAATTTATAATCTGCTTATATATAGTTATAGTAACAGAAAAGAGCTGTTACATGTTGTTCTCATCATCTTTTATTTCTTCAAACTCCACATCTTCGGCGTTGCTTATTTCGAACTCCTTCTTCTTGTAGGTTATAATTCTATCGTCTTGAGAGGCAGGTTTCTCGCTCTGCTGTTGACTCCTGGTTGGTCGCTTTCTGCCACCTCCAAAAATTAAACGAATAATAAAATATATTGTTCTTACCCCAAAAAGCAAAGTGAAGAGAAAGAATAATCCAATAGTAAGTATAATAAATTTGAACATAATAGGTTCGCTGTTTTTTTGATTAAAGAATTCAAAGGTAATGAATACTTTAATTCCATTGTTTTGATTACAATTATTTAACGGCCCTTTTGGTCATCAATGCCGTGACAATTGAAATAGCAATATAAGTTAGAATTGTCCATGCAAGTCCTGCTATTCCCCACAATGACACAAAAACAATAGCACATATTATAAGAATAATTGGTTTTTCGTTACCCCTTACTTTCATATTTTTCAATTTAAATGAGAACATGGGTATTTCTGAAACCATTAACAATGATAATGCAAAAATTAAACCTAGCGTTAAATGTAGCGCCATACTATTTTCCGAGGATATTTGATGGATACCATATACATAGCTTATCCAGAATAAAGCATTAGCTGGTGTTGGTAGTCCTATAAATGAACTTGTTTGCCTTTCGTCTATATTAAATTTAGCAAGCCTTAGTGCTGAAAATACTGCAATTATAAAAGCTAAATAGGGAACGTATGGTTGAATTATCGATAGTGATTCAGGGAAGAGTATATAATCGCGAAGTAAAATAAAAACTGCTAAAGATGGGGCAACTCCAAAGCTAACAACATCTGCTAGAGAGTCCAACTCTTTTCCGATTTCTGAATATGCATTTAATAGTCTTGCAGCCATACCATCAAAGAAGTCGAATATAGCAGCTAGTATAACCCAAAACACCACCCATATAAAAGCACCTTCAAAAGCCATAACAATAGCAATACTGCCAGAGAATAGGTTCATTGAGGTAATTGTATTGGGGATATGCTTTTTCATTGCTATTCTATTTATAGTATAAGTTCTATTTGTTTTGTTTCTTGTTGTCTGGTAAGTTGGCAATAAATGTTCTATTTGCTCTTACTTCATCTCCCATCTTCACTAATATTTCACTACCAAGAGGCAGATAAATATCCATTCGAGAACCAAATTTTATGAATCCTAGAGGATCGCCAATATAACATATTTGATCGGCTTTAACATAAGTAACTATTCTTCTTGCTAAAGCTCCTGCAATCTGACTACTAAGTACTTTATGTCCATCAGGGGTTTCAATAATAATAATTGAGCGTTCGTTCTCAGTGCTTGATTTAGGGAGATGGGCAGCTAAAAAACGGCCCTCTTTATGCGATACATGAGTTATTTTACCTGTTACAGGTATCCAGTTTGAGTGAGCATTAAAAATAGTCATAAATATGGATATTTTAATACACTCCGCATTTAAATGATCTTTTTCAAAAACCTTTTCAAGTGCAACAACCTTACCATCTGTAGGTGCATTTACGCGACCCAATACCTCTCCAGAATATACTCTATTGGGCGAACGGAAAAAGTTGAGTAAGAAAAGAAAGATTACTACAGTTAAAACAAAAATGATATAGGAGATAATATTTTTGTATAAAAAATAGAACATTCCAAAATTGATTATTAAACCAATTAGTAGCGTGTATGCCAATGTTTTTCTTCCTTCTTTATGAATTCTCATTTTCTATAGATTAATGTGTGAATTGAGTACTTTATATTTTGAGTTGATTGGTTCTACGATCTGTTGATGTGGAGTTTTGTTCGTTGTATTCCTCTTCCTCATCATTCTTATTTAGTTTATCTTGAATATGTTTTTCCCATACTTCTTCTTTTAAGTAGGGTACTATTGTTGGAGCTGTTTTTTGTATTGATGAATAAAACAAAGACTCTGCTTTTATTCTATTCGTTATTATACCCTCTTCTGCGTCTAACATAATAGTCAGATTAACTAATATACTTAAGACTAGAGAAGCGGTTATCACCCCTAAAACTGCTCCCAATATCTTATTTACAAAGCCAATATGAAGTGCTTCAATTATATTATGAAGCATTTTTCCTATCAGTTTTATACCAAAAACAATAATCACAAATGCTAAAGCATAGGAAAGCACTACGGCTATATTTGCAGAAATATTTAATACATCTAATATATAAGGTAATATTATTTCAGCAGCTTTTCCTGCAAAGATAGCACCAATTATAATAGCTACAAACCCTGCCAATTGCATTGCCAGGCCTTTTCTAGCACCTTTTATAAAGGCTCCTAAAAGAACGATTAAAACTATGATGTCAAACCAAATCATTCTTATGTGTTTAAGTTTACTTTCTTTGCTTTTATTGATTTGTTTAAAAGAAAGGATGCTAAACTTTCAAATCTTTCAGCAGATTCTGTGGTGCAGTAAATTGTTTCACTGTTTTTAGAACACAATGAGTCCATTGGTTGATGTCGGCTTAGATAATCCTTTAAAGATTTAGCAACGTATTCTCCTTGAGAAATTAATGTTACAGACTTTGGCGTAAACGCTCTTATCTTGTCTATTAATAAAGGATAGTGTGTGCACCCCAATATAATTGTATCAATCTCTCTATCTTTCTCTAGCACGCTGTCTATATGTTGTTTCACAAAATAGTCGGCACCTTCTTTATCATACTCTCTGTTTTCCACTAAAGGTACCCACATGGGGCATGCTTCAGTAGTAATATCAATGTTTGGGCTGAGTTTTTTTATTTCTTTCTCATAAGATTTAGAGCGGATGGTTGCGGCGGTTCCTAACACAGCGATATGTTTCGACCTTGTAATGCCTCCAACAGATTCAACAGTTGGCCTTATTACGCCTAATACACGCTTTTGAGAGTCTATTAGTGGTAGATCATTCTGCTGTATGGTTCTTAAAGCTTTTGCAGATGCTGTATTGCATGCTATAATTACAAGTTGACAGCCCTGTGAGAAAAGCCATTTTACTGCTTGTAGCGTAAACTCGTATATCAATTCATATGATCTACTTCCGTATGGGGTTCTTGCATTATCGCCTAAATAAAGATAGTCATATTCGGGCATAAGTTTTTTTATTTCCGATAATACGGTCAATCCACCATATCCGGAATCAAATACACCAATAGGACCAGGCTTGAGAGAAGATTTGTTTGACACTTTTATTTGAGTAAAAGTTTTATTTCACACCTAATTTAGATTTTACTAATGCATTAGCGTTAACAGCACTTGGTGATACAAACACTATTCCCGAATCATCTAAATCGTATATTACAGTAAAGTTTTGTTCTATACCTACTGCTTCAATTGCATTGTTTACTTTTTGTTTAATCGGATCTAGTAGTAACTGTTCATGTTCTTCTATATCTTTTTGAGCAAGTTTTGTGAAGTTTTGAATACGACTTTCTAGATCTGTCAACTCTTGCATTCTTCTCAACTTAATACTTTCTGCTAGGTTATCTTGATAGGTAATAAAATCAGAATACTTTTTATTGTATTCGTTTTGCATAATCTGAAGCTCTTGCCTATAGTTTTGATTGATTGTATTTAATCTATCTGTAGCAGAAACTTTGTCGGGCAACGAGTTTATTATATCTATTGTATTTACAAATGCAATGTTGCTTTGTGCTTTAATCGTGCTTCCGCCAATTATAGATGTTAGCACAAATAAAGTAATAAAAATTCTTTTTCTCATAATTAAGATATATATATAATGTAATTATAGGTTCAAATTCAAAACCAATAAACCAACATTTTACTTCTCTCTCTTGTGTATTGGTGGCATTTGTTATTTTTCAACTTCAAATGCCACCTTCATTTTCAAGGTAAGATTATATATTTTGCAATGTCAATTGGTTCTTGAATTTTATTATAAAGTTTTTCTTACTTCTACTTCTTCATAAGCTTCAACAGTATCACCTATTTTTATATCATTAAAGTTGCGAATATTTAAACCACATTCATAACCTGCAGATACTTCTCTCACATCTTCCTTAAATCGTTTTAATGACTCAAGTTCGCCTGTGTAAACAACAATACCTTCACGAATTAATCTCACCTTACTAGAACGTTTTACTTTGCCATCACGTACAATACACCCAGCAATTGTTCCAATTTTTGTAATCTTAAATGTTTCAAGTACTTCAATGTTTGCAGTAATCTCTTCTTTAATCTCAGGCGATAACATTCCTTCCATCGCGGCAGTTACTTCTTCTATTGCATCATAGATAACAGAGTATAGACGTATATCTACACCATGCTTTTCTGCTTCTCTTCGTGCAGTAAGTGACGGACGTACCTGGAATCCTATAATGATACCTTCTGAGGCTGTAGCTAGTGTTATATCAGATTCTGATATTTGTCCTACGGCTTTGTGTATAATGTTTACTTGTATCTCAGGAGTTGATAATTGAATTAACGAATCGGATAGTGCTTCAACTGATCCGTCCACGTCTCCTTTTACTATAATATTTAGTTCCTGGAAGTTTCCTATTGCAATTCTACGTCCAATATCATCAAGTGTGAGTATTTTCTGTGTGCGAATAGATTGCTCTCTTTGTAGCTGTTCACGCCTGCTTGCTATAGAGCGGGCTTCTTGTTCGCTCTCAAGCACGTGGAATTTATCTCCAGCTTGTGGTGCTCCATTTAGTCCTAAAACCAATGCTGGTTGAGCTGGTCCTGCTTGTTCGATGTTCTGGTTACGCTCGTTGAACATTGCTTTTATACGTCCAAAGTAAGCACCAGCTAAAATTATATCTCCTGATTTAAGCGTTCCATTTTCAACTAAGATAGTAGATACATATCCACGTCCTTTGTCAAGTGATGACTCAACTACAGATCCAAATGCAGTTCTATCAGGGTTTGCTTTCAATTCAAGCATTTCAGCCTCCAATAAAACTTTCTCTAATAATTCAGCTACTCCATCTCCATGTTTTGCAGAAATATCATGAGATTGATATTTACCTCCCCAGTCCTCTACCAAGTAATTCATTTGAGCAAGCTCTTCTTTTACTTTTTCAGGATTAGCGCCAGGCTTATCTATTTTGTTAATTGCAAAAACTATAGGTACACCTGCAGCACTTGCGTGATTAATTGCTTCAACTGTTTGAGGCATCACGTTATCATCTGCAGCTACAATAATAATTGCAACGTCTGTTACTTTAGCACCACGTGCACGCATAGCTGTAAAAGCCTCGTGACCAGGTGTATCTAGGAAAGTTATTTTTTTACCGCTTTCTAGCATTACGTGATAAGCACCAATATGCTGAGTAATTCCACCAGCCTCTCCGGCAATAACATTTGTTTTGCGAATACTGTCAAGTAGCGATGTTTTACCATGGTCAACATGGCCCATTACAGTTACAATAGGAGGTCGAGATACTAAGTCTTCCTCATCATCTTCTTCTTGTGTTATTGCTTCAACAACATCAGCACTAACAAATTCTGTTTTAAAGCCAAACTCTTCAACTACTATGTTTATTGTTTCGGCATCAAGTCTCTGGTTTATTGCCACCATTACCCCAATACTCATACATGTAGATATTACATCTGTTACAGGAACATCCATCATGTTAGCTAAGTCATTTGCAGTAACAAACTCTGTTAGCTGCAATATGCGACTTTCTCTTTCTTGTTCTTTGAGTTCTGCTTGTTGTCTTTGTTCTACAGCCTCTCGTTTGTCGCGGCGATGTCTTGCACCACCTCTACCACCAGATTTTCTTTGAGTAAGTCTAGCTAATGTTTCTTTAATTTGCTTTTGAACATCCTCCTCGCTAATCTCTTTTCTGACAGGTTTCTTTAATATAGGTCTAATTCTTCTCGTAGTTGATTTAGTGGCATCAACGCTTTTCTCTACATTAACTTTCCCTTTTCTTATGCGTTTACGCTTCTTCTTAGGATCATCCGCATCATCTGAGGTTTTCTTCTCATTAATGCTCTCTTTTTTAAGCGCTTTTATATTTTCATCTTTAACTCTCTTAGAGCTTGCCTTACCCTCTCTTTCAAGTCTCTCTTTCTTGCGTTGAGCTCTTGATTTACGTGCAGGGCGTGTTTTTTCATTTATCGAATCAAGGTCTATGCTTCCTTTAACTACAATATTTGTTTCAAATCTAGTGTCATTTAGTCTGAAAAGACTTGTGTCTTTATCATCCTCGTCACTCTCTTCTTCACTGCTTGTAGGTTCAGCTTTTACAACCTTTTCTTCAGCTTTTACCACTTTTTTAGGCTTCACCTTTTTGTCGGGTTTACTATCGCTAGCTTTCTCAACTTTAGGAGTGCTTTTTTCCTCTTCTTTCTGAACTTCAGGAGTACTTTTCTTCTCTGCTTTTTCTTCTTTTTGTGACACTGTTTTTTCTTCAGTTGTTGTTGCCTTCTCAGTCACTTCTTTATCTTGAGTAGTTTCTGCTTTAACTTCCTTTTTAGGTAGTTCTTCTTCTTTAGGCAGTTCTATTTCTTTTTCTGATACTGGCTCAGGTTTAGGCTCTTCTTTAGGTTTAGGCTCTGGTTTAACTTCTACCTCTTTATCCTTCAGCTTGTCTTCTTTTGGAAGCTCTTCTTTCTCAACTGATTCAATTTTGTCAACCTTTTCAACTTTCACAGTTTCCTCTATATCCTTTTCAACAGGTTTAGAAGTAACAGTTTCTTGTTTACTCTCCTCCTCTTTCTTTTCTTCTTGTTTCTTTTTAGGCTTAGCACCTAAGTCATCAAGATCGATACTACCAACAATTTTCAATTGCGGCTTATTATCGTCAGATAAGCTTGTAGTTGTTGTACTATCTCTTTCCACACTTTGTTTCTGTTCTTCTTCGGGGAGATCGTATCCTTCAATTGCTACAGTTTCTTTTTTCTCTTTTCTTAGTTGTTCTTCTTTCTGTTTATCTACAGTTTTTTTAATCTTCTTATCCTTACCAAATTCAATGTTAAGCATTTCGTAATGCTTCTCATCTATTTTAGTGTTAGGATTAGCCTCAACCTGAACTCCTTTTTTATCAAGAAATTCAACTAAACTGCTGATACCAACATTTAACTCTTTAGAAACTTTTATTAATCGTATAGACATATATAAATATAACCTTTTCTCTTATTTAATTGATTGCGAGGCGTTTTATCCAGTTTTCTTCTGCGTTTTACCAGATGCGAGTATTTTACTCTTCATCTTCAAATTCAGACTTCAATATTTTAAGTATCTCGTCAACAGTAACTTCTTCTAGGTCGGCTTCTTTAATAAGACGCTCTCTGTCAGTTGCGAGTACATTCTTGGCTGTAGAACAACCAATTTTCTTCAGCTGGTCAATAACCCAGTCATCTATTTCATCTCTAAATTCATCCAAATAGATATCCTCCTCATTCACCTCATCTATATCGCGGAATACTTCAATAGTATATCCTGTTAGCATAGATGCTAGCTTTATGTTGGCGCCACCTTTACCAATAGCGAGAGACACCTCTTCTGGATGCAAGAAGACTTCTGCTCGTAGCTCTTCTTCTTTAATTACAATTGAGTTTACCTTTGCAGGGCTCAGTGCTCTTTGTATATATAAGTTCGTGTTTGCTGTATAGTTGATTACGTCGATGTTTTCGTTTCTCAATTCACGAACTATACTGTGAATTCTAAAACCTTTCATCCCAACACATGCCCCTACAGGGTCTATGCGGTCGTCATATGCTTCAACAGCAACCTTTGCTCTTTCTCCCGGAATACGTGCAATACCTTTTATGGTTATTAAGCCATCGTTTATTTCTGGTATCTCCATCTCAAACAAACGCTCTAAGAATACGGGAGATGTGCGTGACAAAATAATCTTTGGATTATTGTTTATATTTTCAACTCTAGCCACAATTGCACGAACATGCTCACCTTTTCTGAAGAAATCGCGTGGTATTTGCTCTGTTTTCGGTAAAATAAGCTCGTTATGGTCGTCGTCCAACAAAAGTAACTCTTTTTTCCATATTTGATAAACTTCGCCCGAAACAATTTGTCCTACCTTTTCAATATATGTATTGTATAGATTGTCTTTTTCTAATTCAAGAATTTTTGAAGATAAAGTCTGACGCAGGTTTAAAATTGTGCGACGACCAAAATGATCAAGAAATACTTCATCGGTAACTTCTTCGCCTATCTCAAAGTCATCTGCTATTTTTCTAGCTTCTGATAAACTGATTTCCAAATTTGGATCTTGTATGTCCCCTTCTTCTACAATGGTGCGATTGCGCCATATTTCTAAGTCTCCTTTGTCAGGGTTTATAATAATGTCGTAGTTCTCATCTGTACCGTACATCTTAGATATAACGCTGCGGAAAGATTCCTCCAACACACTTATAAGAGTAGTCTTATCAATGTTTTTTAATTCATTAAATTCGGAAAAAGTATCAATTAAGCTGATGGTTTCCTTCTTTTTGCCCATAGTGCTATTTAAATCTTATTAGATATTTAGTGTATTTAATTTCATCATAGCCGAATTGCAAGTCCTCTTTCACTTCTGTTTTACGTTTTGCACCTTCAGCTCTTTCTTTTTTAGAGATAGTAACTACAAAGTTGTCATCGGACACCTCTTTAAGTATACCTGATAGTTTTATCCCTTTTTTGGTAAGTACCTCAACCTCGTTTCCAATGTTTTTTTGATATTGACGCTGTATTTTAAAAGGTGATGTTAAACCTGCAGATCCTACAGTCAACTCAAAATCCTCTTCTTCGCGGTCAAATTTCGATTCTAGATAGCGACTCAAGGCAACACAGTCATCTATGCTGACGCCATTGTCATTGTCTATTTCAATAGAAATTACATTACCTGTATTTATGACTACATCTATTAGATAATTATCGGATGTCTCAAGGTACTCCTCTGCTAGTGTAATCAGAAGTTTTTTATCAATCATTGTTGTACTTAAAAATAAAAAAAGGAAAGCCGTGAATCCTGCCTCCCTCTAACTTTCTGGTACAAAGATATTCAATTCTACTCATTTTACAAAATATCTCTACTTTTTTATCTTCTAGCTACCTATTATTCTAGCATTGTTGTCAAATTGTCATTCTTTGCTTTTGCTCTACTGTTTAGGACTTTATCTCTTTTTGCTAATGTTTGTTCAATTGTGGCTAGTAGTACACTTTTCAGTCTTTAGTAAAGCACTAGAGTGAGGTCTTCTATGGCAGTATCTGTATAGTTTTTAGTCTTTAAGCAGTTGTGCTGATTCAATTTATTGCTTATTGTTACATATTATTAACTACGCAGCATGTTATTATATTCCCATTAAATGCCGCGAAGACGCAATTATTTGTTTATTTATTTCGTATCTATCAAATAATATCTGTATCGCTACAAAATATTATGTACTTTTGTATGAATATTAAAATCAAAATAATAAAATGACAAGTTCCAATGACAATAATATTGTTTACGCTCCTGTTACATTAGACTTCGTTACTATAGGTGTTGAGTTTTGCTCATTCCTAGAAAAAATGGAGGTCAAATCACGTACAGAATGGGCAAAAACTATGTTACGTATTCTTCCGTTGCTCTACGTTAAAGCCACCCTTTTGCCTTCTGTCGAAGTCATAGGCGACCAAATGGCCGAGGTTTTTGTAAAAGAGCAAGATTATATGCTTATAGCAAATCAAGTTGCTTCTGTTTTAGCCGAAGAGGATGTATATCTAGATGTTTTTGTTGAAGATATGAAGTATAGTGATAGGCCTGTATCATCATTTGTGTCTGAGGATATTGCTGATATTTATCAAGATATCCGCAACTTTGTTTCTGTCTATCAACATGGTTTAGAAGAGACAATGGTATTTGCTCTTAATGATATAGCAGAAAATTTTCGCGCATACTGGGGGCAAAAGCTCGTAAATGTATTGCGTCCTTTACATGCATTGGTTTATAAACCACTCGACGATATCAATCTAGATCATACAATAGGAGAGGAGGATATTCCGTGGGTTTAGTAATATCAAAAGAAAAAATAAGAGATTTATCCATCGAAACCTTTAATGGCGAAATAATTGTAATTGACAAGGTGGAAGATGTAGCAGATGCTGTTAGATATCTCAAACAATTTAAAGTAATTGGGTTTGACAC
>SMEQ01000245.1_pt1 | contig 17241 bp, 15 predicted proteins | sample 2456281 | NCBI WGS metagenome assembly SMEQ01 (sample SAMN10132596, study PRJNA489261) | soil metagenome | isolation source: day1 antibiotic-loamy sand soil ammended with raw manure from dairy cow... | place: USA | collected 2015-04-01
CCCGCGCTGGATCCGGGTAGGTTGCTTGAGGTCGTCAGTGATGGCGATCCTAGAGGAATGACTGTTCACGACAAAACCCGGCTTATAGATCGACTCTCCCTTATTTTTCTGACTTGCATTCGCAGGTCAGTTCACCCAAGCGTCAAACCCGTGCCAACATCTAAATAAGCTGGATACAGGGTTGGCTTGCTGTGTTTTAAATCAGTCAAAAACCAAGCACTTCACTGCGTGCGACTTAAGTTCGTCAATTATAAAGGCTTTTGTGAGTTTATCGCTTGACGGTGGGTGGCTGTGATTTCTATAGTGTGCACCTGTGGCATGAAGTGGGAGAAAGTGGGTTTTTCCACATCAGTGCTGCATAATACAGGGGCACAGCTGTGTTTCGCGGATCAAGCGCTATTAACCTTGACGCTAAAGGTCGCCTTGCGATGCCAAGTCGGTATCGAGAAGAGTTGCTACAGCGTTGTGAAGGTCAATTGGTGATTACCATCGACCTCGCTGACCCGTGCCTATGTATTTATCCTTTGCCTGACTGGGAAAAAGTCGAAGAACAACTCAGCCAAATGCCTTCTTTGCGCCCACAAACACGGCAGTTAAACCGCCTTTTGATCGGTAGTGCTGTGGATTTAGAGCTCGATAACAGCGGTCGCTTATTGATACCAGCGCGGCTGCGTGAGCAGGCGGGCCTAACCAAGCAAGTGATGCTGGTTGGACAGTTGAACAAGTTTCAATTGTGGGATGAGAAAAAGTGGAATGATCTGCTGAGCGCGGATTTGGATGATATTAAAAATCCAGATCACCTTCCTGAAGAATTAATGAACCTGGTCCTATAATTATTATGAGCGAAGCGTTAAGTCACATCACCGTGCTGCTTGATGAGGCCGTGAGCGCCCTCGCAGTACAGACTGACGGTTGTTACGTCGATGGCACTTTTGGCCGCGGTGGTCACAGTCGCTTAATTCTAGAGCAATTAGGCGACAGCGGTAGCCTGCTGGGCTTTGATAAAGATCCGTTAGCCATTGCTACGGGCGTTCAGCTTGAGCAGCACACTGCGCGGTTTTCGATTGTGCAGCGCAGTTTTGCCGATATGGATAGCGAACTACAGCAGCGCCAGTTGTTTGGTCAAGTGGATGGTGTGCTACTTGATTTGGGCGTGTCTTCACCGCAGATTGACGATGGTGAGCGCGGCTTTAGCTTTATGCATGACGGTCCTTTAGATATGCGCATGAACCCGGCTGAAGGTATCAGTGCTGCCCAGTGGGTTGCACAGGTCAGCGCTGAAGAAATGGCGCGTGTGTTTAAAGAGTACGGCGAAGAGCGTTTTGCCAAACGTATGGCCAATGCCGTGGTAGCTCGACGCGAGATTGAGCCCTTTACCCGTACCGCCGATTTAGCTGCCGTACTGACTGAAGCCAATCCCGCTTGGGAAAAAGGTAAAAATCCAGCCACCCGTGCTTTTCAAGGTATGCGCATTCATTTAAACAATGAATTGGGTGATCTCGAGCAAGGTCTTGAGGCCGCCATGGCTGCTTTAAAAGTGGGCGGACGTTTGGTTGTTATTAGTTTTCACTCGTTAGAAGACCGTATTGTTAAGCAGTTTATGCGTCGACTGGCCAAAGGTGAGGCGGATCAATTACCGCGACATTTGCCCATTATTCCAGAGAAGTTTGACCCCATTATCAAGCTGATCGGTAAGCCACAGTACGCCAGTGCTGCTGAGTTAAAGGCTAACCCGCGAGCGCGCAGTGCCGTCATGCGAGTGGCGGAGAAATTACGTTGAGCAAAATCTATGCAAAACCATTACCGCGCTTAAGCGGTATTTTGCTGTTTTTGTTTATTGCTAATGTGGTCTCGGCCGTCTCGGTGTCGTATTCGGCGCACAACAGCCGTAAGTATTTAAATGAGCTGTTTGAGGCCACGCAAGTGCGCGATCGCACGCAAGCTGAGTGGGGGCGTTTTGTTTTAGAGCAAAGCACCTGGACAGCACATAACCGCATTGAGACTTTAGCCATACAGCAGTTGGGTATGCATATACCCGAACCTGCAGCCATCAGGATGGTGAGCCCATGAAAATCATGCCAGAGCTGGAGTTTCGCGGACGATTCATGTTGATCCTGGGTTTTTTATTGTTTTTTGCTTGTGCTATTGCAGCGCGCATTGTGTATTTGCATGTGTTTCATCATGAGTTTTTAGCGATGCAAGGTGATGCACGCGCCATGCGTCATATTCCGATTCCTGCGCACCGTGGTGTGATTACGGATCGCAATGGTGAGCCTTTAGCGGTCAGTACGCCGGTGATGACTTTATGGGCCAATCCTAAAGAATTGATGAAAGATAAAGCGCGCTGGGCTGAGCTGGCTGGCGCACTGGAGTTAAAGCCAGCAGAGTTGGCGCAAAAAATTGAAACCAATGCTGGGCGTGAGTTTATGTATCTGGCTCGGCGTTTAACACCTGAGCATGGACAAAAGGTGCTCGATCGTAAAATTGCCGGTGTGTACAGTCGTGAAGAGTTTCAGCGTTTTTACCCTGCGGGTGAAGTGGCTGCGCAGTTGGTGGGTTTCACCAATATTGATGACCGTGGCCAAGAAGGCATTGAGCTGGCTTTTGATCAGTGGCTGACCGGTGTGCCGGGTAAACGTCAGGTGATTAAAGATCGTCGCGGTGACTTGATTCGTGATTTGCAAGTTAAAGAAAACGCCAAACCAGGTAAAGAATTGGCTTTGTCCATTGATCTGCGTTTGCAGTATTTAGCTCACCGTGAATTGCGCAACACCATTCTAGAGTTTGAAGCCAAAGCAGGCTCGTTAGTGATGATAGATGTGCGCACCGGTGAGATTTTAGCCATGGTCAATCATCCCACCTACAACCCCAACAATCGCCGCTCTTTAGATCCGCAAGCCACGCGTAATCGCGCTTTGATTGATGTGTTTGAGCCAGGTTCTACGGTGAAGCCTTTCTCAATTGCGGCCGCAATAGGGACGGGGCGCTGGCAGCCTGAATCAAAAGTGGATACCGGTAATGGTCAAATGCGTATTGGACGCTACACCATTCGAGATGTATCGCGTGGCGGTAATCTCAATTTGACCGAAGTATTAATGAAGTCCAGTAACGTCGCTATCAGTAAAATCGCTTTGGATATTGGTGCACAACCGGTGTATGACGTGATGCAAGGCGTGGGCTTTGGTGCGGATACAGGTTTGGGCTTTCCCGGTGAGCGTGTGGGGCAATTGCCGATGCATCGCAAGTGGGGGCAGGCTGAAACAGCCACTTTAGCTTATGGCTATGGTGTCTCAGTCACCGCTGTGCAGTTGGCGCATGCCTACGCGGTACTCGGTAATCAAGGACGTAATATGCCCTTATCGTTGTTGCGTCGTGATCGCGAGGTTGAGCAAGGCGCGCAAGTGATCGACCCGAAAATCTCCCGTGATGTGATGAAGATGTTGCAAGCCGTGGTCGAAGAAAATGGCGGCGGTGGCGCACGCGCTAAAGTTGTTGGTTATCACGTGGGTGGTAAAAGTGGTACCGCGAAGAAGCTAGCTGCCGGCGGTGGTTATACGAAAAGTTCTTACCGTTCATTATTTTCCGGTGTGGGACCTGTGGATAACCCGCGGGTGGCGACTGTGGTCGTGATTGATGAGCCCAGTAAGGGCGGTTATTACGGTGGTTTAGTCGCAGCGCCCGTGTTTGGACGTGTGATGGCCGGAGCATTACGCATATTAAATGTGCGTCCAGATAATTTACCAACCCAAACGCAAACAGCGGTGGTTGGCTCTGCACAAGGAGGGCGTGGCTAATGGCAGTGCCTCTAAACCAATTGTTTTCTCAGGCACCCAGTGCCACGCTGATTCGTGAGCTCACCCTGGACAGTCGCAAAGTGCGCCCAGGTGATTTGTTTCTAGCCGTTGACGGTAGTCAGCAAGATGGCCGTGCTTATATTGGCGATGCCATTGCCCGCGGTGCTGCAGCCGTGGTGTATGAGGCGGATGCGGCGCTTGATATGCAAGACAGTGAAGCGTTATTGATTCCTGTACGTGGCTTGCAAGCGCAATTATCCAATATCGCTGGGCGCTTTTATGGTGATGCCAGTCGGACCATGCGGATCGTTGCAGTCACGGGCACCAACGGTAAAACGAGCGTCACGCAACTGTTAGCGCAAGCTTTAGATATGTTGGGGCAGCCCTGTGGTTTAGTCGGTACGTTGGGCAGCGGTTTTTATGGCAGCTTGACGCAAGGGCACTACACCACGCCTGACCCATTAACGGTACAAGCGACGCTCGCCGATTTGAAAAACGCGGGTGCTAAAGCCGTTGCGATGGAGGTGTCATCCCATGGTTTAGCGCAGCATCGCATTGAGTCAGTGCATGTGGACGTGGCCGTATTAACTAATTTAAGCCGCGATCATCTGGATTATCATGGCTCCATGCACGCCTATGCAGAAGCGAAAGCCCGCTTGTTTCGTTGGCAGGGTTTGCGTGCCGTTGTACTGAATATGGATGATGAGTTCGGTCGTGAATTGGCGGCGCAGCATGCTTCGGCAGCACGCTTAATCACTTACAGTTTAGATGATACGAGCGCTAGTGTTGCGTGTCGAAATATTCGTTTTAGCACGACGGGCATCCAAGCTGAAGTAGTGACAGCGCAAGGCGAAGGTAATTTATCAAGCAGCCTGATTGGGCGTTTTAATTTAAGTAATTTACTGGCTGTAATTGGCGCTGTGTTGGCGTTAGGTTACTCCCTCGAGCAAGCACTCAGTGTGATACCTAAACTGCAAGGCCCAGCAGGGCGCATGCAGGTGCTAGGCGGACAACAACAGCCTTTAGTGGTGGTTGATTATGCGCATACTCCTGATGCTTTAGAGCAGGTGTTGACGGCGCTACGCCCGCATGTGGCAGCCAATGGACGCTTGTTATGTCTGTTTGGATGTGGCGGGGAGCGCGATACCGGCAAGCGTCCTTTAATGGCGGCGGTGGTCGAGCGCTTAGCGGATGCAGCGTGTGTGACTGATGATAATCCGCGCGGTGAGGATCCAGCTGCGATTCGTGCGCAAATTTTGCAAGGCTTTAGTGCCACGGCAGCCGTCACTGAGGTGGCTGAGCGCGGCGCTGCCATTGCGCAGTTGATTGCACAAGCCGCCCCTGAGGACGTCATTGTCTTGGCGGGTAAAGGGCATGAGGACTATCAAGAGATTCAGCAGCAACGTCAGCATTTTTCTGATCTCGAACAGGCTGAGCAGGCACTGGCTGCCTGGCAGGTGACGCATGTTTAAATCTTTGTCGTTAAGTGAGCTGATTGAGCCATTAGCAGCTGTTTTACACGGTGCGGATGCTGAGTTTGGTGCGCTGAATACCGATAGCCGAAAAATAACCCCTGGGCAGTTGTTTGTCGCCTTGCGTGGTGACTTTTTTGATGGCCATCGTTATCTAGCGGACGTCGCACAACGCGGTGCCGTGGCTGCCGTGGTAGAAGAATACCAAGCAGATATTGACCTGCCGCAGCTGTGCGTGGCTGATACGCGTATCGCACTTGGGCGCATTGCCTTGCTCAATCGTGTTCAGTTTACGGGGCCAACCGTAGCTGTTACGGGATCCAGCGGTAAAACAACCGTTAAAGAGATGCTGGCCAGTATCTGTCGTCATGCGTTAGGTGAAACAGCCGTATTGGCTACACGCGGCAACTTAAACAATGAGTTGGGCGTGCCTTTTACTTTGCTGGAGCTCAATGCGCAGCACCGCGCTGCTGTGGTTGAATTAGGCGCTTCACACCCCGGCGAGATTGCCTACACTGCGGCATTGACTCAGCCTCAGGTGGCCGTCATCAGCAATGCGGGTATGGCGCATGCCGGTGAATTTGGTGGGCCAGAGCATATTATTCTAGCTAAGGGTGAGATTCTCGATGGCTTAGGCAGTGAGCAGACGGCTGTTTTAAATTTAGACGATGCCGCTTTTGCGCAATGGCGTGACCGCAATCGCCAATGCCAAGTGCTTAGCTTTTCTACCCGTCGCAGCGATGCCGATATCTATGCCAGTGCGATTGTCAGTAACGCGCAAGGCCGCATGGGTTTTAATTTACATGGCGTAGCAGGCGAGTGTTTTATTCAGTTGGCGGTGTTGGGTTTACACAACGTCAGCAACGCTTTAGCTGCAGTCGCGGCGGCGCATGCATTAAATATCCCTTTGGCTGCTATTAAGCAAGGCTTGGAGGGTCTGAAAGCGATTTCTGGGCGCAGTGTGGTGTATGAGTGCGCGGGCCATGTGCAAATCATCGATGACAGCTATAACGCTAATCCAGCATCCATTCGTGCAGCGATTGATGTGCTGCAAAATATGCCCGGTCAGCGCGTTTTAGTCTTGGGCGATATGGGTGAGCTCGGTGAGTGGGCTGAACAAGAGCACGCGCACATCGGTGTCTATGCGAACGGTAAAGTGGATGCTGTGTTTGCCACTGGGCCACTGATGCAACATGCCGTTGCACAATATTGTGGCGTATCAGGGCACTTTTTAACACAAAACAGTCTGATTGAAGCACTACTGACGCAAGTGAGTGGTCCTGCAACATTTTTAATTAAAGGTTCACGTGGCGCGGCAATGGAATACGTTGTCAGTGCGCTGCGTACAAGTTTAGGGGATGCGCTCTGATGTTGCTTTTATTAGCGGAGTATTTACAACAGTACTATAAAGGCTTTGCGGTCTTTCAGTACTTGACTCTGCGCGGTGTGTTTGGTGTTTTAACAGCTTTAGTGATGTCGTTGTGGCTTGGCCCAAAAATGATTCGCATGTTGCGTGATTTGCAAATTGGTCAATCTGTGCGCACTGATGGACCGCAGACGCACTTGGCTAAATCGGGGACTCCCACCATGGGTGGCGCCTTGATATTGGCCTCGATTTCAATCAGTACCTTACTCTGGGCTGATTTAAGCAACCGTTATGTCTGGATTGTCTTACTGGTGACGCTATTGTTTGGCGCCATTGGCTGGGTGGATGACTACCGTAAAGTGGTGGAGAAAAACTCCCGAGGCTTGCCTGGACGCTGGAAGTATTTTTGGCAGTCTGTGTTTGGTTTAGGTGCTGCGCTGGTGTTGTACTTCACCGCACAAACGCCAGCTGAAACTGCATTGATTGTGCCGTTTTTGAAAGATATCAGTATCCCGCTTGGTGCGGGTTTTGTGGTTTTAACCTACTTCGTTATTGTGGGTACCAGCAATGCGGTGAATCTGACCGATGGTTTAGATGGTTTGGCTATTTTGCCAACCGTGCTGGTGGGCGGTGCTTTAGGTATTTTTGCCTACTTGTCAGGCCATATTAACTTTGCTGAGTACTTGTTTATTCCTTACGTGCCGGGCGTGGGTGAACTGATTATTTTTTGCGGCGCTTTAGTGGGCGCAGGCTTAGGTTTCTTGTGGTTTAACACATACCCTGCGCAAGTGTTTATGGGGGATGTGGGTGCGTTAGCACTGGGTGCGGCTTTAGGTACTGTGGCTGTTATAACGCGTCAGGAAATTGTGCTCTTTATTATGGGTGGCGTCTTTGTGGTGGAGACCCTCTCGGTGGTGATTCAAGTGCTGTCATTTAAATTAACCGGTAAACGTGTTTTTCGTATGGCACCGATCCACCATCACTTTGAGTTGAAAGGTTGGCCTGAGCCGCGCGTGATTGTGCGTTTTTGGATTATCACTGTGGTATTGGTCCTGATTGGACTGGCCACTCTGAAACTGAGGTAAGTCCAGTGCAAAGCAGTCAGCAGGCGCATATCGTTGTGGGTCTAGGCCAGAGCGGCTTGTCTATGGTGCGTTTTTTAGTGCGCAGCGGACAGCCCTGTAGTGTGGTTGATAGTCGTGAACACCCACCTGGGTTAGACATCTTACAGCGTGATTATCCGCAGGTTGCTGTGCAGTGTGGTCCTTTGTCAGCAGAGTTACTTAGCGCCGCCACAGTGCTGTATGTCAGTCCGGGCTTAGCTTTGAGTACACCGGCCATTGCCAGCGCTATCGCTCAAGGTGTACGCATTTCGGGTGATATTGATGTGCTAGCACAACACGCCCGTGCGCCGATCGTCGCGATTACTGGCTCGAACGCAAAAAGTACTGTCACTACGTTGCTGGGGCAGATGTGCGCAGCGGCGCAGCTGCATGTGGCTGTCGGCGGCAATCTGGGTGTGCCAGCGTTAGATTTGCTCGATGATGCCGTCGATGTCTATGTGATGGAGTTATCCAGCTTTCAATTAGAGACCACCTCGCACTTGCGTGCACGCGTTGCTGTTTGCCTCAATATCAGCGAAGACCATATGGATCGCTATCTTGACTTACAAGACTATATTGCAGCTAAACACCGTATTTTTACCGGTGCGCAAACAGTGGTTATCAACCGTGATGACGTAGCGTCACAACCCAGCACAGTACCTGCTACAGCCATCAGCTTTGGTTTAGGTGTGCCTCAAGCAGGTGAGTTTGGCCTTGTTGAGCAGGCGGGTGAGAGCTATTTAGCTTTGGGTGCGCAGTTATTGCTACCAGTCAAACAATTAAAAGTGCGCGGCAGTCATAATTATGCCAATGCATTGGCTGCTTTAGCCCTAGGTAGCGCGCTGGATTTACCGATGCCTGCGATGTTGAGTGCAGTAGCAGCATTCACTGGGCTGGAGCACCGCTGTCAGTGGTTGCGCCAAGTGCAGGGCGTTGATTGGTATAACGATTCTAAAGCCACCAATGTGGGGGCTGCTTTAGCTGCGATTGAAGGTTTAGGTGCCGGCCACGCGGGTCGTCTGGTATTAATTGCGGGTGGCGAAGGTAAGGGAGCTGACTTTTCCAGCCTGCAAGCCCCTGTGGCGCAGTATTGTCGAGCGGTCATTGTGTTGGGGCGTGATGCTGAGCGTCTTGCCCACGCCTTGGGTGCTGAGGTGTTGATTGAGCGGGTTGCCGATCTTGAAGAAGCGGTAGCTGTTGCCGCAGGTTTAGCTCAGGGCGGTGATATTGTGGTGCTGGCGCCTGCCTGTGCCAGCCTAGATATGTTTAAAAACTTTGAAGAACGCGGCGAGATCTTTGCGCAAGCGGTAAGGAACTTACCATGAACCTTCGTGATGCATTGGCGCAGCCTTCTCCGTGGCGGCATAACAATAAAGTTGATATTGATTTTCCCATGTTAGCCGCATGCTTGCTACTGATGGGTATTGGTATAGTGATGATTGCTTCAGCGTCTTCTGCCGTTGCTTATACCAATACCGGCAATACCTTTCATTATTTCATTCGTCATATGATTTATATCTCGATTGCATTAGTGGCAGGTGGTGTGACGCTATTTATTCCGATGTCGATCTGGCAGCGTTATAGCGGTTGGTTGCTGGTGGCAGCTTTTGTCATTTTGCTGGTGGTGTTGATTCCAGGTGTGGGCCGCGAGGTGAATGGCTCTCGACGTTGGCTTGGGGTGGGGGTGTTAAATATCCAGCCCTCTGAGCTTGCTAAGTTATTTATGGTGGTGTTTGTTGCAGGCTTTTTAGTGCGCCGTAAAGCGGAAGTGCAGCAGCGCTTACGCGGTTTGCTTAAACCTTTAAGTCTGGCTTTGCTGATGGCGTTTCTGCTGATCAAAGAGCCAGATTATGGTGCTGCGGTTGTGATGTTAGGCAGCGTCATTATTATGTTGTTTTTGGGCGGTGTCAGCTTAGTGCTGTCAGCTCCGTTGCTGATTATCTTGGGTTTGGTGTTCTTCTTTTTTATCGGCTTTGAGCAATACCACTTGGAACGTATGATCAGCTTTACCGACCCTTGGGTGGATCAATACGGTTCGGGGTATCAGCTCTCTCAGGCTTTAATTGCCTTTGGTCGCGGTGAGTGGCTGGGGCTGGGTTTGGGCAATAGTATCCAAAAGCAGTTCTTTTTACCTGAAGCCCACACTGACTTTGTCTTTTCAGTCTTGGCTGAAGAGTTGGGTATGATCGGAGCCTTAACGACCTTAGCTTTATTTATGTTTGTCAGTGTTCGTGCGCTGTATATCGGGGTTTGGGCAGAGCAGGCTAAACAGTATTACTCGGCCTATTTAGCCTATGGCTTAGCCTTGTTATGGATCGCTCAGGTGCTGATTAACTTAGGGGTGAATGTCGGTTTACTGCCAACCAAAGGTTTAACTTTGCCTTTTATCAGTTATGGCGGTAGCTCATTAGTGGTGTGCTGTATCAGCTTGGCGATGCTGTTGCGCATTGAGTGGGAGCGCCGCACGCAATTGTTAGCGGAAGACTCAATGAGTAAAGCGCAAATCACAGCTATGGCAAAGGGGGTGCGCGGTGCGCGGTAATATTTTAATTATGGCAGCAGGCACGGGTGGGCATGTGTTTCCTGCTTTGGCCTGTGCGCAAGAGTTTACGGCCCGCGGTTATACGGTGCATTGGCTCGGTGCGGGGCGCGGGATTGAAAATGAACTGGTGCCCGCTGCAGGCTACACTTTGCATACGCTGAATATCAGCGGTTTGCGTGGTAAAAGTATCGCATCATTATTGACTGCGCCTTTTAAGTTGCTGTCGGCTTTATGGCAAGCGCGACGCTTAATCCGTGCCTTGCAGCCTGTATGTGTGTTGGGCATGGGTGGCTATGTGACAGGTCCGGGTGGTTTAGCTGCGAAGTTAGCCTCTGTGCCTTTGATTATTCATGAGCAGAATGCTGTGGCAGGAACGGCCAATCGTGCTTTATCAACCTTTGCAACGCGCATTTGTGAAGCCTTTCCTAACACTTTTAAAAAGCGCAAGCACTGCATCACCACAGGTAATCCAGTGCGTGAGTCTTTATTTTTAGAAACACCGCGGAAAAACTTAGCGCAGCGGCCGGTTAATTTATTGGTGTTGGGCGGCAGTTTAGGTGCCGAACCACTGAATAAATTACTGCCCGCTGCGTTAGCGCAAATTCCTGCTGAGCTGCGCCCTGATGTTCAACATCAAGCCGGACGCAACAATGATGAGGTGACGCGTGAGCGTTATCAAGCTGCCACTGTTGCAGCGCAGGTTGTACCCTTTATTGATGATATGGCGCACGCCTATGCGTGGGCTGATTTAGTGATTTGTCGCGCTGGTGCATTAACCGTGAGCGAGTTGGCTGCTGCAGGATTGGCCTCTTTTTTAATCCCTTTGCCACATGCAATCGATGACCATCAGACGCGTAATGCCGAATTTTTGGCCGAGCAAGGCGCTGCTGTTTTGCTGCCACAACATGCTACTGATGCAGCTCGCTTAGCTGCGCAGTTAACTGAGGTACTGATGGACAAACAACGCATTAAAACTATGGGTGTACAGGCGCGATCATTAGCGCAACCCGATGCCACGCAGGCTGTTGTTGCTGTGTGTTTGGAGGTGGCGCATGGTTGATTTATTGCAGCCGACATCGGCAGAGATGCGTCGTATGCGCCGGATTCGACGCATACACTTTATTGGTATTGGCGGTACCGGCATGTGCGGTATCGCTGAAGTATTACGCAACTTAGGCTATGAGGTATCGGGTTCTGATCTGAAACCTTCAACTGTCACTGAGCGCTTACAAAGCTTAGGTGTGCAGGTGGTCTTTGGGCATCATGCGCAAAACGTTGAGCATGCTGATGTATTGGTGGTTTCCAGTGCGATTAACCCATCCAACCCTGAAGTGGCGCGTGGTTTAGAACGTCGTATTCCAGTGGTGCCGCGCGCGGAAATGCTGGCTGAGTTGATGCGTTACCGTCATGGTATTGCGGTAGCGGGTACTCATGGAAAAACCACAACGACCAGCTTATTGGCTTCAGTGTTTGCCGCTGCGGGTCTGGATCCCACCTTTGTGATTGGCGGACGTCTCAATGCTGCGGGCAGTAATGCGCAGTTGGGTGCTGGCTGTTACTTGATTGCTGAAGCAGATGAAAGTGATGCCAGCTTCTTGCATTTGCAGCCGATGGTGTCCGTGGTCACCAATATTGATGCCGACCATATGAGTACCTATGGTGGCGATTTTAATAAGCTGAAGAAGACTTTTGTCGACTTTCTACACAATCTGCCATTTTATGGTTTAGCCGTTTTGTGTGTAGATGACCCTTCGGTGCGAGAGATTGCCAAGCAGGTTAAACGCCCCATTTTAACCTATGGCTTTTCCGATGATGCTGATTTGCGCGCCATTGATGTGTCGCAAGATGGCATGCGCACATCCTTTACCGTGCTGCGCAAAGGCCGTGAACCTTTGCCAGTATCCGTGAATATGCCGGGTAAGCATAATGTGCTCAATGCCTTGGCTACCATTGCCATTGCCACTGACGAAGGCATTGCCGATAGCGCTATTATTGCCGGGTTATCCGGCTTTGAAGGTGTGGGGCGACGCTTTCAAATGTACGGCGAATTACCGCTGGCTCAGGGTAAAGTGATGCTGGTGGATGACTATGGTCATCATCCCAGTGAAGTCGCTGCTGTGATTAAGGCGGTACATGATGGCTGGCCGGGTCGTCGTTTAGTGATGGTCTATCAACCGCATCGCTACAGCCGCACGCGTGATTTATATGAAGATTTTGTGCAGGTGTTGGGTGAAACCAATGTGCTGCTATTGCTTGAGGTTTATCCCGCAGGTGAAGAGCCCATCCCTGGCGCTGGCAGCCGTCAGTTGTGCCATAGCATTCGCCAGCGTGGCCGCTTAGATCCGGTGTATGTTGAACGCGGCGCTGATCTCGCACCTTTGTTGCAGCCCTTATTGCAAGACGGCGATATTTTATTATGTCAGGGGGCCGGTGATGTGGGCGGTATCGCTCCTGGCTTGCTTAAACATCCTTTATTTACCACAGCAACTGAGGACACCAGCGTATGAGTCAGCCCGTAGATATCCAAGCATTTGGTCGTGTGGCCGTACTCTATGGCGGGCGTAGCGCTGAGCGTGAAGTGTCGCTTAACTCGGGCGCTGCTGTTTTATCAGCCTTGCAGCAAGCGGGTGTGGATGCGTTTGGTATTGATGTGGGTGAGGATGTGCTGGCGCGTTTGTGCGAGCAGAAAATTGACCGCGCTTTTATTGTTCTGCACGGGCGCGGCGGTGAAGACGGTACCGTACAAGGCTTACTGGAGTGTGCGGGTATCCCTTATACCGGCAGCGGGGTACTGGCTTCGGCTTTAGCTATGGATAAGCTGCGCACCAAGCAAATTTGGCACAGCGTTGGTTTACCCACACCGCGTCATGCTGCCTTGAGCAGCGAAGACGATTGCCATCAAGCTGCGCAAGAACTGGGTTTTCCTTTGATTGTGAAACCAGCCAATGAAGGCTCCAGCATTGGTATGGCTAAAGTGGATGATCTACCCGGTTTGCTCGCTGCGTGGCAGGCTGCGCGCGACTTTGATTCACAGGTTTTGGTTGAGCAATGGATTTGCGGTCCTGAGTTTACGATTGCGATGCTCAATGGTGAGATTTTGCCGCCGATTCGTTTAGGTACCAGTCATGCGTTTTATGATTATGAAGCCAAATACCTCTCTAACGATACTCAGTACCAGATTCCTTGCGGCTTAGCACCAGAAAAAGAAGCACAATTACGCACTTTAACCGCGCGCGCTTGTCAGACACTGGGTGTGACTGGCTGGGGTCGTGCGGATGTGATGCAGGATGCACAAGGTGATTTTTGGTTTTTAGAAGTCAACACCGTTCCAGGCATGACCGATCACAGCTTGGTACCGATGGCAGCACGTGCTGCGGGTTTAGATTTTAATGCCTTGGTATTAACTATTTTGGCTGGTACGTTACAGGTTAGAGGTTAATACTGTGAGTAGCGCAGGGCGGCAACACAAAAAAGCACCACCTCGTGGCGCAACGCGACAAGCGTCGCCTCAGGGTGCGCGCCGTGCTGCACAAGCAAAACAACCCAGAGTATGGCCTCGGCCAAATTGGACTGTCATCAGTTTAGTGATCGCCAGTGTTGCAGCGATTGCGATCTACTTAAACATGGACCGTACTTGGCAGTGGCTTAAACCCCACGTTAACCCATCGATATCAACGGTACGGGTGTTGGGTGAGTTGAGCGCAGCCAAGCAGCGTTTAGTTGAGCAGCAGTTGATGCCCTATAGCGATGGACTGTTTTTTTCCATCGATATCGCCGCTGTGCGACATGTGTTAGATGAGCTGCCTTGGGTGGCTGATGCAGAAGTCAGTCGGATTTGGCCCGATCAGCTGCAAGTGATTATACAAGAGCAACTTCCAGTGGCGCGCTGGGGTAGTGACGCGCTGTTAAGTACTCAGGGATATCTGTTTACTGCTGTAGAGATGAATGATTACCAGCATTTGCCACAGTTATCAGGACCTGCGCAAACGCAAGTTCGGGTGATGCAGCAATACTTAACCTTTAGTCAGGCGCTACGGCCTTTAGGTTATTCGATTCAGCAACTGGAAATGCGTGAGCGGGGTAGCTGGTTTATCACCACGCAAACAGGTTTACAGTTGTTGTTTGGACGTGATCATTTAGTAGAGAAAATACGCCGTTTTGCCGTGGTGTATGAAAACGAGCTTAAAGAACACATTGATAAAATTGAACGGGTTGATTTGCGCTATGCCAACGGTTTAGCTGTTGCGTGGCGCACCCCGACAGAAAATGAAACTACAGCGGTAGTGGCGCAGTGAAGGAGAGAAACACATGGCACATGAAAATAACCACAACATGATTGTTGGTCTTGATATAGGTACCTCCAAGGTTGTGGCGCTGGTAGCCGAAGTCACTCCTGATGGTGAGTTGAATATTATTGGTCTCGGCACACACCCTGTGCGCGGCTTGAAAAAAGGTGTGGTGGTCAATATTGAGTCGACTGTGCAGTCGCTACAGCATGCCATTGATGAAGCACAAAAAGTTGCAGATTGCAGTATTCACTCAGTGTTTGTGGGTATTGCCGGCAGCCATATTCGCAGTCAAAACTCAGACGGCATTGTGGCGATCCGTGAAGGTGAAGTCAGTCGTGAAGATTTAGGTCGAGTATTGGACGCTGCGCAAGCTGTTGCTATACCGGCCGATCAAAGAATCCTGCACACCTTGGCGCAGGATTACATGATTGACAACCAAGAAGGTGTGCGTGAGCCACTAGGGATGTCGGGTGTACGCCTTGAAGCGCGTGTGCATGTCGTGACCTGTGCTATTAACGCCATACAAAATATTGAAAAATGTGTTGACCGCTGTCAGCTGGAAGTGGACGAGATCATTTTAGAGCCATTGGCGTCAGCCAGTGCTGTTTTGACCGAAGATGAGCAAGAGTTGGGCGTATGCCTGGTGGATATTGGTGGTGGCACCACAGATATTGCGATTTTTATCGAGGGTGCGATTCGTCACACTGCGGTGATTCCAATTGCTGGTGATCAAGTGACCAATGATATTGCCATGGCCTTGCGCACTCCAACTCAATATGCTGAGCAAATTAAAGTGCGTTATGCCTGCGCATTGGCCAAGCTGACAGGGCCTGGTGAAACCATCAAAGTGCCAAGTGTGGGGGATCGCCCGCCGCGCGAACTATCGCGCCAAGCCTTAGCTGAAGTTGTTGAGCCGCGTTATGAGGAGTTATTTAGCCTGATCTTGGCTGAACTACGTCGCAGCGGTTATGAAGACATGATCCCAGCTGGTATTGTCCTGACAGGTGGTACAGCAAAAATGGAAGGTGCTGTGGAACTGGCAGAAGAAATTTTCCATATGCCGGTGCGCTTAGGATCGCCCCAAGGTGTGAAAGGTATTGACGATGTGGTACGCAATCCAATTTATGCCACAGCAGTGGGTTTGCTGATTTATGGCTTGCGTAAACAGAATGAAAGTTTGCAGGCACAAAGCGCTGCACACAACCAAGACGATAAAAAAGCAGACGTGTTTAAACGAGTTAAACGCTGGCTGCAAAATCAATTTTAATTAAAATTTCCAGCGCGAGCTGGGTTATAACTAGAAAGGTGGGAGAGGGCTATGTTTGAATTAGTTGATCAGACTCCGCAGCAAGCTGTGATTAAGGTCATTGGTGTCGGTGGTGGTGGTGGTAATGCTGTGAACCACATGGTGGCCAGCAATATCGAAGGTGTTGAGTTTATTTGTGCGAACACCGATTCACAAGCGCTGCGTGATATCAGCGCGCGCACTGTGCTGCAGTTAGGCGCCAACCTCACTAAAGGTTTAGGTGCAGGAACCAATCCTGACGTAGGTCGCAAGGCGGCTGAAGAAGACCGTGAGCGCATCGCTGAAGTACTGCAAGGCACTGATATGGTCTTTATTACCACAGGCATGGGCGGTGGTACCGGTACCGGTGCTGCACCTGTGATCGCTCAAATCGCTAAAGAAATGGGTATTTTAACCGTCGCGGTCGTCACCCGTCCTTTCCCATTTGAAGGTCGTCGTCGCTTGCAGATTGCCGATGAAGGTATTCGCGCGCTGGCCGAGCACGTTGATTCTTTAATTACGATTCCAAATGAAAAACTGCTGACTATTCTGGGCAAAGACGCCAGCTTATTGTCTGCGTTTGCTAAAGCCGATGATGTGTTAGCCGGTGCCGTGCGCGGTATTTCTGACATTATCAAGCGCCCAGGTATGATTAACGTTGACTTTGCTGACGTTAGAACCGTAATGAGCGAGATGGGTATGGCGATGATGGGCACAGGTTCTGCGACCGGCAGTAATCGTGCACGTGAAGCCACCGAAGAAGCAGTGCGCAATCCATTATTGGCCGATGTTGTGCTCAATGGCGCACGCGGTATTTTGGTGAACATCACTGCAGGCCCTGATCTATCACTAGGTGAGTACGAAGAAGTGGGTAGCATCATTGAAGCCTTTGCTTGCGATGAGGCGATGGTGAAAGTCGGTACTGTGATTGATCCAGATATGCGTGATGAGTTGCATGTGACTGTTGTCGTGACTGGTCTGGATGCCGCAGTGAAAAAGCCGGTTAAAGTTGTCGACAACACCGCTGCAGCACCTGCACCCAAGGCCAAAGCAACACGTATGGTGATTGATGATGACCACGAGCCTGACTACTCTAAATATGATGCGCCTGTTGCGCAGCGTATGCGTGATAATACTGTGGCAGCAGCCAAGCCAACGAGCCAAGATGATATGGATTACTTAGATCTTCCGGCATTTTTACGACGTCAGGCGGATTGATAAGGCCTTGATTTGCGAGTTGATTTCTTTATTCGTTCAGCATCTGTTAAGATGCTGCCCATTATTGAAAACAATTCGCAACCAGTATAGCAGCGGCTTAAGTCATGATTAGACAACGCACCTTGAAAAATATTATCCGTGCCACTGGTATCGGTTTGCACTCAGGCGAGAA
>SMEQ01000278.1_pt1 | contig 17196 bp, 14 predicted proteins | sample 2456281 | NCBI WGS metagenome assembly SMEQ01 (sample SAMN10132596, study PRJNA489261) | soil metagenome | isolation source: day1 antibiotic-loamy sand soil ammended with raw manure from dairy cow... | place: USA | collected 2015-04-01
AATTTCATAACCGTAGAGGCGCGATTAATCGCGCCTCTACGGTTATGAAATTTTATAAATTGAATCCATCTTTTCGTATTAATTTCGACACAAATCCTTAACGCCAATTTAAACTTGGCTTAAAGTGGATGACATACGAAAGATCTAATTTTGAAGTATGGAAACAAATCATACTTTTTCAAATACGAGCAATTATATTGTTCATCCGGAAATTACAAAACCTTTTGTGATTTTGTTGGTGGATGACGAAGTGGATATTCTAAACTTTTTAAGTTACAACTTGAAAAAAGAAGGGTACCTTGTTCACACGGCAAACAATGGGGAAGAATGCATCGAAATGACCCGAAAAGTATCGCCACATTTAATAATTATCGACGTGATGATGCCCAACATGGATGGAATTGAAGCTTGTCACCTCATCCGAAGTGACCAATTAATCAAGCAACCGTTGATTACATTTTTAACATCGCGTGCGGATGATTACACGCAACTGGCTGGATTTGGAGCTGGAGCGGACGATTACATTACTAAACCCATTCGGCCAAGGGTCTTGATCAGCAAAGTGGAAGCGTTACTGCGAAGAGTGGGAGAAAATGATGTACCAACAAATTCCGGAGAAGTCCATCATGGCGTCCACGTCAACAGAGATCAATTCATTGCGTATAAAGATGGTGAAGAATTGACACTCCCGAAAAAAGAATTTGAATTGCTCGAAATGTTGATCAGCAAACCTGGAAAAGTATTCACGCGAGATGAGATTTTAGACCGTGTTTGGGGTGAAAATGTAGTTGTAGGAGTTCGGACAATTGATGTTCACATCCGAAAACTTCGTGAAAAGCTAGGAAATGAGTATATTCGTACTATTAAAGGAATCGGATACACATTTAAAGCTTAAAAATGAAGAATAACAAACCAATCGACATCATCTTAATTGGAAGTGCCGTGGTAGTGGTGACTACTTTTATTTTCACATTTGCACTGCACCTACTTTTCTTAACTATTCCACTTTGGATCATCATCGCCTTGCCGATTTTCGTGGGATTGACTTCATTTTACATTTTCTATTTTTTCGTAGAACGCTTTATCAATGACCGCTTAAAAGTGGTTTATCGAAGTATCCGAAAAGGGAAAACGAAAAAAGGAAAGAAAACGCGTTTCTCTATGAACGATGAAGTTTTTGAAGATGCAGCGGAAGCAACCAAGAAGTATTCTGATAAACGTCAATTGGATTTCGCTAAACTACAAGAGCAAGAAAAATACCGAAGAGAATTTTTAGGAAACTTAGCGCACGAGTTAAAAACACCTGTATTTTCAATACAAGGATATATTTTGACTCTTTTAGATGGCGGTTTGGAAGATGAGAAAGTAAACCGTGAGTTTTTGGAAAGAGCTTCCATTGCAACTGATCGCATGGTGAGTTTACTGGAAGATTTAGATGGGATTAACAAAATCGAATCCAATACCCTGAAATTGGAAAAAGAGAATTTCTCCTTGGGAGATTTGACCAAAGAGGTAATCGATTCTTTGGAAATAAAAGCAGCTGAAAAGAATATTACCATTACCTATCCAAAAGACAAAAACTTGGAGGTTTATGCGGATCGTTTAAAAATCAGTCAGGTACTATCCAACTTGCTTGAAAATTCCATCACATACGGAAACGAAGGTGGAGCAACGAATATTCGCTATTTCCAAATGAATGATTTAATTCTGGTTGAAGTTGCCGATAACGGCCCCGGAATTGAACACAAATATTTGAACCGTTTGTTTGAACGTTTCTTTCGCATCGAAAAAAGCAGAACTCGCAATGAAGGCGGTTCTGGTTTAGGTTTGGCAATCGCGAAACACATCATCGAATCTCACGGACAATCGTTGACAGTTCGAAGTACGGTAGGAATGGGAAGTACTTTTGCCTTTACTTTGGATTCTGAGAAAACAGAAAATGAAATGATGGTGACAAGTCGTGGGGTTAAGATTCATTAATTCTTTAATTAAATGAAATCTCTCTATTTTATTTCTTTGCTTTTTTTTGTTGGCTCTTTTATGGCTCCCGCTGATTCTGTATATTATTGCGATAGTACAGGCGGAAAAAGATTCCATCAATCAAAACAATGTCGTGGATTACAGAAATGTACGCATGAAATTAAAAGCACTTCCACTTCTGGAGCAAAAAGCTTAGGATTAACGCAATGCTTAATTGAAAAGCAAAATTTATTTCTCAATTAAATTCATTTCTTCCAAGCTATTCATAAATTCCCATTCCGGCTTATCGGCATGCAACCCGCTTAAATAAATTTGTTCCAATTGTCCTTTGGTGGGAATTAAAATTGCTGGTTTATTCAACATTTTCAAATCCATCAAGGTGGAATATCCGGCTCTAGAAATAAGCGCTTTACAATCCAAATAACGTTTGTCTAGCTCTTGCCAATCACTGGAAACTAAGACCTCTAAATTCGCTGGAATTTCTTTCAAACTTGGAGTAAATGGCACGAAACATTGAATTTTTCCTTCCTGAGAACTAGCGAAATCAATGATTTCTTCTAAAAACTGTTCGGCATACGGCGAAGGTCCACTTACAACCGCTAAAATAGAATCGTTGGTATTGATCTGTTCTGAAATGCTTTCCTTTTCAAACCTGGAAAACCAACCAATGTATTCCACTGGTTTTTTAATCGTATTCTGACTTAATTTCCCAGCCAAAGATTGACTTTCATCATCCATACACCAAATCTGTGAAAAATTCCGAAGTAATCCATGGTGATAATATTGTGCTAAAAACTGAAACCATTTAAGTGGTAAATTGATTTGATGCGTCACAAAAACAGAAGGTGTTTTTTTGGAAAAAAAGCCGTATCGGTGATCTGAAACTACCAAATCGATTTGAAAAGATTGGATAAAAACCTCCACTTGAATTTGTTCTTCGACAAAACGTGCTAATAATTTTTTCCGACTGGCGAATAAATCAGAAGCGAAACTGCCTCTTCCAGAAAAATCAAACGGGTAACCTTCGTGATTCACCGTCTGAATTCCAGGAAAATAACTTTCAAAAATGGATCGTTGATTCTCGTCGCAAGCAATGACAAATTCGTTGTTTTGAGCTCTTAATTTTCGTATCAACCCAATGCTTCGTGAAACATGTCCCATTCCCCAATTGAGGGCAGAAAACAATATCTTTTTGTCCTGAATTTCTCCTAATTTCATGCTGCAAAAATAAGATTATTTTCAGGATGGAATACCATGAATTCTTACTTCACACCTTTTGCTTGTCTTTTGGATAAAGCCTTGTAATAAATCAACGGGAAAACAAGCAAAGTAAAGAATGTCGCGGTCACCAATCCACCGATAATTACTACCGCCAACGGCTTCTGACTTTCCGATCCAATCCCCGTACTCAGAGCAGCTGGCAACAAACCCACGGCAGCCATCAGGGCAGTCATTACAACAGGACGTGTACGAACGCGAACACCTTCTTTAATCGCTTCTACCAAATTGTTCGTCTTTCGAGCTCTTGATTTGAATTCCGCAATTAAAATCACTCCGTTTTGTACACATATACCAAGCAAAGCAATCATTCCAACACCAGCAGAAATCCCGAAGTTGATGCCCGTTATGTGCAAAGCTAGAATACCACCAATCATGGCAAATGGAACGTTGATCAACACGTAGCCTGCATCGATGGCATTTCCAAACATCACAAAGAGAAGAATGAAAATCAAAATTAAACTAACGGGAACCATTTCACTCAATCGAGCACTTGCGCGAATTTGGTTTTCGAATTCTCCAGCCCATTTGATAGAATATCCTTCGGGTAATTTCAAATTGGCTTTCACTTTTGCTTGAGCTTCTTTGATTGTTCCACCCAAATCGCGTTCACGAACCGAGAACTTCACACCAATAAATCGTTTGGTATCATCTCGGTAAATAAAAGCAGGACCTGTAACAGAATGTATTTCAGCAATTTCTTTCAATGGAATTTTATTATCTTTCATGTTCGGAATCATCAGCATCATGATGTCTTCCTCATTTCTTCTAAAGTCTTCTTTGTAGCGAATTCGAAGGTCAAACTTCTTTTCACCTTCATACATGGTTGTTGCTGTTTTTCCGCCAATCGCCATTTCAACTACCGCTTGCGCATCGGCTTTGGTGATTCCGTAAATGGCCATCTTTTCTTCATCCAGGGAAATCATCATCTCTGGTTGACCGATGTTTCTCAACACTCCAATGTCTTTCACTCCTTCAACATCCTTAATTTGACTCATAACTTCATCCGCTAAAGCGTCTAGTTTTTTCAAATCAGGTCCAAAAATCTTAACCGCATTCGAAGCCTTAATTCCCGCTGCAGCTTCAGCCACATTATCGATAATCGGCTGTGAGTAACTATAATTAACTCCTTGTATTTCGGATAATTCCGCATCCATTTCCGCTACAATGTCATCCATCAAAACACCTTTACGCCATTCCTTTTTGGGAATTAAATCAACTTGAAATTGATTGAAATAGAATCCATTTGGATCCGTACCGTCGTTACTTCTACCAGTTTGAGATAAAACCGATTTCACTTCTGGGAATTTATTTAACTTTTCCCGTAGATCAGCAGTGAGTTTAACGCTTTCTGTCAGCGACATGCTCATCGGGTATTCAGCGGTAACCCACAATGCCCCTTCATTTAATTCGGGTAAAAACTCCGTTCCCAACCAACGCGTAGAGAACATCGTGATGGAAAAAACAACTACCGATAAGCCGATTGCCCATTTGGTGTGCTTGAAGGTATAGCTAAACATTTTAGAAACCGATGAATTTACTGATCGAACAATCCAATTGTCTTTTTCAACTACGTTTTTATTCAAGAACATCGCAGTCAAAACTGGAACTAAAGTCAAGGTAAAAATCAAAGCGCCCAAAAGTGCAAACCCCAAGGTGAAAGCCAATGGAGAAAACATTTTACCTTCTACTTTCTGAAAAGCAAAAATTGGAATCAAGGCGGAAATGATAATTAACTTCGAGAAGAAAATCGCTTTCCCCATTTCGGTTCCCGTCTTTTTAATCATGCTCAATTTACCCAGTTTATTAAATCGAGTCATACCCTCTTTTTGAGCGCGATGTGCCAACATAACAAACAATCCTTCCACCATAACGACCGCGCCATCCACAATGATTCCAAAATCTACTGCACCAAGTGAAAGTAAGTTTGCACTCATTCCCATCAGGTTCAAACACAAGAATGCAAAGAGCAAGGACAAAGGAATGATGATTGCCACAATCAAGGTTGTTCGCCAATCAGCTAGGAAAATAAAAACAATGACGGTTACTAAAATAATTCCTTCAAGCAAATTATTGGTAACCGTTGCGGTACAATAAGCCATCAGGGTATCGCGGTCGTAAAAAACAATCATCTTGACATCTTTCGGCAAAATTTGCTGATTTAATTCATCGACTTTTTCTTTGATTCGCGCCAGCACTTCACTCGGATTTTCATCCTTTCGCATCACAACAATTCCTTCCACCACATCGTCTTGATCGTCTACACCAACCTGTCCAACTTGCGGCAAATTGCTTTCTTGAACCGTGGCGACGCTTTTCACCAACAGCGGATTTCCGTTAAATTCATCCACAATCGTATTTTCAATATCTTCGATGGAATTATACAATCCCAACCCACGCACTACATAAGCTTGACCGTTCTTCTCAATCACATCGCCACCCACATTTAAGTTGGAACTTGAAACTGCTTCGTACAATTCCAATGGTGTTAAATTATATTTCTGAAGCTTGACTGGATCAACCGCAATTTCGTAGGTTTTTTCTCGTCCTCCAAAAGCTACAATATCAGCAACACCTGGAACAGCGCGTAATTCCCGATCGATTGTCCAGTTCTGGATGGTCAATAAATCTTTGGAATCTCGGTCTTTGCTTTCCAAAATGTATCGATACACTTCTCCCGTTGGTCCGTAAGGCGGTTGAACATCGGGTTCAATTCCTTCGGGAAGTTGAACGTTTCGCAATTGATTGTTGACTTGTTGTCGGGCGAAAAAATCGTCAACGTGATCATCGAAAATGATGGTAATTACGGACAAACCAAACATCGTGACACTGCGAACGTTTGTTTTTTTCTGGACACTGTTCATCGATATCTCAATCGGCGTAGTCACAAAGCGTTCGACCTCTTCCGCACTTCGCCCGTTCCATTCCGTCACGATTACAATTTGCGTATTCGTTACATCTGGAAAAGCTTCGATGGGAATTTTAATGTAACTGATAATTCCTCCGATAACCAATAATCCAACCCAAAAGAAGGTAAAAAACTTGTTTTTAAGAGAAAATGAAATGATGTTTTTGATGAATTTATTCATGGATGTCTGTGTTTTAATCAACGCAATCCGAAGATGCGAATGGAAAAAAATTCAAGCGTGTCTATTCGTTGATGGCATTGTAAACCAAAATTCCATTCAAAGAAATAATTTTTTCGCCTTCTTTCAAGCCGTGCTTGATGTATGTAAAGTTGTTGATTGTCTTCGCAACTTCTACCTTTCGGGTTTCAATGTCGCCTCGATTTTTAAACACAACCACCCAATTCTTGCTTTTATCAAAGACAATCGCAGACGATGGAATGGCAATCATTTTTTCTTCTTCCGTATTTCGGACAACAATCGTGGCATTCATATCCGGTTTTAATTTAAAGTCGCCATTGGGGATGCGAACACGCACTTTCAACGCTTTGGTTTCTTGATCGATGGTATTGAATATTTTATCAATTTTTCCGTGATAGGTTTCGTCCGGAAAACTCAAGGTACTTACTTCCGCATCGTATCCCAATTTCACTTTCGAAATATCACTTTCGTTGACATAGGCCATCACCCACATTTCGTTGATCTCGGCAATTGAAAATAAAACATTCGAATTATCTGGTCGCAACAATTCATTTTGATTGATGTCTTTTCGAACAATAAATCCACTAATCGGCGCAACGATTTGAAAGGTAGAACCGCTGCTCAACTTATAAATCCCATACACTTCGTTCATTCGTTCCAATTCCAGTTCTGCGGACTTTAATTCACGTTCAGCTACTTTCACATCCATATCCGAATTGAGCTTGCTTGTATTTAACTCTCGTGCTACTTGCAAGCGTTTTTGAGCGATTGTCAATTCACTTTTTGCATTCAGAAGTTCCTTTTGAAACTCAGCCACTTCGGTACTTCGGATAACGGCCAGCACTTGTCCTTTTTTGACATAATCACCCAATTCCACATCAATTCGAATGACATTTCCACCCAAGATAGAATACACTTGAGCCATTTTGTTGTTGTCGGGTTCTATTTTTCCAAACAACCGCATCTCAGATTGAACGTGTTGAGATTTGACCGTGTCTATTTTACACTTCCGCATCATTACATCACTCATTCTGAATTTCACAGTTTTCTCCACTTCCTTTTTGGGAGCGCAACTGAATAAAAAGAGTAACCCGATGATTGCCAATGGTGTGTTTAAATTTATATTTAACATCCTGAACTTGTTGATTAACATATTTTTAATTACTTAAAACATTTCTTTCCCGACTGTGAGGTTTAATTTCTCCGCTGCCGCTGCCAATTGAACTTTGATGCGAGAATAGTCCCCCAACGCATCGTTGAATGATTCAAAAAAATCAATGAATTCGATCAAAGGAATATTTCCACTTTGGAACTCTTTACTCATACCCTTCGCAGTTAACTCAAAATCATCGCTGAACAATTCATTGGAAACTTCAAAATCTCGAACCGCACGATGATACATCCACAATGCGCCTTTCAATTCAGTTACCAGCTGTAATTCAGTCTGTTTAGCAGATAATCTGATTTGATCTTTTTTGAGTTTTGCTATTTGAATGTTTCCCTGATTTCGATTCCACAAGGGCAATGGAATGCTGACTCCGATGTTGGTTTCATTATGAAAAACACCGCTGTTCTTATCGTAATTTGCGAAGAAATTAACATCAGGAACCGCCATTCTTTTTTCCATCTGAATGTTTAAGTCAGATAAGTCGACCAGTTGCTTTAAAATTTGAATATCTGAACGATTCTGGAGCGCTTCCTCAATGAGTGTTTGTTCTTCAAACAGCTTTACTTTCGAAAAAAAAGATTGATCTTCTAAAACTGGTTCAATTATTAAATTGGTTTGTAAAAGTAATTGCATCTCAATCATCAATTCGGTATAATCTTGAATCAAGTCCGCTTTTTCACTACGCAAATTCAAGCTCGCGCCTTTCAGTCGAACCACATCTTTAAGAGAAATGTTTCCTTTAGAAGATTGAGCTTCGTAAGCATCAATGATGGTTTTAAGCATTTTAATTTGATCATCGTATTTATCAATGAGGTGCTTCAACCGATCCAAACTGTAAAAACTGGTTCGAACTTGATATTTTAGATTTTTCAATAAATCTTGAAATTCTAGTTCGCTAATTTGAGCTTCTTTAACTGCCATCTCAATCCAAGATTTCCGCTTTCCTCCTAGAAGAATCAATTGTTCTAATTGAAAAAAAGTTTGACCTGTTTTTTGAACGTGAAGCGCGCGATTATTTTCAGGGTCATAGGCATTTACTTCCATTGTAAATACAGGGTTTGGATACAGTTTGGCTTGAATTACTTCTGCTTTCTTTTCATCCATTCTCAATCCTTCGATGAGCAGCTGAATATTTTCATGAATAAAAATACTGTCTGCTTGATGAATGGTTATGCGCAAAGTATCACTCGCTAAACTGTCGAAAGAATGCGTTAATACAATTAAAATCAAGAATTTTTTAAATAGGTTCATACATGTTCACTTGTTGGATTGCAAAAGTGCTCTTTACGACCTTAAAAAAACCTTAAAATAGATAAAGATTAGCTTAAAATGGTGGTTTCAGAAGGTGTTTTTGAGATAAAATTATGATAATGTGCTAGACTTCGACAGACTCGTTTTCAGGAAGCAAGAGAATCTTACTTTCTTGTTTCTTGGCTCATGTGTTGTTTTTATTTGAATCCAAGAGATCGATAAAGCTAGTTGCTTGATCAAAAAGAAGAAAGAACACAACGCAAGAGCATCACAGATAATTAAGTCTTTGTTATTGAACTCGCTTTCGTAAAACCTCCGCATTTAAATGCGGTTTAAAATAAAATACTTCTCAGCACCTTTAGTAAATAATTTCGAATTTTCATTCCATTTGACTTGAAAAGTGAATTTCAAAGACGTTGGTTGCATGATCTGGTGTTGTGTATTGGATGGAGGCATTGTGGACATTTAAGATTCGATTGATAAAAACCAATCCCAAGCCAAAACCTCTTTTTCCAAAACTATTTTTACCTCGAAAAAAATGCTGAAATAGGTATTGTTTTTCATCCGCCTGAATTGTTTCGCCGGAGTTACTGAAAGAGATTTTCAATCCATCCTGATAGGATATTTTGATTTTAGCGTTGCTTTTATCGCTGTATTGAATGCAATTAACAACCAGGTTTACAAACGCTAAACGCAGAAGTTTTTCATTTGCTTTGACCATTAAATTAGACTCATCACTGATGGAATCTTCTAAGATAATTTCAAAGCTAAAATCTTCATGAAGCATTTGAAGCTGTTCGATGATATCAAAAAGCAGGTCGTCGACACGCAAAACCGCTCGTTGCAATTCATTTCCGGATTCTACTTTGGACAATTCCAATAAAACATTGATGATATCACTTAAGTTTTTGGTGTCTTTCTTCTGATATTCAATCCATTTTTTCAAAACATCGACCTCAATTTCATGTTCCATTTTCTCAAAATTGGAAACGAGAATTGCGATGGGCGTTTTTAGTTCATGCGAAATGTGGTTGACCACGTGTTTTTGAAATGCAAAAGATTCATTCAAACGCTTCATCAGAACGTTAAACTGAGTCGCAAGAATTTGAATTTCATCTTTGCTATCGGGAACTTCAATGAAGGTGTTTTCAGTTTCAAGTGAAATCGTAGTCATGGCTTCCGTCATTTTTTTCAACGGATTAGAAATTTGATTCGACAACCAGTAAGAAGTCAATAAAATGATGGTAACAATAAGCACATAGCTAAAAATCAAGACATACAACAGGTACTGTAACTTTTCAAGCCCCGCTTGATCGTACGCTTTTGCTAGTCCGTAATAGTTTTTACCCTCAAATGAAAAGTAAATCCCAACCACATCGTATTCATCTTCGTAAAACCCAACTTCCGTTTGTTCGGCTGATAATTCTTGAAGTAAGTCTCTTGGAAAATTAATTTTTGTATCATCGATACTCGAATAAATCATGACCTTGTCTTCATCGTAAATCAGAATCTTTTCTTTGAAAAAATTATTGATCACAAAATCATCTATTGATTGAACCATTTCTTCATTCAGTCCTTTGGCTTGAGATAGAAATAGCAAGGTGTTTTTTGTCTGTTCTTTAATTCGTTCTTGAAATTGATCCAAACGGTAACGAGAAAACAAAGAATAAATCAAGATAAAAGTCACTCCAACCAAGGCAATGGAAGTAAGCGAGAAGTACAGTAATATTTTATCGCGTATTTTCAAGGTGTTTATTTTTCAAGAAAGTATCCATAACCTACTTTCGTTTTTATCAAGGGGTTATCAAATAATTTATCGATTTTATTTCGAAGAAAATTGATGTAAACTTCGATGGTATTCGTATTGACATCTACTGCTCCACCCCAAATTTCCCGAATTAATTCTGTTTTATCCACAACTTCACCTTGGGCCATCACCAACTTCAGTAAAATCTGATATTCTCTCGGAGTTAATGGAATAAGGACCTCTTTCCTTTTTACCACTTTGGCTTTTCGGTCGACCGATATTTCTCCAAAAACCAGAATTTCATCTTCCTCTAAAACCAGATTAGTTTTACTTCTTTTTATCAAAGACTGAACCCTCAAAATAAGTTCTTTCATGTAAAATGGTTTGGTCAAGTAATCGTCTGCACCACTTTCGTAACCCAAAACTTTATCTTCTAATTCTTCAAATGCAGTCAGTAATAAAATCGGAGTTTGTTTATTAAAAGATCGATAAAATTGACATATTTCATATCCATTTCGATGCGGCATGTTGATGTCTAAGATCACACAATCGTAGCGGTTTTTCTTGAGCAATTTTTCAGCCATTAAGCCATCGTGAGCCAGGTCGACATAGAAATGTTGATCTGCCATTGCTTTTTGAATATTTAATCCCATGGTAGCATCGTCTTCTGCTAACAATATCTTCATTTCAATTCCCTTTTGAGGTAAAGATACAATTCAATGAATAGAAAGTGGTTATTTAGCTATAAAAACTCAAAATAAACTTTTGTAAAACATTTCCTTATTATCTTTGTGTCCACGAAATATTATGGCAAAAAATAAACTCCGCAGATTTAGAGAAATAAAAGAATGGTCCAATGTTTTTGAACCAACTTTATCGCTCGACCACACAGAATTTTTTCCTTTAAAAGGAAAATGGAATCAAGACTATTTCCAAAATGACCAACCGATTGTTTTAGAATTGGGTTGTGGCAAAGGAGAATATGCGATTGGTTTAGCAAAACATTTTCCAAATAAAAATTTCATTGGCATGGACATCAAAGGTGCTCGAATTTGGGTTGGTGCAAAAGAAGCTGTGGAAAATGAAATTCACAACGTGGCATTTTTAAGGTCCAAAATCGACTTCATTACCTCATATTTTGCACCGGAAGAAATTGACGAAATTTGGTTGACATTCTCAGACCCTCAACCTTTAAAGCCTCGAAAGAGGTTGACATCTAAAAGTTTCATCGATCGTTATCGAGAAGTTTTAAAACCAGGTGGAATCATTCATTTGAAAACAGACAGTGACTTGCTTTTTGAATCTACTTTGGAAGAAATTGAAGAGCACGGGTATACCTGTTTGGAGAAAACATGGGATCTTTATGGAGAATTACCGGAAGATTTGGACGAGCGAACCAAAGATATTTTGCACATCAAAACCCATTACGAAAACTTATTTACAGCCAAAGGATTTGACATCAAGTATTGTCAGTTTAAAATAGAGTAAGATCAATGCATGCTAGCATAAAAAAAGGCAACAATTTAAAAACTGTTGCCTTTTTCAGTAGCTATGAACTCTTCAATTTTATTTGAAGAAGACAATCAAATAGTAAAATATTCCTGCTAACGCTGCACTTACAGGGATGGTCAAAACCCATGCCCAAAGCAAGTTGATGGTAACACCCCAACGAACCGCACTCAAGCGTTTAGTCGCTCCTACTCCAATAATCGCACCTGTAATGGTATGCGTGGTTGAAACGGGAATACCTAATTGAGAAACTGTAAATAATGTCAAAGCACCTGCGGTTTCCGCACAAACACCTTCCAATGGGGTTACTTTTGTAATTTTGGTTCCCATCGTTTTAACGATTTTCCAACCTCCCATTAAAGTTCCCAATCCAATCATGAGGTAACAGGAGAAAGCAATCCAAGTAGGCATTGTTTCTGAAAGTACTTTAGTTTTTATATTTTGTCCATCTGGTAATTTACCGTCTATGAAATGTTCAATAAAATCAGGCTTCATCAAACTAGCAAACTCAGGGTTAATAACATTTTTCGCAATTACCCACTGCTGACTTTCAAATTCATAAATGGTATCACCTTTGGTATAAACATGAACGTGTGATCCGTCGTGATATTCTGGCTTTTCTAACATGTGTCGACCTTCTTTGTTCTCATAAGCAATTTCCATTACTTCTGAAACTTTCATAAAATCAGGAACGTGTTCGGCAATTTGTCCATCTCTGTCTAGATTTCCAAAAACAATGAGAGCTGCACAAATAATACCCATTACCTTTTGTGAATCTGCACCACCATGACCTAGCGAGAAAGCAGCTGAAGAAAGTAACTGTAGCTTTTTATACATGTTGGACTCTTTCATTGCTGATTGTCTTTTTCCATGTACAATTTGATACCAAGTATACGTAATTACAAAAAACAAAAGCATTCCAAGAACGATGTACATCATAATTGGTTTCATGTCCATATAAGCAACCATATACCACATCATATACGTAGTAATTCCTGTTAGCACGAAGGTCCAAAACATTTTCTTGAAAAATGACCTCGACACGGTAACAATGGCTATTAAGAAAGCAATAAAACCACCTATAAAAGGCGCTAAAAATATAAACAGAACTACTTTAATGATTTCCGCTGAAGCAATAACTCCAAATCCGGCGTGAGCAACAGCAGCTCCGGCAAATCCTCCAATTAAAGTATGCGATGAACTGGATGGGATTCCCAACCACCAAGTTAATAAATTCCAGAAAGTAGCTGCTAAAAGCCCTGCTAATATCACCCATAAATCAATGGCGTTATTATCCACTGTTTTAGCGACCGTATTACCGACACTCATATCGAAAACCCAAAAAGCTAAAACGTTAAATGAAGCCGCCCAAACTACTGCCTGCAAAGGTGTTAAAACTTTAGTAGAAACTACCGTTGCAATTGAATTTGCCGCATCGTGAAAGCCATTAACAAAATCAAACAACAATGCAATAACAATAACGACAATTAATAAATTAAACATAAATAGGATTTATTTATAAACTAGTAAATGAACTAATTTCAAATTTAATTAAGCGTATTTTACAACAATAGATTCAATCACACTTCCTGCATCTTCACACTTGTCAGTTGCAATTTCCATGATTTGATAAATCTCGCGTTTTTTAATTAATTGTTTCATATCTGATTCCGTTTCAAACAAACGCTCGATACTCATGTCAAACAAGTCGTCTGCCTGATTTTCTGCGCTATTTATTCGAATCACACATTCTACTATTTTCTGAGTGTTTTTCAAATTTCTCAATTCGCTGACCGCACTGTTCACTGCTAAAACAGCCGAATAGATGACGTCTGCCATTTTTTGAATACCTGAATCAAATGGATCTACTTTGTAGAAATTAATCTTTTTAGCCGAAGCATAAATGTGATCACAAATATCATCCAAAGCCATTGCTAGACTGTGAATATCCTCCCGGTCAAATGGCGTAATGAAGTTTTTTCCTAACTCCACAAAGATTTGGTGTGTCAAATCATCATTCTGATGTTCCAAGTCTTCCATTTCCAAAATAATGGTTGCACGTTTATTAAAATCAGATTCGTTCACCACATCGACCAGTTTCACTGCAATCGATTCAAGGTTTGCACTTGCTTTTTCAAAAAGCGTGTAAAAAATCCTGTCTTTAGGAAGGAAAAACTTTAAAATATTTGCCATGTTTTCTTTATATTTACTGCTCAAAATTACGAATGTTTAACATCAACAAAAACCGCTTCTTAATTTGTTAACATAAAGATAATTTTGCGGACACCAAGAATGCTTAAGAAAATTCACTTCCATCATAAAAGACACAGTAAGCAGTTTATTGAGAACATTAAATTATAATGCATAAACGGAAAGCAAGCTGAATGGACAACCAATTTGGCGACAGCATTTTTTGGAAGATATTCAAGAAAAGCGTGGCTTCAGATTGAATCACAAAAGTTGCCAGTGAATAAAACGTATTAAAAGGGGTGCTTTCCATCGTTATAATGCCCAAGAAAGTAACCATAAGACAGCAATCAATTATTATTTGTGCTTTAAACCTTACTGTCAATCAACACAAACTTATAACCAACACCTTTTACTGTCTTAATATAATCGCTTCCAATTTTCTCACGCAATTTTCGAACGTGTACATCAATGGTGCGATCTCCTACAACAATATCAGCACCCCAAACCGTATTTAATATAAGATCACGTTCAAAAACATAATCAGGCTTAGAGGCTAACAAGGACAATAGTTCAAATTCCTTTTTGGGCAGATGGATGGATTCACCCGCTTTAAAAACCATGTACTTCTCACGATCTATAACTAAGTCACTTTTCGACTCATTAATTATATTCATGTCCGAACTAGACTTTCTTCTCAACAAAGCATTAATTCTGCTCACCAACAAACGAGGTTTAACGGGTTTTGAGATGTAATCATCTGCTCCAGCGTCTAATCCAGCAATTTGACTAAAATCTTCGCCCCGGGCAGTTAAAAAGCAAATCAAAGTAGATTCAAAGCCAGGTAATGATCTCAAATATTCACACACTTGAATGCCATCCATTTTAGGCATCATCACGTCTAAAATAATCAAATCAGGCTTCATTGCTTTTGCAATTTGAATTCCCAAAATACCATCTGTAGCTGTCTCTACAGAAAAACCCTCTTTTAAAAGGTTGTATTTCAAAATATTTAAAATGTCTTTTTCATCATCAATGATTAATATCGAACTCATGGCATAAATTTCAGGTCTTTATTCATATAAAAGTACACAAAAAAACGACTAATTATTGGAATCTTAAAAAAAAATAAAAATGATCTGAAATCAAAAACAACTACATATAACCATTCATAACGTATATTTTCCGTTAAAATACCAGTACAGAGCTTCAATTAAAGAAAATTAATAAGAGGAATTATAGGATTGCTGTAAAAATTAAAACTTTTTTTAACAAATACATTGTGTTTTCAAATCAATTAAATACTTATCTTTGACGCAGTAGTAGTAGGTTAGGTTGATTAGTGTAGCAAGAGCTTTGGACGCCCGTTCAAAGCTCTTGTTCGTTTCAAGAACTTTTATTAGATAGCCTTTACAAGAAATCAAACGAATGAAACACTCTTGTAATCCATAGTCCTCATTAAGTTATGCACACATAAAAAGATACACGTCATGTGTACGCACAACTTCTCTAAAGTTGAACAAACTAAAAAACATCCAGCTGATTTCATTATAAGCTGACAAAAACAACCCATTACCTTACAAGAGATTCATCACTTGCTTAATCTATTTTTGAACACAAAAACAGCGCTCACAAGGAACACAAATGTTCCACCAAAGAATCGACAGTCATAAACTTAAAGTCATTGAGAGCAATGCAAACTATCAGTTTCAAAACAAAAAATTAAGGCTCTATATGAATAATAGTGGGTAACTATAAATTTCCCATTTTTGCAGTATGGAGAATAGTGCTTTAATTTTTGAAATTGCTTTGGGATTATCATAAACAATACCAGAGAACTTCATATTTATTTAGATTTTGAGACGGGATTTAAGTTTGCTCAAGAAGATGGATTTGAATATTCAGCATATGATACGGTTGATAGAGAATGGCAACATTTAAATTTCTTCGAACATAAATGTTTTCTGCACGCTAGAGTTCCTAGAGTTAAAGATAAAGCTGGAAAAGTTCAAATTCAAGAAGTTCCTTGGGCTAGAAAAGGTAGTGGTTTTACGTTGCTGTTTGAAGCCTTTTCAATGTTACTAATTGAAAGTGAAATGCCCGTTTCTAAAGCTGCAAAACTTGTTGGTGTTTACCCTCAACGGATATGGAATATTTTTCATTACTGGATTTCAAAAATGCATTCTGAGGATAAAGTTGAGAATTTAATCTGTTTAGGATTTGACGAAACTTCATCTAAAAAAGGGCATAAGTATGTTACTTTAGCTGTTGACATGAATGAAAGAAGAGTTGTTTTCGCAACAGAAGGCAAAGGTGCTGATACGATTGAAAAAACGGTAACATACTTAAAGTCAAAAGAAACAGAAATAGAAAAGATTAAAAATGTATGCATAGATATGTCTCCTGCATTCATTTCAGGATGCGAGAAACATCTGCCTGAAGCTGATATTACATTTGACAAATTTCACGTTGTACAAGAACTGAATAAGGCAGTTGATGAAGTTAGAAAGACACAAAGAAGAATAGGATTTGATCTGAAAGGGCATAAATATACATTCTTAAAAAACGAAATTCCCTTATCATTAGAGATCAAGCGAGAAGAATTCCTTGAAAAATATAAAGACCTTGGAGAAGCCTTTAAGATGAAAGAAATGTTTAATCATTTTTGGTCGATTAATGAACCTGAAGAAGCAATGTCATATCTTGCATTTTGGTGTGATTATGCTGAGAACAGTAATTTGGCACCATTTTTAAAAGCAGTTAAAACAATAAAAAATCACTGGACTGGAATAGTAAATTATACGAAAAGTAAAATTACAAATGGAATATTGGAAGGTATAAATTCAAAAGTACAATTAGCAAAAAAAAGAGCTAGAGGTTATCGAAATATTCAAAACTTCATTAACATGATTTACTTTATTGCCGGGAAGTTGAAATGTAGTTACCCACAGTATTCCATATAGAGCCAA
>SMEQ01000737.1_pt1 | contig 17196 bp, 13 predicted proteins | sample 2456281 | NCBI WGS metagenome assembly SMEQ01 (sample SAMN10132596, study PRJNA489261) | soil metagenome | isolation source: day1 antibiotic-loamy sand soil ammended with raw manure from dairy cow... | place: USA | collected 2015-04-01
CCATTGGTGAAAACGCGCGTAGCAAATCCTGCTTTTTGAAGGGTGCGCTCTAACACCCAGCGAATCGATTTATCATCGTCTACAATCCAGATTAGTTTGTCGTTCATGTATTCTCCTAGCCTGGCTGCGCCTGTTGAAAAGGTATAAAAATACGGAAAATGGTTTGTTGCGGCTGGCTAAAACATTCAATTAAGCCTTTGTGCTGGTGCATAATCGCTTGCGCAATAGGCAGCCCAAGCCCTGTGCCTTCGGCTCGGCCTGTTACCATTGGATAAAACAGCATTTCTTGTAAGGGTTGCTTAATGCCTGGGCCATTATCTTCAATTTCAACCAGGCAAACCATGCGATGGCGTGTATCAGCAATAGTAAACTGGCGTAAAACGCGGGTTTTAAAGCGAATCGTGGCAGCTTCCTCGCTGGGACGTTCTAATAAGGCTTGCGCAGCATTGCGGGTAATGTTCAGCACCACTTGGATCAGTTGGTCTAAATCCGCGCTTAACTCCGGCAGGCTTGGGTCGTAGTCACGTATAAAGGTGATTTTTCCTGCAACTTCAGCTTTTAATATGGAGTAGACGCGCTCTAAAACTTGGTGAATGTTGATAGGTTTTAGATCAAGCATCCGTTGTGAGCCTAGCATGCGCTCAACCAAATGGGCGAGCCGGTCAACTTCGCTGATAATCAGGTCGGTATATTCGTGTAATGCCGGGTCGTTAAGTTCTCTGGCGAGTAATTGGGCTGCACCTCGAATGCCACCCAAGGGGTTACGCACCTCGTGCGCCATGCCAAGCACTAAAGCTTGTGTGGCTTGGTTGGTGTTAAATAAATTATCTTCTCGGGTTCTACGCAGGGAGCGGTCTTGAGCAATAAGCTCAAGTAATAGCTCGGTACCCTGTGCATTCGGTGTGGCGGTATAATCGAGGGTAATGGTTTGCTCGTTATAGGGCAGGTATAAATGGACTTCTCTGCGTGTATAGGAGCGTTCATCGGCAAGGGCGTTGTAGACGGCATCCAGAGAGGATTCCTCTTGCCAATGGAATAAAGTAATGGATTGGCTGGTTAAATGCGCGCGACTGGTCGCTAATAATTGTTCCGCCGCGTTATTAGCGTAAATCACGCAAAGCTTTGCATCCAATAACAGTACTGCTGTACTTAACTGCTCCAACATAGAGTTGGCAGTGTTAAGAGCATCTTGCATTTCAGCCGTCTCCATTTTATTCATGAAAGCGTCCATGCTAAACCATTTTTACAGGCTGTAGTACATATCAAATTCAATGGGATGCACAGACTGACGATAACGCGTAACCTCTTCCATTTTGCAATCGATATAGGCGTTTAGCATGTCTTTGCTAAATACACCCCCTGCGAGTAAGAACTGCATATCCTCACGCAAAGCATCTAAGGCAACATCTAAGCCATGTGCGACTTGAGGGATATTTTTACTTTCTTCCGGCGGCAAGTCATACAGGTTTTTGTCCATTGCATCGCCCGGATCAATTTCATTAAGAATGCCATCGATTCCTGCCATCAGTAATGCTGAAAATGCTAGGTACGGATTAGCTGTAGGATCAGGGAATCGACACTCAATACGCTTCGCTTTTGGGCTTGCTACATAAGGCACACGAATAGAGGCGCTACGGTTACGTGCAGAGTAAGCGAGCATTACCGGTGCTTCAAAGCCTGGCACCAAACGCTTGTAGGAGTTAATGCTTGGGTTAGTGATAGCATTTAGCGCTTTGGCATGTTTGATAATGCCGCCAATATAGTAGAGCGCCATCTGTGATAAGCCGGCATAGCTATCGCCAGCGAATAAATTAACGCCTTTTTTGGCTAAGGACATATGAATGTGCATGCCAGAGCCATTATCGCCGACTAAGGGCTTTGGCATAAAAGTGGCAGTTTTATTGTGGGCATGCGCTACATTATGTACGCAATACTTGAGCTGTTGGACCTCATCGGCTTTTTTTACCAAGGTGTTAAAAACGACACCAATTTCACATTGGCCTGCATTAGCAACCTCATGATGGTGCACTTCGATTTCAAGGCCCATTGATTGCATCGCAACACACATGTCGGCACGTATGCTCTGTAATGAATCCACCGGTGCAACAGGGAAGTAGCCGCCTTTCACTCTTGGGCGGTGGCCGCTGTTTTTATTGTCGGATAAGCCAGAAGAAGACCATGCACCTTCATCGCTGTGTATTTCGAGGTTTATTTTGTTCATCGTGCTCTGCCATTCAACCGCATCGAAAACAAAGAACTCTGGCTCTGGGCCAAAGAAAGCCGTATCGGCAATGCCTGTGGACTTTAAAAAGGCTTCAGCGCGGCGGGCAATAGAGCGTGGGTCGCGGTCATAACCTGACATGGTGGTTGGTTCTACAACATCGCACCGCACGATAATGGTTGGATGCTCAGCAAAAGGATCAAATACAGCGGTGCTATCATCCGGCAGTAGTGTCATGTCCGAGGCTTCAATGCCTTTCCATCCGTGAATCGATGAGCCATCAAACATCTTTCCTTCACTAAAAGCATCGGCATCAAGTGTGTCAGCAGGAAAGGTAATGTGATGCTCTTTACCTAGGGTATCGGTGAAGCGTAAATCAACCCATTGCGCTTGGTGCTTCTGGATGAGTGCTTGTGTGTTATTAGACATAGGAAACCTATAAAGTCAGTGAGTTACTTTTAATAGGTTGCAAGCTTTGTGCCAAAAAATAAAAGCCTGTAAACATTAGCTTTTATGCCGTATCCCTATAAATTTATTCCTTTTTTTGGTGCATAGCGCGGCAAACGTGCACCATAATGATGCATTATGAAAAATAGTTGCATAAACACCCCTCGAACCGCCTTTTTTTGTTAGACAGCCCTAAGCTCTGCTCCTATACTTTTTTCAGTTGCCGCTTTAGGCAAATTAGCTAAGGCGAAAGTGCTTAGGTGAAGGCACGCAAAATAGCGAAGGGCTTCACTAAGCGAAAGCTTAGCTAAGTTCATTCACAAAACCGAGGAAATTACCTTGTCTACGCCCGCCATTCTTGCACTTGAGGACGGCAGCATCTTTGTAGGCACCAGCATCGGTGCCGCAGGTCTGTCTACCGGAGAGGTGGTTTTCAACACCGCCATGACCGGATATCAAGAAATTCTTACCGACCCCTCCTATTGCCAACAACTCGTTACTCTTACTTATCCCCACATCGGAAATTACGGCACCAATGCTGAAGACGCAGAAAGCGATCGAATTTGGGCAGCCGGCTTAATTATTCGCGATTTACCCTTATTAGCCAGTAATTTTCGCAGCGAGCAGTCGCTGGGTGATTATTTAAGTGCGAATAATATTGTGGGAATCGCCGATATTGATACGCGTCGCTTAACGCATATTTTGCGTGAAAAAGGCTGCTTAAATGGCACGATAATGGCTGGTGAGAATGCTAATGAAGCCGAGGCCTTGGCTACGGCGAAAAATTTTGCAGGCTTACAGGGCATGGATTTAGCCAAGGTGGTAAGTACCCAAGCATCGTACCCGTGGAGCGAAGGGAGTTGGGTTTTAGGTCAAGGTTTTCAGACCTTAAAAGAACGCCGCTATAAAGTGGTAGCTTACGATTTTGGTATCAAACGCAATATATTGCGCATGTTGGTTGATCGTGGCTGCGATATCACCGTAGTGCCCGCACAAACGCCGGCCGGTGAGGTGTTAGCCATGCAGCCCGATGGTGTATTTTTATCGAACGGGCCAGGCGACCCTGCCCCTTGTGATTATGCAATTACAGCCATTAAAACCTTATTAGAGAGCAACTTGCCGATTTTTGGTATCTGCTTGGGGCATCAACTCTTAGCGCTTGCTAGTGGCGGCGCTACCTTCAAAATGAAGCAAGGGCATCATGGCGCTAACCATCCGGTAGAGGATCTTAGTAGCGATACCGTGATGATTACCGCGCAAAATCATGGCTTTGCTGTGGATGCAGACAATTTGCCGCGCACATTAACCGTGACGCACAAATCCTTATTTGATCAGACCATACAAGGCATAAGGCATACGGATAAACCTGCTTTTGGTTTTCAGGGGCATCCTGAAGCCAGCCCTGGGCCTAGCGATGCTGCCCCTTTGTTTGACCAATTTATTGCGCTGATGAGCAGCCATAAAGCACACTGAGGTAATACCATGCCAAAACGCACAGATATAAAAAGCATTTTAATTATTGGCGCGGGCCCTATTGTGATTGGTCAGGCTTGTGAGTTTGATTATTCCGGCGCACAAGCTTGTAAAGCGCTGCGTGAAGAAGGCTACCGAGTTATTTTGGTTAACTCTAATCCAGCTACCATTATGACCGACCCTGCCATGGCGGATGCCACATACATAGAGCCAATTACGCTTGAGACGGTTAGTAAAATTATCGAAAAAGAACGCCCGGATGCGGTGCTACCCACCATGGGCGGGCAAGTCGCACTAAACTGTGCATTAGCGCTTGAAAGCGCCGGCGTATTAGAAAAATATGGCGTGGAAATGATTGGTGCCAACGCCGATACCATCGACAAAGCCGAAGACCGCGAACGCTTTATTGAAGCGATGAACAATATTGGCCTAGAAAGCCCGCGCTCTGGTATTGCTCATAGCATGGAAGAAGCCTGGGAAGTGCAGCAAAGTTTGGGCTTTCCTTGCATTATTCGCCCCTCCTTTACCATGGGCGGTTCGGGCGGCGGCATTGCCTACAACCGCGATGAGTTCGAAGAGATCTGCCAACGCGGTTTAGAAATGTCGCCCACCAGCGAGTTGCTAATTGATGAATCTTTGATTGGCTGGAAAGAATACGAAATGGAAGTCGTACGCGATAAAGCCAATAACTGCATTATTGTCTGCGCCATCGAAAACTTTGACCCTATGGGCGTGCATACCGGTGATTCCATCACCGTGGCACCCGCGCAAACTTTGAGTGATAAAGAATACCAACTGATGCGTAATGCCAGCCTTGCTGTGCTGCGTGAAATTGGCGTAGAAACCGGTGGTTCCAATGTGCAGTTTGGTATTAACCCCAAAGACGGCCGTATGGTGGTGATTGAGATGAACCCTCGGGTATCGCGCTCATCGGCTTTAGCTTCTAAGGCGACTGGTTTTCCGATTGCTAAAATTGCCGCTAAGCTGGCGGTAGGCTATACCTTAAAAGAATTGAAAAACGATATTACTGGTGGGCAAACGCCAGCCTCGTTTGAGCCTTCTATCGACTATGTGGTTACCAAAATTCCACGCTTTACCTTTGAGAAGTTTCCACAAGCCGATGCACGCTTAACCACCCAAATGAAATCGGTGGGCGAAGTGATGGCGATTGGGCGCACCTTTCAGGAATCGCTACAGAAAGCGCTACGCGGCCTCGAAGTGGGTGTGTGTGGTTTTGATCCTAAGCTGGATATTACACTGCCGGACAGCAGAGATAGGCTGATCTCTGAGTTGAAAACACCCAGCGCCGACCGGCTATGGTACTTAGCCGATGCCATTCGTGCAGGCTTTAGTCGCGAAGAGATTTTTGATTATTGTGCTATCGATCCTTGGTTTTTAATTCAAATTGAAGAGCTAATCCAGCTGGAACAACAAGTAGCACAAATAGGCTTAGAGAAGTTAGATGCTAAAACGCTCTTTCGCTTAAAGCGTAAGGGGTTTTCTGATGCGCGCCTTGCGCAAATTTTACAGGTAGAGGAAGCGCAGGTACGCAAGCATCGCCATCAGCTAGGTTTGCACCCTGTGTACAAACGCGTGGATACCTGCTCGGCCGAGTTTGCCACCGATACAGCGTATTTATATTCCACCTATGATGAGGCGTGCGAGGCACGTCCAACACAGCGCGATAAAATCATTGTCTTAGGTGGCGGGCCTAACCGCATTGGTCAGGGCATTGAATTTGACTATTGCTGTGTACATGCTGCATTGGCTGCTAAAGAAGAAGGCTTTGAGGCCATTATGGTCAACTGTAACCCAGAAACCGTCTCCACCGATTACGACACCTCCGATCGCCTCTACTTTGAGTCGCTAACGCTGGAAGATGTGCTAGAAATTGTGCACAAAGAAAAACCAAAAGGTGTGATTGTGCAATACGGCGGCCAAACACCGCTAAAGTTGGCTGCTGAGCTGGAAGCCGCCGGCGTGCCTATTATTGGTACCAGTACCGATGCCATAGATCGGGCTGAAAATCGCAAGCGTTTCCAGCAGATGATCCAACAATTAGGCTTAAAACAACCGCAAAACGCCACGGTAATTTCTACCAACGAAGCATTAATTGCAGCCCGAGAAGTCGGCTACCCGCTGGTGGTTCGTCCTTCCTATGTGCTGGGTGGTCGGGCCATGGAAATTATTAGTGATGAACCTTCACTGCGCCGCTATTTAACTGAAACCGTTAAGGTGTCAGGTGATTCCCCCGTATTACTCGATCACTTCCTTGATCGTTCTATCGAGATAGATGTAGATTTAGTCAGCGATGGTAAGCAAATTGTGATTGGCGGCATTATGCAACATATCGAACAAGCAGGGATTCACTCCGGTGATTCGGCCTGTTCATTGCCGGCCTATAGCTTATCTGAAGCAACGCTAGATGAAATCCGCCGCCAAGTGACTGTTATGGCGAAAGAGCTAGGCGTTATCGGCTTGATGAACACGCAGCTAGCCTATCAAGATGGTGAGCTTTATATCATCGAAGTCAATCCACGCGCTTCACGTACTGTGCCTTTTGTTTCTAAAGCCATCGGCACTTCTTTGGCTGCGATTGGCGCCAAAGTGATGATGGGTAAAACGCTCAGCGAGTTGGGCTTTACCAAAGAAATTATACCGCCGTATTTCTCAGTAAAAGAAGCCGTATTCCCCTTTGCTAAGTTCCCGGGAGTCGACCCTACGCTTGGCCCAGAAATGAAGTCTACTGGTGAGGTGATGGGCATAGGCAAAACCTTTGGTGAGGCCTTCTATAAAGCACAATTAGGTGCAGGAAGCCCAATACCCACAAGCGGCACGGCATTTGTTTCGGTGCGTGATGCCGATAAACAAGCACTGGTTCCTATCGCTCAGGGCTTGTTAAAACTAGGCTTTACGCTAGTTAGCACTACAGGCACGTTGGCAGTGTTAAAAGCGGCAGGGCTTGCTGTCAAACACGTGAACAAAGTAAACGAAGGCCGCCCGCATATTGTGGATGCTATTAAAAATGGTGAGATCAGCTTGCTGGTTAATACCACCGAAGGCCAACAAGCTTTAGTGGATTCCGCTTCGATTCGCTGCAGTGCCTTACGCCACAAGGTGTTTTGTAGCACAACTTTGGCAGGGGCTGCGGCCTTGGTTGAAGCTTTAGAAACCGGTGAAATAGAGACAGTGCATAGCTTGCAGTCGCTACACGCACAAATCTAACGGCGCTGCGATGCTCGTTGGAGCAAGCTATAAGGCAGGGATGCTTTTATAGCTCTAATCTGCAATAAAATCGGCCCGTTTTTTTATTGAGTTGCCAAGGCGAGCGCTAAAAAGCGTATGATATCCATTAAGCTGTAACGAAGTTGGTGGAGAGAGATAGTATGTCAAAATATGATCTGATTGGTGATATTCACGGTCATGCTAATGATTTAATCGGCTTATTAGAGCACCTTGGTTATACAAATAGCGGCGGTTGTTATCGGCACCCAGAAAGACAGGCGATATTTCTGGGTGACTTTGTTGATAGAGGCCGCAACCAGAAAAAAGTGCTGGATATAGTAATGCCCATGGTAAACCAGAAAGCCGCTTTAGCGGTGATGGGTAACCATGAGCTTAACGCGCTGGCTTACCACACCTATCATCCGGACGATAAAGAAAAATGGCTACGTCCAAGAACCAATAGAAATACTCAGCAGCATTTGGCTTTTTTACAAGATTATTTAACCGACGACAAAGGGCTTGCCGAGGTTCTTGATTGGTTTATGCAGCTGCCGCTCTGGTTAGAATTCCCGGATTTTCGGGTAATTCATGCCTGCTGGCATACGCCTTCGATGAAATTCTTGGAAAGTCATCTAGGTGATAATAATACGCTCACAGCCGATCTGCTTATTAAGGCAACCACAGAAGGCAACCCCTGTTTTGATGCCGTGGAGCTGTTACTAAAAGGCCAAGAGCTAAAAATCCCCAATAGCGGAAGTTTTGTCGATGCCAACGGTATTAAACGTTTTAATGTGCGTACCCGTTGGTGGCTGAATGACGCAAAAACTTTTGCTGACATCGCTATTTCTGACAGAGCTATACAAAGCCAAGCAACGGATTGCCCGCTAGATAGTGATGTGCGCATTGGTTATAAAGCAACGGAAAAGCCGCTGTTTATAGGCCATTATTGGTTTAGTGGTGAGCCTGCAACCCTTGCCGATAATATCGCCTGTTTAGATTACTCCGTGGCGCGTAATGGCAAGCTAGTAGCCTATCGCTTCGATGGTGAGGCGAAGTTAAGTAATGATAAATTCGCGTTTGTACAAAAGTGATAGCCAATAGGCAAGCCGTAGGTCGTACTGACCTACGCTAGTTTATTATTTAATGAAAACGGTGCTGATTAAATACAAGGTGTAAGCGATATAGCAGCTTAGTAAAATCGCACCTTCAAAGCGGTTGATACGACTTGGTCCACGAAAGCCATAGCCGAATAAGAATAGCGATACCGTTAATGCGGCCATCACCATCATATCGCGCGAAAATACCTCAGCACCCACACTCATTGGCTGTATCACGCCGGCGACACCAACCACGGCAAGGGTATTAAACAAGTTAGAGCCTATGATATTACCTAGGGCAATATCATGTTCGCCTTTGCGCGCGGCAATCACCGATGAGGCAAGTTCCGGCAGAGAAGTACCAATTGCAACAACAGTGAGGCCGATAATTAAATCGCTAATGCCAAAGCCAAGGGCGATTTCCACAGCGCCCCAGACCAGAATACGCGAACTAACTACCAATAACAGCAAACCGATCACCAACCAAAGCGCTGCTATACGGATAGGCATGGTGCGGATTTCTAACTCTTGCTCTATTTCGCTAGCCAAACTATCAGATTTTTTCTTCATGCCTTGATAGATAGTCCAGCCCATCAATGCGGCTAAAATGACCAGTAAGATAATACCTTCGATTCGTGTGATCTCACCATCCCAAACCTGCCATGCGGCTATCGCGGTGACAGCCGTGAGTATCGGTAGCTCTTTACGCAATACTTGCGAGCTAACAATGATAGGGCTAATTAATGCGGTAATACCTAAGATTAAAGCAATATTGGTGATATTGGAGCCGTAGGCGTTACCCAAGGCTATGCCAGGATTGCCTTGTGCAGCAGCTAAGGCGGAAACGACCATCTCAGGTGCCGAGGTACCAAAACCAATAATCACCATACCTATCAGTAAGGGCGGCATGCCAAAATGACGCGCAGTAACGGCAGAGCCTTCGATAAAACGGTCAGCGCTCCAATTTAAGAGGCGGATTTTACACTATCTTTTGCACGGGCGAGCTAAGTTAAGCGGCTTGATTGATAATTTTTAATCAATTTTTTAATAACACCCGCGCGAAGTTTTTTAAAAATTGGTATTATTGACAGCACTCCCGTAGTGCTTGCCTAGCTGCTGCATTCTTTTAGACCAGATTTGAGTGAAACCTTATGCTGCGAAGTTTATTGATATGTGTTGCTGCTTCATTATTGTCGATGCCGGCCTTAGCCAGTGCGCCTCTTGAAGTGGTTGAGCATTTAAATGCCACAACAACCTTAGCCGGCTATTTAGCGGTTTTTGTATTTGCCATTGCTTACATCGTTGTTATTGGTGAAGAGAAGCTGCAACTACGAAAGTCGAAACCCGTATTGATTGCTGCAGGTATTATTTGGGTACTGGTGGGCTTTGTAAGCACAGATCCTGTAGCCACCAATAAGGCATTTAGCCGTAATTTTCTAGATTTCAGTGAGCTAATGCTCTTTTTGTTGGTGGCGATGACCTATATCAGCGCCATGGAAGAGCGCCGTGTCTTTGAAGGTTTACGTGCTTGGATGGTACGAAAAGGCTTTGGTTACCAATCACTTTTCTGGATAACAGGTATCTTAGCTTTCTTTATATCGCCCGTTGCCGATAACTTAACTACGGCTTTGCTGATGTGTGCGGTGGTGTTGAAGGTGGCCGAAGGGCAAAGCCGCTTTATTGCCATGAGCTGCGTGAATATTGTGGTTGCCGCTAACGCTGGTGGTGCATTTAGTCCTTTTGGTGATATTACGACTTTGATGGTTTGGCAAGCAGGTAAAGTGCATTTTTTAGAGTTTTTGGATCTGTTTATCCCATCGTTAGTTAACTATTTAGTGCCTGCCATCATCATGAGCTTTTTCATTCCTAAGGGTAAGCCTGCTAGCATTAATGAAGAAGTTGAGATCAAACGTGGTGCTAAACGTGTAATAGGGCTTTTTTTACTGACCATTGTCACCGCTGTTTGTGGTCACCAGTTCTTAGGCTTACCGCCGGTGTTTGGCATGATGGTCGGTTTAGGTTATCTGCAACTTTTCGGTTACTTTTTACGCAGAACGTTGCCTGCATCACTAGCCAAAAAGCGTACGGAAGCCGAGCAGAAAGCCGATAAAGAAAAGCTGCGTTACTTGGGTAGTGTGGTGCCTTTTGATGTGTTTAAAAACGTTGCTCGCGCCGAGTGGGATACTTTGCTGTTTTTCTACGGCGTGGTGATGTGTGTCGGTGGTTTAGGTTATTTAGGTTATCTGGAACTGGTCTCTGTGGCTTTGTTTGAAGACTTAGGTGCAACATGGGCCGCCGCGGCCATTGGTATGATTTCTGCTGTTGTGGATAACATCCCGGTGATGTTTGCGGTGTTAGAAATGAATCCAACCATTAGCCACGGTCATTGGTTGCTGGTGACGCTAGCGGCCGGTGTGGGTGGTAGTTTGCTATCGGTAGGTTCTGCTGCCGGTGTCGCGCTAATGGGCGCAGCACGTGGCCATTATACCTTTATGAGTCATCTGCGTTGGGCGCCGGTGATCTTTTTGGGGTATGTGGCTAGTATCTTAGTCCACCTCTGGCTAGGTGATATTTTAGGTGTGTTTGACGTTTACGGCTAACTCTTTAAACGCAAGGTAGTATCTGCAAAGCCCGCAGCTGTAATGGTCGCGGGTTTTTTATTATCAGCAGCACGTATTAAGTGTTATAATTATCCGACACGGTGATTTGTATCCAAATTGCAGCCGTATAAACTTGCTAAATAGGAACGCCAAAATGAAATATCAATTCTCACTTCAGATGAATGGCCAGCTAGTAACAGGGGCTATTACACACCGCACGCATAAAGGCCTTCAAGTAGAAATACAGCAGCCTTATTCAGGCTATAAGCACTCGAGTAATATCCCCTATTTTTCTGTGGGCTATAAGAGTTTTCTTGGCGATTACGGTGACGAAAAGGCAAAGGAGCTTTTAGCTGAACTGTATCAAGCACTTTATAAGCTAGAAGACGTGACAATAGCATCCGCCGATGTAGCGGCTGTTCAAGCAAAAGTTAAATCGGTCTATGCAGAGCGTATTAGTATCGATAAGCCAGCCTTAAGAAAATCTTTTAAAGCCTCTGAGATAACACAAAATGCCTATCAAGCAGCGTTAAAAAGCTATAGCAAAAGTTATAGCAATGCTGAATTGAAGGTTGCTGAGATAAAAAGCCAGTTTGTGCAAGCGCATTGGCCTGAAAGCTTTGGCGCTGTTTATTATGGAGAAGCGTTTGATGTGTTGGTGGATAAGTTTGAAGCAAAGAAAGTACAATAGCTATCGAGTGCCAGCACCGTAATTTAAGACAAAAATGATAGTGGCAGGTCAGCTCAGAAAAAATAATATGCGCCTCTTTATTGCATTTTTATCGTTGAGAGAGCTGTCTATAAATAAGTTCGTATATTATAACTTTCAAAGTTTGGCTCTGAAGATTGCAATTCTAGAGTTAGAGAAGCAATCACCTGGAAGTATATTTTTACTGGTAATTGAAAGTCCTCGTCTCTTTGATATTTAGATCAATTTCTTTTGCAAGCAATGCTCTAACATCGGCCAATGATATTTTTGGGGAAGGGCCAAAGCTCATGCTAGTATGTTTTGTGTCGTTTGGGCGTTAATAGCCCATTAACCATCTTTTTGAGCCGTTTGGCTTGATGCTTAGCTGCAATCCGTCTCCATCAGAGAGTTGTATAGTTTATCCCTTGGTTTTGCTTGATTAACTTCTGTATGCGTTAGTGGCCTTGGTCTTGAGATCATTTTGGTAGTACCGTTTTTGATGGCAGCAAATCGATACTACTATTGGTACTACCAAATATCTGGACTGCTGCTTTAAGTACTGAAATGCTACAGGCATAAAAAAGCCCGCGAAGCTTCATGCTTGCGGGCTTTTGTTTGGATCGTCGATCCTAATTTGGTGGGCCGGGGGGATTTGAACTTGGCACTTATTGCTTTGATTTTTAAGAGAAAAAGTCCGGTTCAACTTTTCAATTGTTACATGCGTTGTTACATCGGCCAATCTCAAGTGTCTAAGAGCAAGTATTAACCAGTTGTAGGCAGTTAACTCTATCTTGTATTCAGCGTGTCTATACCATTTAATGACTAGTGCATCTGATGAGTATAATAACCGTAAAGGTAGGCTATGAGGTTAATTAAATTACAAGAAGTTATGGAGAAAACAAGTTTGTCACGTTCGACGCTCTACAGGTATATGGCAAATGGTAAGTTTCCAAAACTGTATAGCTTGGAGAAAGTGCTGTAGCCTGGGTTGAAAGCGAAGTGAATGATTGGGTGACTAAGCGGGTAGGGGAGCGCGAGGAGTGAAAGAAAGCCTTGTCTTAAGTGCAGGCATAAAGTATAAAAATGTGACTTAAACCTGAAAAATTCAATTTCTCCGAGCATTCGTGGTAATCTTCTGTCACCACAAACTTAAAGGTCATTAAAATGATCCGTTGTCATCTAGCCCGGCTTATGGGCGAGCACAAGCTACGTATTGCTGACGTTACTAGAGCCACAGGCTTAAGTAGAACAACGGTTACGTTAATGTACAAAGAAACGGCTAAAAAAATAGATTTGGATGCGTTAAATAAGCTGTGTGATTTATTTAATTGCGAAATACAAGACCTTTTACAAAAATTGCCAGCAGAAACCGAATTTAATGAGAATAAGTAATGACAACTAACAACGATAAGAAGCCATCAGAAGTACTCGCCATCGAAGATGGCATGACGCTGGATTACTTAACCAATAATCCAATTAAAGAAACGCCAAAAGAGTTAGTGCGTCAAAAAACCTTACGAGCTTTGTTTCATGAATACGGGATCAGTGCTGAAGACATGGAGCTTGATGTATCGGTAAAGGTAGATGGTAAGCGCAAAAAAATTGATATCGCTATTTTCGAGCATGGTGCTGAACATATCCCTGAAAACATCCGCCGTATTGTTATCTGTGATAAAGAGCCGAAAAAAGGCAAAAAATCCGCAGTAAAAATGCGTGATCACGACCAAGCACATAAAGACCTTCAGTTGATGGAGGATATGATGCGTGAACAGGTTGGTGATAAGTACCTGTTAGAAAAGTGCCAGTGGGGTTTATGGACCAACGGCATCGAATTTTTCTTCGTGGAAAAGGAAGAATCGCGATTCGATACCAAGTTCAACGCAGTTGGGGATTGGCCATTAGCAGATGAGACCCTGGGGAGTCGAGATGTTGCATCAAATGCACAGCTAAGAACCGCTGACCGTGAGATGTTACTTACAGCGTTTCGTCGTTGTCATAATTTTATTCACGGTAACGAAGGTATGCCTAAAGATGCGGCATTCTGGCAGTTCTTATACCTTATCTTCTCAAAAATGTACGATGAGCGTATCGGCAATAGAGACCGTGAGTTTTGGGCATCACCAACTGAGCAGTTTGACGACGAAGGTCGTAAGAGAATCAGAGCACGCATCAACCCACTATTTGAAAAGGTCAAAAAAGCCTACCCAGAAATTTTTGCAGGTAATGAAGAAATCACCTTATCTGATCGCGCCCTGGCATTCATGGTTTCTGAACTTGCTAAGTACGACTTTACCCGTACTGAAATGGACGCCAAAGGTGCAGCCTATCAAGAAGTGGTGGGTGATAACCTACGTGGTGACCGTGGTCAGTACTTTACACCTCGCGGCGCAATCAAGCTTATTGTCGAAATGATGGCACCGCAACCACATGAAAAAGTGCTGGATCCATCATGCGGTACAGGTGGTTTCCTAGAGCAGACCCTGAGCTTCATCAACAAGCAGCTAAGAGAAAAAGAAGCTATTAGCTTGGCAGCTGAAACCACCGAAGAATTCATTTCTATTCAGCAACAAATTAAAGAGTTTGCCGAAAACAATCTGTTTGGTTGTGACTTTGACCCCTTCCTGTGCCGTGCATCGCAAATGAACGTGGTGATGGCAAGTAATGCCATGGCTAACATCTACCACATGAACTCATTGGAATACCCACACGGACATTTAAAGGGCGTAGACCCCGCCAAGAAAACGATTCCTGTCGGTGATTCCAGCGGTAAGGACGGCAGTGTTGATGTGATCTTAACTAACCCTCCGTTTGGTTCCGATATCCCAGTTACCGACAAGCAAATTCTAGAGCAATACGACCTTGCCTATGTGTGGGAGCGTACTGAAAACGGCGGCTTTAGAAAAACAGAGCGCCGTAAAGACGCAGTTTCGCCCGAAATTTTGTTTATTGAGCGTTGCGTGCAATGGCTTAAGCAAGGCGGTCGTATGGGTATCGTGTTGCCTGACGGCATTCTAGGCAACCCAGGTGACGAGTATATTCGCTGGTGGTTAATGCAAGAGTGCTGGGTGCTTGGTTGTGTCGATTTACCTGTTGAGTCATTTATCGTTGAAGCCAACGTAAACATCTTAACTAGCCTGCTGTTTTTGAAAAAGAAAACCGATACTGAAAAAGATGCAATCGCTATCGGTGGAGAGCCTGAATACCCGGTATTTATGGCGGTTGCTGAGAAAGTAGGCTTCGATCGTCGTGGTAATACGCTGTATGAGCGTCACCCAGATGGCGAAGAGAAAGTTATCGAAGAAGAAGTTGAAGAACGCATTCGCATTAACGGCCAAAATGTGGTGCGTAAGCTTAAACGTCGCAGCAAAATTTTAGATGACGATCTGCCAAAAATTGCTAAAGCCTGGAAAGAGTTTCGTGCTAGCAATCCGGAGCCATCAGTATGATCTCAGGTTTTGATACTAAAGTGCTCAAACCCACCGATCCTAAAGCAGCAATTGATGCGGTAAGAGGCCAAAACTGGGGGCGGAAAAAGACCCACTCTCAGCTGTTTAAGCGCATTGCCAAAGACGTGTCTTTTCGTGGTTGTTCAGATGAGTCGTTTAATGGCTTATTGCAACAGATTCAGGCTTGGTATCCGAGGGTTTACGCATGATAGTTGATCTAGTTAATAGTAAATGGATTGAAAAATCGGGGTACAGAATGGATTGTGGACCATTTGTAAAAGGAGCTTTTCAAGCTAGGATGGTCGTTGAAGATTTACAGGCTCCGAAATTCTTATTGAGAGATCTTGTAAGTAAAACACCTGATGGAAACTACAAAGGTAAAATGTTGAAAAGGACATTCGTCGATTCACAAGAATATGGTGTTCCATTTGTAACAACTACTGGTCTAACGAAATTTGACACAAGTAAGTTTCCTCTGATTTCCACAAATATTGCAAAAGCTGACCCTAATTGTCTATTGAAGGAGAAAACAATCCAAGTTTCTGCAGCTGGGACAATTGGTAGGGTTTCCATGTCCAGAATTGATATGGTCGGGATGTTTGGTTGTAGTGACAATATAAAGTTAAATATTGATGAGAAAAAGGTCTCCCCAGAATATGTTTACGCTTTTCTCGCGGGAAAATTTGGGCAGGCTTTGGTTTGTTCAGGAACATACGGTTCCATAATTAGGCATTTGGATACGAAACATTTGGATGAAATATCTATTCCTGTTTTAGATATTGAACCCACAATTACTGATTTGATTTCTCAGGTTAATAAACTCAGATACAGAGCAAGTGAACTAATGTCTGAGGTACGCATGATTGTCAAAAGGGAATTGGGGCCGATAGAAAATGGAGGTATATCGTCAGTTGCCAGCTCAAAGTTGATACAAAGGAGGATGGACTCATTTTATCACTCTGAAAAAGTAGTCAAAGCGAGAGATTTACTGTCTGGAAATAGCGACAAGACTGTATTTGATTATTCAGAGAAAGTTTTTGAGCCAAATAGAGGTGCAAGATATAAAGTTGAAGATGAATCGTATGGAGTTCCATTTATATCTTCTTCCGAAGTTTTTAAGCTAAATCCAAAGGGCGAGTATTTTATATCTAGAACAAGAACTCCTCATTTTGAAAACCTTGAGATAAAAGATACAGATGTACTTATACCTAGGAGTGGTCAGCTAGGAGGGATTATTGGTAATGCGGTCCTTCCTTACTCTAGTTACTATGGTTGTGCTGGTTCAGAACACCTCGTTCGAGTTAGATGTAAGTCACAAGATGATGCGTTTTATCTTTGGAGTATCTTGGATTCACAACAAGGTTATTTAGCTGCGATTGGAACAGCATTTGGTTCTTCAATTCCTAGTTTAGATTGTGAGCTTATCGGTAATATACGCATTCCAAATAGTCTTGAGACACATAGAGATAGAATAATAACAGCTGTACGTGAAATGGTTAATTCTCTTTCTATGGCGGCAAATTATGAAACTCAAGCGATTGCAAGCTTAGAAGACGCAATAGAAACAGCAGCACCAAAGCATTAAGGAGAGGTTATGGCACAGGTATTTGCAATTGGTGATGTGGTTAACGATGAAGAGCGTAAAGCCATCGCTTGGTTAAAAGAAAAGTTACCCGGCGATTACTTTATTATTCATAGCTTTGAAGTTGAACAGTATGACCAGCTGTTTGAAGTAGATATCTGTGTTGTTGCGCCCCATGCTATTTACTTAGTGGATGCAAAAGGCATCCACGGAAAAGTTGAGGTGGACGGCACCATGTGGCACACCGCCCACAACAGCTATCGCTCTCCATTACCGAAACTACGTGGCAATGCGAAGTCGTTATCGGGTCTCATTTGTAAGCAAAATCGCGCTAATAGGGATTTGAAAAACATCTATGTAGACACTGCGGTGGTGCTCACTATAGACGATTGTGAGTTCAAGGACCCGGAAGATCGT
>SMEQ01000418.1_pt1 | contig 17156 bp, 21 predicted proteins | sample 2456281 | NCBI WGS metagenome assembly SMEQ01 (sample SAMN10132596, study PRJNA489261) | soil metagenome | isolation source: day1 antibiotic-loamy sand soil ammended with raw manure from dairy cow... | place: USA | collected 2015-04-01
TTGAAAAAAGAGGATTGAAAGTGGCTTAAATTGAATATAAAATGTAATTTAGAGTGGAATATTAGGGAATAAAGGTGGTTTTTAGACGGACTGCCGTTAGCTGCAAGCAATCAGAACCGTCTTAAAATGAAACAAATCCTAATAACAATATTTAGTGTGATAACATTCATATTGGCAATTGTATTGACTATAATGTCAGCATCTCCTTACCAAGGGACAACTTTATTATTTTCAATTCTATTGATTGGATTTGGTGCATTCGTTATTTCATTGACTTGGGCAACTTGGTCAAACAAAAATTGGCAATCTACTTTTATAAATAGTCTCAAAGTGTCATTTGGACTAAGTTCTTTGACATTTATTTTGGGATATTTATATACTGCTTTACAACCAATTATTTTAAAATGAAAGCTATTTACAGAATATTGACTTTAATTATACTTATTCCAACAATTGTAATTCTATTTATGTTGGGAGGAGTTTCGTTAATGGAGGGTTATAATATTTTTGAACCATACATCGATACAGAGTTTGGAGAAAATTATACACCAGAAAAATTTGATTTAATAAACAAAGAATTCTCAAAAGAAGATGTTTTGAAAACTGTAGGACAACCATTGTTTATTCATAAAGACACGTTATCAAATGAAACACAATATACTTATACTAATGACGGCTTTTTAAAACGAAAAAGCAATAAAAATTATGATATTGGAGACTTTGCTTGGTATCGTTCAAGTATATATTTTGACTCAACAGGAAAAATCAATAGAATTGACAAAGGCTGGAGCTACGATTAAAATTGCCTGCAGCTAACAAGGTATTGCCAAAAGCGGGGCTAAAGTGCTAAGTTGAAAGTTCTACCCTACTATTCCGCCAAAAACGAATTTTATTCGTTTTTGTTTCTTAAATTTAACTCATAAAAATTCGTTTTGGCTAGCCTCGGTGCAAAATCGAAACTTTCGGCTTCGACTTCCTCGCCTTCGGCAATACCCCAAACGTTGTGGCTAATTTGAAAAAATGAGAAAGAGTTCATTCGACATACAAGAGTTGACTATTTCTACTGACAAGTGGAAAGCAGATTTGTATTATGAAAGTTGGAACTCACCGATAAAGACGATTGATAAGGATGAAAGCGATTTCGTCATTGAATTGTCCGAAAAAGGAGAATGGGACTCGACATTAAAAATTGACCTCGCAGACGAAAAAACAATTCGAACATTTATCGTGACAGGAATACAAGGTGGAACCTACCTGCACAAAAAAAGTGATGACGAAAATGGGCAGTCTGTAAAAATTGACAACGACAATCTGATATTGAGTTTAGGACTAAATTTTGTTTCAATCGACCTGAATGACCTCAAACTAAATTGGAAACTTGTACCCGATATGGCGGAAGTCTTCGAGTTTTATGATTTGGAAAACGATTACCTACTTCGCGGAGAAGTCGGAATTCACAGAATTGACAAAACAGGACAAGTAAAATGGACTTTTTCAGCAACTGACATTTGGGTAAATATGGAAGGACAACCAGAAGTTGAAATTACTGAGAACTCGATAAAACTTTTGGACTTCAACTCTGACCAATACGAAATTGATTTTGACGGAAAAGAAATAAAAAAACTAGCCACAACAAAACCTATAAGCAAGCGGGCGGACAGTGGTAAATCAAACGATAGTACTTTTAACAAACTATGGTCACGGCTGACAGGTAAGTAGCTTCTAAAGCCCGCCTGCTCATAGCCAAAACGTTATGGGCAAGTTTAACACAACACCGCAAAAAAATAGACCTTGAATAAAAAACTTAAATATGGGCTTTTAATAATTGGAACAACTCTGACCTTAATAATTGGATTTGTAGGTTATGGACTATATTTAATGGAAATAGAAGACCATTATGGAGACCTTCAAGAATTATTTTATGCTTCAAAAGACGGAGATTTAATTTTAAACAAAACAACCTCTGAATTTGGAATTATAGAAAAAGATTGGAAAAGAATTAAAGTTAAATTTAAAGAAAAACCAACAGATTTGTATAATTGGGTATATAAAAACGGAATAGAAACAAATTCAGAAATTTACAGACCAACTAAAAACCTAAATTTTGACAACCTAACTATTAACGAATTGCATAGTTTAATAGAAAGCAAAAACTTAAAATTTATTATCCGAAATTAGACATAAATGAACAGAATCTTAAAAATTGGATTTTTTAGTGTTTTGGTAATTTTTATCATTGGCTTTGCATTGAAAGGAAGAATTCCACACGAAGAATTCAGTTCTGACAAATGGAAGAATTGGAATGAATCTGAAGCAGAATGGTCTTTACGTTGGGATATGATGAATAGTTTACGAAACAACTATGAATTGACAGGGATGAGCAAGGACGAAATAATAGAATTACTTGGAGAACCTGAATCGCAAACTCAAACAGAATTCCTTTACTATCTTGGTATGGCAAAAAAAGGAATAGACACTGGAACACTGACAATAAAATTTAATAAAACAGGTAAAGTAGTAAATTATAATGTTAGACACGGATAAAAAACCTGCCCATAACAAAGGCTTGGCGAAATGCGGGGTTAAGTACTAAGCTGAGCTTTTGTGCTTATAAAGTCGCCAAAAGCCAATTTTATTGGCTTTTATTTTTAAATTAGCAAATAGAAATTGGCTTTGGCTTAGTTTCGGTCTGAATTGAACTTTCGCTCAATTCAAGCCCGCACTATCGCCAAGCCTCAAAACGTTATGCGGCATTTAAAAAGACACCGTGAAAAGACAGAAATAGAGAAATGAAAAGAAGTAGAATAATAATATTTTTGAGTTTGACTTTGTTGGTCTGTTCCTGTTCAACAATTAGACTTAAAAGCAGAAAAGGGCTTGACATTCACCTTGACGCTAAGTCTTTTGACAAACTAAGTGGCAACTACAAAAACTCTAAGAATGACACTATTAATTTTCGCAAGACACTTTATAGCAACTTCAATTACGACAGCCTTTACAAACAAAAAAACTTGATTGTAAATTTCACACCAATCGACAAAAACACGATAAAATTAAAAGTATTGGACAACGAAACTGCTCTTGACAGTTTGACAATTAAAGGTAAATACAGAAGAGGTTATTTTAAAATGAGACGGCAATGGAGTACGAGCTTTATTGCTGGACCTTTATTATGGATTCTTGGCGACAATTTAAAGTATATAGGCTTGACAAAAGAAAATAAATTAGTAATAATAGACTCTGGAAGCGGTGGAGTAATGCTATTAGTTGTATTTCCTATTTTTGCGGCTGGAAGCGGACAATTTGAAAACGAATATGAACAGACGAAATAAAAAACGACCGCATAACAGCACCTACAAGAAATTGGCGGTTCAGTGGTTAAATGAAGCTTTGTGTTTCGTATCAAGCTCAGTGGTAACAGACAGTTTTCGTCTCCGAAATCGCCAACTTCTTGTAGCTGCAAACCGTTAGGCAAAAATTAAAATGAAGCACATCAAATCTATCGGAATTGGACTTTTAGCAATCGGAGGATTCATATTCTTCCTCGGATTCAAAGTGAAAAATTATAATCTTTTCTTTCTTTTAACTGGAGGTATTATTGCAGCAATAGGATTTGTCCTTAGTACTTTCATTGAAAAAAGGGAGGAGAAAATTATTAATAATGAGTTTTTAAATTGGAAAAGTGATCTTATTAATAAAGGAATAAAAGTAGAAGTGGATTTAGACAAATGTGAAATTAAATCTAACTCTTATCGTGAAGAGGTGATTAAGGACTATTATTCACCAAGTGATAAATACATGGCTTTAGATGCTTTGGTTGGAAAGGATAATCGAGAATTTCAAAATGTAAATCAAAGTATCCTTGTTTATAAAACCGAAGTACATGGTAATTCCCGAACCTTTTATAGTCCAATAATTGCGAAAGATGAGATTAGTTTGACTTTCCTATTAGGTAATAAAAAGAAGACTTTAATTTATGTGGATAGGTTGGATAAAGACAACTATTACTTTGACTTAGAATTCCTGAATGAATAAAATCTTTGCCTAACATTATATAAAAAAAATGCCTAGCTTCAGAATAAGAGTTGAAAGCAGAGTTATAATACCCGCATGGAATTAAATTATAAATTATGGCCATGCTGGCGGGCTACCAGAGGATAGGAACCCTCTTTAAAACACGGCACTTTTTTTATATTCAACGTTAGCACCAATACAAAAACGACAACGTAACAATAAATAAACAATGAAAAGAATATTAACGACACTCGCAATTATTTGCACATTAACAGCTTTTGGACAAACTTCACAAGAGCATTTACAAAATGGAATTGCAAAGCACCAACAGCAGAATTTTAAAGGAGCAATTAAAGATTACAACAAAGCAATAAAGGAAGATAAAGCAAACAAAGATGCTTATTATAATCGTGGTACTTGTGAACTTGCTTTAGGGGACTTCAAATCTGCAATGACTGATTTTGACAAGACAATTGAACTTGACCCAAAATTTGCAAAAGCATATTATAGTAGAGCATCAGTATTTGTGAGTCAGAAAAAATATGTTGAAGCTTTGCCAGACCTCGACAAAACAATTGAACTTGACCCCACAATGCCAAATGCTTTGACGCTTCGTGGACAAATCAGAGCACAGACTGGCAACAAAAAAGGTGCTTGCGAAGATTTCAATCAAGCAAAGCAAATAGGAGACAATCAAGCAGACAAATACTTAACTCAATTTTGCGGAAACGAACAGCAAGTTGGTGAGTCATTAATGCTTGATTGGCCCGAAAATGAAAACTGGAAAATTGGAGCTGACCAAGAGAATGAACAAACACACGTTATTGACTTAATTCATTCAGACGAGACAATCGACAATTGGACTGAATTAGGTAATATGACATCAATTAAAGGTGTTACTGGAGTTCCAATGGACAAAGCGATGAATTTGATGTTCGACCAAGCAAAACTAAATTCACCTAAAGCAAAACTTACATTTATTGAGAAAGATGAAAGTGTAGAATATCCTTGGATAATATTTACTATTGAAGCTCCAAGTTTTAAAAATGATAAGACACCTGAATCTCAACTTTGGTATATTGTTCAAGGCAAGCAAGCACTTTATACAAACTTTAGAGCAGTTAAACAGGCGACTATTCCAGCAGACCTAAAAGACAAGTGGACAAAGTTTTTTAAGACAGGAAAAATAATCAACAAATAGACGATGGAAAGAAGTACTGGTGCTAACATTGGCTATAGCCAATGCGGCTGACACGTTAAAAATGAGTAATATGCAAATTAATAAACATCCGTTTCGGTTGACAAAAACGTGGTTTCAAAGCCGCACTGTTTATAGCCGCGAACGTTAGCTGATATTTTATGACAGAACCTTGGACAACAGAAGAACAAAATGCATATGACAAGTTATTTAAGACTTGCCAGACTTTCGTTGGAAAAAAAATCGAACAAGTTATTTTTTATTTGGACGAAGATGACATTGACTTTAATGAACAACCAAACGAATATGGAAAAAGTCTATTAAATGCAATTGAACTTAAAATATCTGGTCAGACATTTTGTTTAGGAAACTTATTTTTCGGTAAAAATTATAACGGACTTAATATTTTAGCTGGTAAACCCACTGATTTCGAAAATGTGGACAACAAACAACCTGTTGCTTATCCTTCTGAAATTGTAGAACAACAAATCATTGAGACTATTATATATTGGACAAAATCGCATTGGGGAAACTACTTCGTTCCACAAGAGATTGAATTTAAAACAGCATCTCATTTTTTACTATTTTCAGCAATGGAAATAAATGGTGGAGAAGCAAATACTCCATTGACTGACGAACTTCTTGTTGTAGAAAATGAATCGAGTTTAAGAAAATTTAAACTTGGAGAATTTGGAGTTGGGACAAATGAAAGATACAGATTCAATAACTTGGAAGAACTAATTAGAAATGAAAAAAACATCAGCTAACAGCACCTACCCAAAAGTGGCGGTTCAGTGGTTCAATCAAGCTTTGTGCTTCTATCAAAGTTTGTGCTTGGCTGACAGTGAAGTGCTTCGAAATCGCCACCTTCGGGTAGCTGCAAAACGTTGTATGCAAGCTTAAAAAGAACCTAAAAATGAATCACGTATATACAATTACAAAAGGTAGATTAATTGAAAAAGAGAAAGAATGCAATTTCTCTTTCGCACTTGTATTTGAGGAAAACGGAGTTTATTTTTTAGAAACTTTCTTGGAAGATGATTTTTATGAAGATGGAGACTTTTCTAAATGGTTTAATCTTGAAGGTGTAACCGAAAAAAATTATCTGATTGAGATTAAAGACTTAACATTCACACTATTTAAGCATAAGAATAAGAAAGCAAGGTTTGTATGTAGAAACTTTATCAAACTAACGGAACAAGAAAAAGAATTACCTGAAAATGGACAGGATAAAGATCAGTGCATTTTTTTCTTAGAATTAGAAGGCTTTAAAACTGCATTTTCTGATTATACAGACATAAAGAGACACAGGAGATATGGAGGGGTAGATAAGTTTAATGGACCAAATTTTGATCATACTAGCTGTTTAATGTGCATAGAATTGGATGGTTACGAGCAAAACTATTTTCACCTCATTTTCTCAAAATCTATCAATAGTGAAAATATTCAAATTAACTTTACAGAAAATGGTGGATATGGTAGATTGACTTACAGCCACTATTTAGATTTTAGAAATCAACTTATTGGATTTCTGTCATTTATGAACGGCGGACAAGTACACATAAGAAAGGAGCTGACTGGAGACTTTTATCGAACTGATGGTTCAGATGCTCATATAGTTTATCTATATTCTTACAGCAAAATTGAAAATTCGAATTTAAGTAGATACTTACCAATAAATAAACATCATTCCTATAGCTCACAAATTTTTCAAGAAGCATTTTTCAAATGTTTCAACCTTTATTATCAGTATGATAAAAGTTTAGAATTAACATCAACTGTTACTTCATTAAATCAAGCTTTTACGACTTCGGGTATACAACAAGCTTACTCAATACTAATCAACGCTCTAGAAAAACTGTCCTCTAACTATCAAAATTCAATTGAAGAAGTTAGCAAAAACTTAATTGATAATCATATTTGGAATGATGAAATAAAACCTTCCTTAATAGAAATATTGGACAGCAATAAAGAGAAACTTAACAGTATAAACAAAAATGCTTACAGCATATTCAAATCTAAAATTGGAGATATTAATCGCAGAAAGAACAGTACCGTTGAAAAAATGTTTGACTTGCTCGAATTTGGGTGTATCCCCAAAAATAAAAATGTTGAAAATTTAGTAAATCAAGAAAGACACAGTGCTGTTCATAATGGAATTATTGGAGATAATCCTAGAGAGATGTATATAAATCTTCAAAAGCTCGACCACATATTAAGAGACTTGATTTTGAATATTATTGACTATAGAAAATTAAGAAATCCTATATACGAATATGCTACTAAAGAAGAAAAGATAATTGCCTATCCAAAGAAAGAGCTTAAAAAACCAACTCTGTACTGTTCAGAACCATTAAAAAGAAATTAAAGCCAGCACACAACAAGTCGTTTTGCGTCAGGCGGTTTAACTGCTTCGTATCAAAGTTTTTAGTAAATTTGAAACTTGGTGCTTCGGTTCAAAACTTATGATAGAAATCCGCCCGAACGCAAAGCGCCAAAACGTTGTGTGCCATATAAAAAAACCGATTAATGAGAATAACAATACTTCTGACTTTACTTTTTCTAACTCAATTCAGTTTCGGACAATCAAACCGAAAAGAATTGGCTGAATCGAAAATCTATCTGCGAGCGACTTACTTTGACCAAAAGAATGAGCTTATTGGACTTCAAGTTAGAACGGACTTGAAAGATACCTTAATAGAAAATCGGAATTTCCTAAAATTCAAAACGGAAGATTTTACCGACTACTCTGCTATTGAAAAAACTGAAATCTATTACGAATCATTTAAAGAGGGTAATTATAGACTTCTCAACGGAACTCTTCAAGCCGTTCACAATATCGACTACAATAAGACAGAAGAACAAATAGCTACCCTGTTTGGAGAACAAGTAAAAACTTCACTTGAATTTATCGACACAAGGAGGAGCTACCCAAGAGATAGCTTAAAAGCTACTGACAAAACCCCAAGAAAATATTATAAAACTGACAATTCAGAAATTTATACCATTATCATTCCTGACTTGCAAACATTAGCCGTTTCGAGTAACGGACAGTTTTACACAAAACAGCTTTTCGGAGACAATTACAATGATATATCAGAAGGCATTAAAAATAATTTCCAGACCAACAACCGATTTGACATACAACCAGGAGATGAAATTCAATTATTTTATCGCAGAAAATGGTACAATGATTCAACAGGAATTGCCGAATACGAAGACAAGCAATTTAAAAACGTCAAATACATTGGAGATACAATAGTTGACGGAAATAAGTCACTTAAAATGGAAATTGAAGGTTACAACTATTTGAGCGGTTCAAAAGAAGATCCCGAAGAATTTTTGATTCAAGTTTCAGATAGTGGATATTATTACGGAAATCAATTTATTCCATTCAAAGACTACAAGACCGAACTTAAAATCATTGACCAGAACGGACAAAAGGATTTTTCACTTCAAGGAGTGAGTAAAGACACAATCAATGGCTTTACTTATGAGAAAATAGTTCAAGCAACACCTGACCCTTATCGATATTTCATACTTCCATTTTTTCCAATGCCATTTGTGGAGTTCGGTAATGTGCAAGGAATAATTACTTATTCGAAAATCAAAGGAATTAAAAAGGGAACTAAAAGAGAAAGAACCTATATAACAGACGAAAATAATATTAGAGATATTTATAGCCTTTCGAACAGTAAAGTCGAATTAGAAATTTATTTTCTTGATAAACTCGACATTGAAATCGAAATCAAAGACTATGAAACTGATAAAGTAATTGGTTCATTAAAATCTAAATCGCAAAAAGGAATAAACTCATTCATAGTAAAGACAGAAAAGTTAGAAAAAGGAAAATCATACAGCGTTCAGATAAACTATAAAGGAGCAGATAATTCAGGTAGTTTTTCAAATGGATTTAAGTCAAAACATTAATGAATACGGCACACAACAATGTATATAAAAAATAGGCGAAATAGTAGTAAAACCAAAGCTTTGGGTTCGTATCAAACTTTGTGCTTAACTGAAAGTTTAGTGCTTCGAAATCGCCTACTTTTCATATACTAAACGTTAGCAGAAATTTTACAAGACAGACGCAAAAAAAAATGTCAATAACCACAGCAATCATACTCGGATTAATAATTTCCTTTTTAATTATCTATGTAACCTTAAACATTGATAAATTCAGACCGAAAAAGAAATATGAACATCAAGATTTGATTGATAAAGTTCATTCTCGTATAGCCAAAGCGAATGGAGCTACAATAGAGCAATTTTCGCTTGAAAATTCTGCGGAAACACAGAGAATAAAAAGAGATAATCTTTACAAGAATGCAGATTTTGTTAACAAAAACTGCACGAGTTTAGAAGATTTTATTATTAGTGATGAAATCAATGAGTTTGATTTGAGAAAACTTGCAGATTTAAACCAAATTCAATTACAAATTTCAGAAGCGTGGTATCCTTTAACTATACAACTTATAAAAGAACTTAACGAAAATGGTTGGGACAAAAAAGTTTCGTGCATTAAAGAAAAATATGCCAAACTTGAATTTTATACAAGTCACAAATACGAAAGTCCTATTCGTAAGATTATTTCAAAATACGGAAAAAAATCCGAATATGTTTGTGAAACTTGTAGTGAAAGAGGCGAAATCAGACACAATTCTGGCTGGGATTATGTAGCTTGTAGAAAGCATTATTTAGAAAACAGAGGAAAAATAATACTTGAAAAAGCAGGCTTTATTCACAATGGAAATCGTTATTTATGGAGCGAGATTAAAGATGCTTCATTCGAGGACTTAGATTTTGATAACAGATATAAATTTCTGACCATAGAATTTAAGAAAGATAAAGTTAAGCATCAAGGATGGTCAGATAATAAATTATATGTTTCAAAAAATACTATTGGTTTTGGAAATTTTATCAAAAACTTACCAAAAGATTTCCCGAGTTTAAATCTTAATTATCTCAAACATTATGAAAATCCAGAATTCTGCGAGATTTGTGGATATGAAGCGGTTTATAATGGAGAATGTGAATGTTGTGAAAATGATACGTGGATAATTTATCAAAAAAGATACAATGATGAGGAAGAAAGGAAAGAAGGTCATATTAGGTACTATCAGATTCGTTGGGTAATTGATGAGGGCGAAATGTATGAATCAAGACAAATGAATTATCATAAAAACCCTAATTATAAAATTCTATTTGCAGACGATGAATTAAAAGAATATTTGGAATACGAATATGAAGACGAAGATTAAAATACTATGAGTTACATAATGGTTGACATAGAAGCAGACGGACCAATTCCCGGAGATTTTTCTATGATTTCGTTTGGGGCTGTTTTGGTTGATGACAATTTGAACAAAACTTTTTACGGGCAATTAAAACCAATTTCAGAGAAATGGATTCCCGAAGCGTTAGCAGTTTCTGGATTTAGCAGAGAAGAAACTTTAGCATTTGATGAGCCTCAAAAAGTAATGCAAGATTTTGCCATTTGGATAAAAGAAAATTCAAAAGGTCAAGCTGTTTTTATAAGTGACAATAATGGTTTTGATTGGATGTTCATTTGTTGGTACTTTCATCATTTCATTCAAAAAAATCCTTTTGGACATAGTTCACAAAATTTAGGAAGTCTATACAAAGGAATAGTTAAAGATATGTTTCAAAATTTCAAACACATGAGAGTCACAAAACATACTCACAATCCCGTTGATGATGCTAAAGGAAATGCGGAAGCATTGCTAACAATAAAGAAAGAATTAGATTTAAAAATAAGTTTGAAATAAAAAACTTCTGCTAACAAGGGCTTTGCAAAATGGCGGGTTAAGTGATAATTGAAAGTTTTGTGCATTATATCCCGCAAAAGCCAATTTTATTGGCTTTTATTTTTAAATTAGCAAATAGAAATTGGCTTTTGCTATGTTCCGTCTAAATCGAAACTTTCGGCTTCGATTTTCCGCCACTTCGCAAAGCCCCGAAACGTTGGGCAAAATTAAAAAAAAATGAAAATCATCCTTGATTCCACAAGTATTGTATCAGACTTTAGATTGAAGTCAAATAACATGAAAATGCTTTTTGAATCCATTAAGAAAGGCGACATTGAACTCTTTATTCCGCAAATAGTAATTGATGAAGTGGTTAATAGGTTTAAGAAAAGATTATTAAAATCTAAAAACACCATCAATTCTGAAGTTCGCACTCTCAAAAAGCTCACTGACAGAGATTTAGCAGCTGATTCATCAATTGGTTCAATAGAAATATTGACTGAGGAATATGCAGAATTCCTGCACTCAATAATCGAAAAAGCAGGTGTTAAAACAATTGACTATCCAAAAACAAAACATCAATTTATAGCAAAAAGGGCTATTGAACGACTTAAGCCATTTAACTCGAACGGAAAAGGATATCAAGATAATCTAATATGGGAATCTATTAAATCCGTGTTGTCTGAGGATGAGGAAGGAATTGAAATTCCAGAAGTCATTTTCATTACTGATAATTCAACTGACTTTTGTAATTCTCGTGAGAACTTAGATCTGCATCCAGATCTAGAAAATGACCTTGAAGAGGACGCATTCAATAAAAAAGCAGTGAGAATTTTATCTAATCTACCACAATATCAGGAAGAACATGGCAAGCTTTATTTTGCTCAAGCTCAAAATTTCAAGCTTAAACTAGAAGAAAATGAGATATGTGACTTAAATATTGAATATGAAGTAGGTAAATATTTACTGAGTGATTTTATTGGTTATGATCTGGAAGATTATGATCTAGACCTTCCTCAAGAGTTTATGAATCCAACAGTAAGTTCGGTCAACGAAAACGTAAGTCTCACAATTACAGATGCCAAGAAATTAAACTCAAAGGAATACTTAGTCACCATTGACTTTGAAGTCGAAACTGAGATAGACTTCTACATAGACAAATATGATTATTATGGTCATTACTCAGAGGATAACTCAGTATCACTTCAAGAAGCCGATTGGAACGATCATGTGGTAATGGCAAGTACCACTACAGATATTCCAATAACGTTATCCCTTATCATCAATACTGATTTGGAGATATCGAGTTTTGAAGTAGAAAAAATAAATAAAAACTTTGCCCAACAACGGCTATAGCAAATGTTGGCGGAAGTGCTTAAATGAAAGTAATTGCACAAAATAAACTAATCGTTAAATTGAAAGAAAAGTGCCTTCAAAACCCGCACTTGCCATAGCCAAACCGTTGTGCTTAATTTAAAAAGACCTGCTCACGATAGACTTGAATCAAGAAAATGAACAAGAGAATTCTACTTATATCACTTTTTGGACTGTTCATAATTTTGAATTTAGTTCCAACTTATTTGTGGATGTGGGGAATGTCATTTGTTGACTTAGAAAGACCCGAATTCTCGACAATAGAAGTAAACACAAGGGACAATTTGGATTCAGTTCTGCACTACATAATACTTATTGGACTTTGGTTACCAATATTGATCGTTATAATAAAAAGGAAATGGCAACTCAAAGCCTTGATCGCACCAATTTTAATAAGTTTGACGCTTTTTGTTATTATGTTTAAGTCTCAAGATGTTTATCCTGATGAATATTCAGAATACACTGAAGACGGCTACCAACACCGAATTGAAAAATGGAATAACAATAATGGAACTAAAATTCAGCATTGGAAAAGTCGAGATTCATTGAAAAACCACAAGACCCATAGACATATCCAATGGGAACTTATTAAAGAAGAAATAAAAAACTAAGCACAACATCAGCTATAACAAATGCGGGCTGAATCGTTAGAAATAAATATATTGCAACTTAAAAACATCCGTAACGGTTGACAAAAATGCAGTTTCAAAACCCGCACTTGCCATAGCCACAACCGTAGTGAATGTAGACACCACGATAAAATGATTAATCATAAAAGATTAGGTAGAAGAGCCCTATTTAAAATTGTACCCTCGTCTTTGATATTCTTATTTCTTTTACCACTTCTACTCAATTACATTTTTGAACTATTTGGCTACGGAAATCATCAAATATTTAGTGAATATCAAATTTTATATGATAACATTGCTAAACTAGACAATGTGACCTTGACCTTTATTTCAGTTCAAATAATAGCACTAATATTTGCTATGTTGATATATGGACCAAAAGCTTCAAGGCAAATTTTAGATAATGGTAAAGGGCTTTATGTAACTGGACTAAAAACTAATTTAGTTTTATGGATGTGGATATTTTTATCCTCCGTTTTAGCAGCTATTTTTTTTGAAATTACTACACAAGAAAATGACAGGTATGTAATCCCGTGGTTATTTTATACTACAATCCAATACATTATTTTTGCAATTATTCATAGTTTATCAATAGCATACTTCATTGGGTCGATTATAAAGAAAAGTAGAGCAAACGAAGAACGCGGGTAAAACATTATTATTTTAAGCACATCCTTTTGAGTAATATGGGCAAACAGCTAACATCGAATTGGCGAAATGGCGGGATAAGAGATAAATTGAAAGTTTCTCCTTTTTTAGTCGCAACAGCCTTTTATATTTCCTTTTTTCATAAATTTAGAAAATAATAAAAGGCTGTTGCTTAGCTTAGTGCAAGATTGAAAGTTCAGGCTTTCTAATCCGCCACTATCGCCAATACGCGGCACGTTAGCTGTGATACTACCAAGACACGCAAAGAAAAGATGAAAACAATCCTATACATATTTACTTACTTTTTTATTTTGACAACTTTTGTTTCTTGTAGTAGTCATCATAAACTAAAAAAAGAAGACATAAAATTTATTCCTTACAAAGGGAACGAAATATTAGTGTTTAAATCTGACAAAAACAGAATGGACACAATTTTTCTAAAAGGGATGAGTGATATTAACGGATGCGGAGACCCTCTTGACATTTTCCCTGACAAATGTGATGGAATTAGTCTAAATTGTACTCGAACTGACCCAAATTATGACAGATATTTAGAAGGACAACGATTAGTTGAAGTTGTAGCGGGTTCTGACAAACAAACTTATATTTCATTTGATATTATATTGAAAGGTTCTTGGTTTTACAATCTTGACTCATACAGTTTGTCTGAATTTGACAATATACCAAACTCTGAATTGAAAATTGATGGAAAGGTTTATAATGATGTAAAGATTTTTGAAGCTAATAACTATGCAAAACAATTTTCTCATCGAAACAATTATGCAGAAAGATTTTATTGGAGTGTAAGTCAAGGTTTTCTAGGTCTTGATAGAAAAGATGAAATATGGAGATTGATAGAAAAATATACTCCGTAAAGAAACAAAAAGTACCACAGCTAACAAGGTATTGCCAAAAGCGGGGCTGAAATGCTAAATTCAAGGTTTGTGCTTCTATCTCCGCCCAAAACGAATTTTATTCGTTTTTTATTTTTAAATTTAACTCATAAAAATTCGTTTTGGCTTGCCTCGGTGCAAAATCGAAACTTTTAGCTTCGATTTCCCCGCCTTCGGCAATACCCAAAACGTTACCAGCCATTTTAGAACTACACACAAATGACAGCATTAATAATATTCATAGGACTAATTGTTGGACTGAACTGTATTCCACTTCTAACAAAAACGAACTTTCCCAAAGCACAGAAAGTAATCGTTAAACTTTTGGTTGTTACGATAATATTGTTTTTGACAATTCTAATTTTTGCATTTAACGGTTACAGACTAAAAGGACAATATACTTTCCTGACAATAAGTTTGACTTTTATCGGCTTGACAATTATTTATTTTACATTATTCAAAAACACGACAACGAAAATACTAACAACCACATTTCTTCTGACTCCATTATTAGCTTTAAGTATTTTTACACTTCTGTTTGGACAAGTGCTAAAAGAATTAGACATAAACCACAACACAAAAATTATTGTTACGACTGGCGGATTTATATCTTGCGGGGAATTAATTTATATCACACAAACAAAATTTGTAATTTTTGACAAAGAAGTTCATTATGAAAGTAGTCTTTGTTTGCGTGGTATTGAAAAAATAGAAACAGTAAAAATTGACGACAGACACGCTGAATTTTTAATTTATCATAACGCAGAAATGGACTCTGAAAATCCATACAAATATAATGTAAAAAGGGAAAACGGCTGGTAACAAACGGTTTACCAAAAGCGGCAATAATTGCTTCGATTTGAAAATTATTGTTAAATTTGCAGTTACTGCTTCGTTTGAAAGTTTTGGCTAAAAATACCGCCTTCGGCAAGCCGTGGAAACGTTGGGCAACATTTGAAAAAATCACGCTGAATAACCAACAAACTAAATGAAGTGGACAGTTCACTCATTTTAACTTTTGAAAAACCTACTGAAATTATAGTTTCGTTGCAATAAACGAACTATTTAAAAAATTAAACCAATGAAAAACATCTTATTTATTCTTTTAGGATTTTTAACAATTCAAACTTTTGCTCAAAACAAAAACTTCATCGACCAGCCATTTTTAGAAACTATTGCTGAAATTGACACATTAGTGACACCTGACAAAATTCATTTAGTTATTATTTTGAACGAAGAAGATAATCGGAATAAAAAATCGACAGAGGAATTGGAAACATCAATGTTGAGAGTACTAAACTCATTGAATATTGATTTAGAAAAAAATCTTTCTGTTTTAGATTACAGTAGCGACTTTAAAAAATACTTTTTAAGCGGACAAAAAATTCTAAAAACAAAAATGTTTTCGTTAATTGTCAACGACGCACAGACTGTTGGAAAAGTAATGGCAGGATTGGAACGTGAAGAAATATCGAATGTATCAATTACTAAAACAGAATATTCAAAATCTGACCAATTATTACTTGACCTAAAAGCAAAAGCTATTCTAAAAGCAAAACAGAATGCCGAAAAAATGGTTGAACCTTTAAATCAAAAAGTTGGAAAAGCTATATACGTTTCAGATTTAGAGACTGAATCGATAGCAAGCCAATTGCACGGTAAAGTGGCTGGAGTTCAAATTAGAGGCTACTCAAGCATTTATGGAAGTCGTGCACAGGAAGATATCGTAATTGATTTTGAAAAAATGAAGTTTTCCTCAAAAGTAACTGTGAAATTTATAATCGAATAAAAAACGTTGCCCAACACCGTGTAACACGCATTGCTTCTGATTTTCCTTTCGGAAAATCCTCGCAAGCGTGAACGTTCGTGTTTTTTAAGTATCTTAGTTCCTAAACCACGCAACGCCTGTTACACAAACACGTTAGCAAGCATTTAAAACGAAACAGTTGACAACGACAATTATTATATCAATTATTTCTATCATCGGACTAATCTTTAGCCTGACAAGGACTGGACTATTTCAAAAAATTGTGACGGTTGGACTGGCTATATCCGTTCTTATTATTTGGGTTGGTGACAAAAATGTTCTATTAGTTAGCATACTATTACAATTGGGACTCGCTTTTATCTCGACAATTTACGCCCTGACAGTAAAAGGTTTGAAAAGTATTGACCGTATTGCCGTTGCGACAATTGGCATTGTTTTGACACTTGGAACTTTGGCTATAATTCAACATTATCCAGGACAAGGAGAATTAAGGCTTGCTTTGACAATTCCGATAATCTTATTTTTCTGGACAACGATGAAACACGGACGTCAACAACCAAAAGAATTTGGATTTATGCTCATTTGGACAGCTATTTCTGCTGTACAACTGATAAATTATTTGATGAAATAAGTGATGAAAACGCTTGCTAACACGGGTTTTGCGTCAGGCGGGGTGACGTGCAAACTTGGAGCTTTGTGCTTCTATTCAAGTGTAGTGCAGGTTGACAGTTTTGTGCTCCGAAACCCGCCCGAACGCAAAGCCCGAAAACGTCAGACTGTCTAAAAACCCTCCTCTTTATCAACATCCTAACTGTTAGTAAGTTGTATCTTTTCATTATTGCCAATTAATTGATTTTCAGTATA
>SMEQ01000260.1_pt1 | contig 17140 bp, 19 predicted proteins | sample 2456281 | NCBI WGS metagenome assembly SMEQ01 (sample SAMN10132596, study PRJNA489261) | soil metagenome | isolation source: day1 antibiotic-loamy sand soil ammended with raw manure from dairy cow... | place: USA | collected 2015-04-01
GGCATCCATTCGTATCTGTAACCGCAATGGCTATATGGTTAAAGATGCTTCCCTCTGGTGCGATTACATTGACAATCTTCGCTACTTTGGAAAAGACCTGCACAATGCCCGGTATGTGTGTCCGAATGACCTGCAAAAGGAGCATGACCGATATATGGGAAAGAAAGCAAAAGCAGACGCGCAAAAGGAAATTGAGAAACTTAGGAAGAACGAAGCAGATTTTGCCAAAATTAAAGGAAAATTCTTTGATTTGTTTTTCTCCGATGGAACAATAACAGTCAGAGTACTGGAAAGCATTGAGGAAATGATATTGGAAGGGAAGATTATGCATCACTGCGTAGCCGATTATCATTCAAAAGAAGACTCTTTAATTCTTTCGGCTTCCATTGATGGCAAACGGATTGAAACCGTAGAATTTTCTCTTTCCAAACTGATGGTAATCCAATCAAGAGGAGTATGCAACAAAAACACTGACTACCATGACCAAATTATAGAGCTTGTAAAAAAGAATATACCTCTTATTGAACAACGAATGATTGCATGAAAAAAGTAAATCATACAATCGACAGACGGGCGAAAAGTCGCCCGTTACTTTTTCCATGACTTTTTTAGTGGACGGGAGAAAAAGTAACAAAAAGCCTATAAAAGTAAATATAATTACATTGTATTATATTTATATTCCATAGATTGTCTGCCTTTGTTTGAAAGCATTTTTCCCGCCTTCCAAAATTTCGCAACACATCGCTCTTGTTTCTTTTCTATCAATTGATCCAGAACTCATCACATGCGATTTTATACTTGTACTTTTTAATGGTACTATTAGCTCTGCATCACCTAATACAGCAATGTTTGGATTATGTGTAACAATTATTACTTGTCTGACTTCTTTGATTTTTCGCAAATTCATTACAATTGTCTTGAAAATAAATTCACTATCCAAATTATCTTCTGGTTGGTCAATAATTAACGGTTTATCACTTTTTGACAGCAACAAAATTCCCAGTAAAATGGATTGTTGTTGCCCTAATGATAATTGAGAAATTGATTTTGTTTGCCGTTGCTGAACGCCTTGTTCGTCTGTAAATATCTTAGTTACTGATATACTGGGTCTATCTTCATATTCAAGAGCCTCAAATTCTTCATAAGTACAATCTTTTATGATTTTTTCAATCATGTTTAGTATTTCAGAATCAGAGAGAAGACGATTTGCATTTGAGTCAGTTAGAGATTTCAATTTCACTTGGTCATTTCGTTTGCATATATCAACAAATTCCAAAGGAGATAAATTTGCTGAAATAATAGATGCTCTTGGGACTTGAGACGTTCTCCAATCCATAACGGTTTTTAATTGCTTCTCAAATTCATCAGAATACTTTCCTTCTGAATATTTAACCGTAATGAATAAACCATCAATCGTATTTTTCAGATTTTCATTTATTGTATTAGCAAACTCTCGTCTATGATAATAGATTTTATTTTTAATATCTATTCTCTCTGAAATAAGAGCTTTTCGATTTGCTTCTAAGTCCTTTAGCAACTTTTGGTTATTTTCCAATTTTTGGACTCTTGTGGTTAAATCTACTATGTCTTTTGATATTTGATTGATTTTACCCAAATCAAAAGGAATTCCTTGTGCTTCAAGAGCAGCTTTCTTTTTGTCTATTTCTTCTTGTATTGTTTTTTCCTCTTTCTGCCAATTAGCAAGTTCTATTTTCAATTCTTCAATTTTCTGATTTAGAGCGGCATTTAATTCTCCCGATTTTTCTGAAACTATTTTTGAAAAATCAGAAACTATATCTTTTACTTTTTTGAAATAATTTTTCCCAACAATGATTTCCGAATCAGACAAGCCTTCAAAATTTTTAAAAGTAGTATCATCCTTAAAAATATCCCTATATGTTTTAATTAAAGTATTCAAGTCTTCAATTAGCCCATTTCGAAGTTGTCTTTCTTTGATTAATGCGGTTTGATATTTTACGAGTTCTCCCGCTTTTTCCTTTTCAAGATTTGCTAATTTCTTTTGCTCATTCAATAAAGCTTTTTTAGTGTCTGGAAGACTTAACAATTCAAGTCTTAGCTTCCTTGATTCGCTTTGGTTTTCACGCAATTTAGCCACAACTTCACTGTCTTGATTTTTAAAAGAATCTAAATCCAAAAAAGAATCTAAAAATTTCACTAAAATCATGGGATTGGTATCACAGTGTTGTAATGTTTCAGCCGTATCACCTTGCCCGTAACTTTCTACATCAATTCTTGAAATACCATTGATAGGGTCAGTTACATTGTGATTATCAGCAAATTTTTCTCGATTAAACTCTAAAATTTGTCCAGCTTCATCTTCATATTTTAATGAAATCTTTTGTGGCCACACATCAGAGTCAACAACTCTCGCATTTGACTTATTTCCCGAACTTTCGCGTATTGCCTCCAACAACGTTGATTTCCCCGCACCTCTACCCCCTATAATACAGGTTAGGTTAGTGCTTAAGTCTATTTTTACTTTATCTAAAAGTCCTCCCTCGATGTTGATTGATTTAATTACAGGTCTTTGTTCAGGAATGAAATCTTCAAGTCTAATTCTTGATTCGTTACTTATGAGCGCTATTTTAAAAGCCTGAAAGTTTAATTCGTCAATTTTTATCCTTGTTAATTTCTTTCCCCCTTCTGCATTAACCCCCAACCTATTTAGGTCATGTGCGTCAGATGATAATAACTTAGCGAGATTATATGACTCATTGTGTTCACAGGCTTCTCTATGCAATCCGATAAGTCTTTTCCTGTTTGGATCGTCATCGAAATCAGTATATAAAACATTGTTGTCTTTGGAGCATATTTCTAACCCGAGCAAGTTTCTATGTTTGAAGATTTCTTCCATAGGAGGTCCAAATCTTCCGATTGTTTTTTCAAAGCCAGAATCAAGTTCAATATGGGCAAGAACACCTAAACCATTATATTGTTGAGCAAAGTCAAGACATTGTACAATACCATTTTGGCACGTTTTTTTATCTGGACTAATAGCGAGTTTTCCATGAAAATTTCTCAGGTCATTAAATGTTGGAAAATAAAGTAATAAATGTCCTTGTGTTGTGCTTACTTCTATACCGGGAATTACAAATATGTCTTTCCCTTGTGCGTGAGTTATCGCAGTGTTAGAGTTCAGAATTTCGTTATGATCCGTTATGCTAATTATTCCTAAGCCCTTTTCTATAGCTGTATCCACAATTGTTTGTGGTATCATTGTTACATCAGTTACATCATAAGACCCAAATTCACCATAAGAATGGATATGCAAATCTGCTCGTAAAAATCTTGCTCCGCTTGACATAATATCGTATTTTCAATTTCCTACAAAAATACCTATAAAAAAACAACTGACAAAATCGTATCTCTGATGTTTTTCAATAAGTTATCATCAATTGTTTATTCATTAACGAATCTGTTTGTTTATCTCCATTTTGAAGTGGAACAGATTGAGAAGTTACAGGCATTTACTCACAAGTTGCAAGGTCGAGCCTCTGGTTTGGCAAACAATCTTCCTTTTTTCTTTTTACCGGAAATCCGGAAGAAAAAAGTGTATTCTCCACCAAAACCTTGCATGAAGTGAGCATAATCCCTGTGGTTGTGAAAGCAAAAAATTATTGTTTCATAATTAAAGTTTTGCATCATGAAAGTAGATTATTTCAACATTCCGGAGATTACAGTATCTTATAAAGATAAGGTTAAAGCAAGCGAACGTGCCGTCGTTAAAAGTTCTGCGGATGCTTCCAGGATATTCAGGGAAGCACATAAAGACTGTATGCAACACCACGAAGAAGTTTATGCCGTGTTCTTGAATAGAGCCAACCGGATTTTGGGCATCAAGTTGGTCAGTGTAGGTGGTTTGAATGGCACGGTAGTAGATAACCGTGTCATACTACAGACTGCGTTAAAGGTGAACAGTTCTTCTATATGTATTGCCCATAACCATCCCAGTGGCACTACAAGACCGAGCCATGAGGATATAGTGATAACCAAGAGATTGGCTGAAGCTTTAAAATTATCGGTATTCACCTTATAGACCACCTCATAATGACGGAGGAAAGCTATACCAGTTTTGCGGATGAGGGGCTTTTATAAGCCCCTTTTTTGGTCGAAACCGGTGAGGATTGCATGCAGGTTACAGCATCTTATACCTGAATTCCTTGGAGTTCTTCACCATTACTCTTCCTCTGATTCCACATAATTCTTCTCACTCTGCCAGCTAAACGTCTTCTGCACCACCTGCCCAAAATTATCCTCAATATAGATATCGATACTTTGTTGATCGGTAGAATGGGAAGTATAGTACAGCCTGAAAACCATCTTTTCCAAAGGATACAGATCGTTAGGCAGTAAAACAGTTCCATTTTCCATTTTGAGTTCACCCTTTCCGTCAGGTTGAAAATATCGAATAAAGTATTGAGCCTGTTTGAACTCACCCTCCCTAACCAGTGTACACCGAATCTCAGCAGTTTCCCCTTGCGCAATCTTATTTTGCACCGGCAGAGTAACAAGATCAAACGAATAATCCTGCTGAATATCCAACTCGTTGTTGCAGCCACACACAACCACACCCAGCAAAAGAGTGCAAAAAACGTATATCCAATTATTTTTCATCATGATTTTGGTTTAATTGATAATAAATTTTACTCCTGCTCCAAACTGCGTATGGAACTGCCCTGTTGTTGTACCCCATAACACCCTTTCACGGGCAGTCAGCAGGAAAATGACACGATCGGACAAATAACACTCCATTTCCAAAGTGATAGCACCGCCATAGATAAAACGATCTTGATTGCGAAGCACAGAACCGTCAAAGAGTATTTTTTCACCCCAATTACTGGTTTCATATCCACCCAATACCGAACCACCCAGAGAGAACAGTACATTCTTATTCCTGTCGGAAAGAAAATGTAAAAAATAACCACCCTCTCCAGTAAATTGAGAGACCGGTATCCTACTGCCGCTGTACGGATAATATCGGTTTAGAAACTCCCCACCAAAGACCCATTTATTCGCATGTTTGGAATAAACAGACAAAGATGCACCAACGTAATATCCCGATTTATTATGATTGGCAGATGAATGAAAACCGTCCACCATACCGCCACGAACCTCCAGTCCTTTCATACCCGGCAGACAACGCTGAGCGTGCGCCTGTTCAGTCAAGACCAGGCACAACATAAATATAACAGCGATTGACAACCGTATTGGCGATACTCTCCTACAAGTTAGAAAACAAATCCTGTTTTGCCACTGCTTACTCTTTTTAGTTTTTCTCATGCTACTTCATTTTTAATTCATTGATGACTTTGGCACGAACCAAATCTGCATTATCCACAACAAACGACTGATGCCTTCCGCCATTCTTCTCAGCCAGTTCCACAACAAGCTGTTTGTCGTCGGGGATAGTAAGTTTTGGCAGAGTAAACACCGTGCGTTCCGTCTTTTTTCCATCTACCAGTAAGGCATGGTTATAAGCACGCAACGGTATTATAACCTGCTCCTGAATGGCAGTACGCTTAGCCACCTTTTTATCAGCAATCTTAAAGGTTATGTAATCCACATCAAACGGTACATTGGACGAGTTTTTCAGCTGCGTGTGAAAATACAAAAGACCGTTGTGCGTATAAAGCCCCTTGAGTAAATATTGAATGCCGAAACGTTTAGATCCGATATGCTTTATCTCCCTCTTGTTGTTTTTGTAAACGGATTGCATAATCAGTTTGACGAGCAAAGGCGATTCACTGCCCAATTCTTTCAGATAGACCTCCATGGCGTTGTTTGGACGGTTTACCGCTTCCCCGTCATGAATAAAATCGGTCATCTCTATACTCAGCTTAACAGGCTCGTCGGCATATTTTACATTAAAGGTGTAGTACGCCCCATCCTCTGTAATAACCGCCAGATTACTCTCACGAGAAAAATCCCGTAATGCAGCCTTCACGCGAAGAACATTTTCTGCACCGTCAGCCTTTGCCGCCAGCAGGTCGGCAGAGCCCAAATCCACATAACGGATTGCAGAAGGGAAAATGATGTGTACTGTTTTTGAAAATGTCACCTCCAGCGCATAAGGAGGTATCATCCGGTTAAAGGTCAGTGGTCTTGTCAGACCCTCAAAATAATCACCTGTAGAAGCAGAGCCAGACTGCTCTGTTTCCTGTTTGTTGTCCTGCACTGCTTCCTGTGCATTTGCCACAAAGAAACACCCTGCAAGAGCGAGCGTAATAAGAAATTGTTTCATAAGAAATTTATTTTAAATGTTTGTAACTGTGAATGATTTGAACTTTTATTGACAGACATATATCCTGTTTATATTTTATTGCGGAAGCAGCAACACATTATAGTTTGCCTTCAGTGTAACCTTTACCTCACGCATTTTTCTGCTTATGTATTGTGATGCACCCTGAATGGTGCTGCGCCCCAAATCAGCCGCAAGCTGAGAACCCGCATCGCTTGTAATCGTAATGGAAGAACCCATTTGTGTGCCCATATTGGCAGCAATTTCCTTAACGGCATTCAGTTCAGCTGAGCTTGGAACAGAAATCCCCTCGATGCCGTCCATATCATAAACCTTTAGTTCAACAGGAATCACATTGTTATCATACTGTATAGAAGAAATGGCAATCAAAAGCCGTTCAGCACCTATCTTTGCGCTACCGGTCAGCACCGTATTTGCAGGAATCAAAAAGCTTCCCGCCTGTATCGGTTCCAGCAGGCGTAATTGTAAATTCTTTCCATCCGATAATGTTACCGTTTGATAAACAGAAGCACGGATGGCATTCTTAGCAGCGAATGTTTCACCTCCTGCAGCCGTGATAAAACCCATATTTCGGGGTTTGCCGTACTGCTCCATAAACTCATCGTTATCAAGCGGAGCCGCCAGCAATGAAACCATATTGCTCCTTACCTGTGAAACAGGTTCAGCCACCACTTTCTCACGCATACTGCTGATACGCGCACTGCTTTGTACGGAGTTGTCGCTGTCTGCGCCCTGCCCGTCATGACCGGGCATATACCTGGAAGCAATAGCGTAAGATCTTTCAATCAGCTCCAGTTGTTCATCTGTGCTACTTTTGCTGTTCTCCACCGCTTCCAGCTTCCGTTCCAGCTCCTGAATCCGCCACTGCAACTCAAGTTGAGCCTGTTCATCCATCTCGGTTGCTTCCCGATCATACCAGTGTTCCAGTTGTCTGTTCACATCCTGATAGGCATACGAAGAAGATTGAATTGTATTCAGGGAAGATTCCCTGTTGGCATAAGCATCTGTAAATTCGGGAGAATCAGCCGTTGTATTTTCCCTGCTGTTTTCCTCCTCCGAGAGCATAAAAGCAAAATCCTGCAGACTACGCCTTTTCTCCTCCTCTTTTCCCCTTTGCGACTCCTGCTCATAAGCCGCCCGTTTATCAGCGATGATTGCTTCATCTTTTGGCACGGGCAGGTCGGAGTTAAATCCGTCGGGCAATTGTTTATCCTTGCTTTTTGAAGGAGCAAATATCAGCCACATCGCCCCAATGAAAATCAGGAAGAACAAAGGATATACAAGCATCTTTTTCCGCCGTTGTATTTCCTGTGGGGTAAGCTCCCTTTTGGGTTTGACATCCTGCTTCGGTTTCTCCTTTTCAGTTTCCTGTTTAACTTCGGCAACCTCCTGAATCGGTTCATTGCCCTCTTTTTCCATACTCATAGCGCATATTGTTTTTATAGGTTATACTATCCTTTGTGCTTCTTTGTTCTAACTCCAGCCTGTGTATATGTTCAATTTCTATCTGTCTCCCTCTGTTTTTACCCAGATTGTAAACCGATGAAATAGTCATATAGATAGAGACACTGCCAAAGATGACAAACAGGCTCAGCAGGATAAACACCTTTCTTTTTGGAGAAGTACGCTCCTCCATTTTCTGAATGCCCGCATCTATCCAATCCTGCAACCTGTTTACCTTTTTAATGAATTTCTTTATCATATCTTTATCTGTCTAAAACCCGTAAATCTTTATTGTCGATAATCTCAAAACGCTCCATCATAAACCCGTGCGGATTGTGGTCGGAGCGCAAAGAGTTTATCAGGCCACAACGGGTGATCAAATTCCTTTCCGTCACATTGCTGGCTCTTATAATCATCTGTTTGGCATAGGTAACCACCTTATAGGGATATACTTCAAAATTGCACGATATTGAATCAATTTGAATAGACTGATTGATGTTGCCCGATACAATCCTGTTGTAATATCCCTTCTCCTGCATATCCTGATAATATCGGAAAGCACTTTTGTCCACAAGAAAGAAAGCCCGGTTGATATTTGATTCGATTGCGCTCTTATCGGGAGAAAGCGTAAAAAACAGTTCGTGAAAACGTTTCACATGCTCCCTTGCTTCCACTGGCCGGTTTTGTGACAAATCCTGTGAGAGTGCCAGCATCAGTGATTTACCACCATCCAGCACATATATTTTCTGCCGTTGAGCCTCTGCAAAACTGTATGAGTTCCACAAGGCATACCCTGTAACTGCGGCGCACAACGCCACAAATACAATAGTAAAAAGCCGTATCTGACGGAAGCTTGATTCTATATTCCTTAAACTTTTAAATTCCATTTTTCTATTGGTTAATGATTGATTTATATGCGGCTTATCTTCCCAGCAGACGACCGCCTACATTCCCTGCTACCGAACCGGCTACACCGCCGGCAATACCACCCGCTTTTGCTGCCGTTTTATTGACTGCACTTCCAAATGCCCCTGCACCGCCCGACTGAATAATCCATCCTGCAACCGTTGGAATGGTAAAATACCCGATGATTCCGATAATCAGAAAAACGATATAAACACCGTTGGAACCATCAGGAATGAAATTGGGATCGCTAAGCTGTTGCAGGTCTGTTTCTAACATCAATGACTGTATGCGTGCCAGCACAGCCGAAAAGAGATCGGATATAGGAAGCCACAAATAGATACTTATGTAGCGTGCCAGCCAATGCGTCAATGTGCTGTGAAAACCGTCATAGACAGAAAAGGCAAAAGCTATCGGTCCTAAAATGGAGAGCACGATAAGAAAGAAAGTCCGTATCGTATCCACTGTCAGCGCCGCCGCATTGAACAGCAACACAAAGAAATCCCGAACGACTTCACGAAACCATGCTTTGATATCATACCACAATCTTTCTCCCCACATGCTGATTATTTCCGGAGCATGCAAAATGCCCATATCCTTCATTTTCTGGTCATATACTTCATCATCTACAAGCCATGCTTTTCCCTCACGTACACGTGCGGCATACTCTAATTCATCCTTTTTCCTCTGATGTTCCTTCATGTCCATTGTCTGAGTTTCAAGAATACTGTGTGTCCCTTTAACCACAGGACTCATCACTGCATTGATGGTGCCCAGAACAATTGTCGGGAAAAACATGATGCACAAGCCGATGGCAAAAGGACGAAGCAACGGAAACACATCAATCGGTTCTGCACGGCTCAACGCCTGCCAAACCCGATATGCGACATAAAATAATGCCCCCAATCCTGCCAAACCTTTGGCTATACCAATCATATTACCGCAAAGAGGCAGCATCTCTTGGTAGAGATTTGCCAAAATCTGATGCAAATTGTCAAAATCCATAACTGACTGTTTATAATTACCAATATCTTTCGGACGGATTGCCATAAAGAGCAAGCACCCTGTCCGTGTCATTCTTTTCCTTTGCACGTATGAAAGAAACAGAAATACTCTTTTGCGTGAAGTATTTTGTCAGATTCCTGTATTCAAGCATTTTAGTGTAAATCTCATCCACTATATCCATGCGCTCCTTGTCGGAAAGAGAAAAACCGCTGCTTGTAGTCACCACATTCTTAAGGTCAGTAACAAGAGCACCTCCTTCAGAAAGCAGCTTGGCATATCCGGCAGAAATAGCCGATAGTTCATTCACGGTGAAATTGGGATCGCTTAACATCTGGTTGAAGCCGGTCACATAGATATCAGTAATCTCACTGATCATTTCAATGGTCAGTTTCACCTTACGTGCATCCTTTATGAGATTGTGAACTGATTTTAACGCATCGTAATATTCTTTGCCCTGCTGATATATTTTGACACTTTCCTGCAAGTTCTTTATCATGTTGGTAGCTGTGGTAGTACCCTGAACTGCGCTGGTGATGTTCTGCACCAAATTTGAAGGATCAGTTACCACCCATTGTGCTTTTGCCTGAAAAGTAAATAGCGATAAGCCCACTGCCAGGCATAAAAGGACTTGTTTCATATTTTTGACTTTTAAATTGTTTGTTGTTTATATGTCTATTCCCGTTTGCTTTCAGCAATTTGTTTGATGGCCAGTTCATAGTTGCCTCCCAGCTCTTCGGCTTTACGCTGCACCTCTGTTTTTTCCAACTCCTCCGTTGTGAATGTGTAATACTCCTCCATGGAGACCTCTGTGGCATAAACTGCCGATTGAACTCCTCCCAGTCCAAACCAGACCTCTTTATATTTACGGTTGGGATTGTTTGCCATGTTGATGGAAAGAATCTGTCCTTTCTCCTTTTCGGTCAATCCCAGAAGAGTTTGAATCACATCGAATCGGTTCATAAACTTGCGCTGATCCAGAAGGATTTTGCAGTCGCTGTTGCTGATGATCGCCTCCTTTACAATCGGTGATGAAATAATATCATCCACCTCTTGAGTTACCACGATTGCTTCCCCGAAATACTTTCTTACCGTCTTGTACATATACTGCATGTAAGCAGCCATATTTTCCGATGACAACGCTTTCCATGCCTCTTCCACAATCAGCTGTTTTCGGACACCCTTTAAACGCCTTAATTTGTTGATAAAAGCTTCCATGATGATGATGGTGACCACCGGAAAGAGCTCCTTATTCTCCTTGATGCTGTCAATCTCAAATACGATGAAACTTTTGGAGAGCAAGTCGATGTTTTCTGTCGAGTTCAGCAAAAAATCGTATCTTCCCCCACGATAATACTGCCTCATGGTAATCAGCATATTTTCGATATTAAAATCCTCTCGGCTGACCTTGATTTCCCGTTCCTCCATCTCCCGCCTGTAATCATCACGCATAAACTCATAAAAGGTGTTGAAGCAGGGGACAATCGTTCTGTCCTTTTGGATGAGCTCCACGTAAGTACTGACAGCACTTCCCAGCTCACCCGATTCCGTTTTGCTGACCTTATCTTCATCGCTTTTCCAAAGTGTCAGGAGCAGTGTTTTAATGCTGTCTTTTTTCTCCACATCAAAGACGTAATCATCAGTGTAAAAAGGATTGAAGCTGATGGGGTTTTCTTCCGTATAGGTAAAATAAATTCCATCCTCACCTTTGGTTTTGCGTCGTATCATTTCGCAAAGCCCCTGATAACTGTTTCCGGTATCCACAAGGACAACGTGCGTACCCTGTTCCCAGTATTGCCGCACCATGTGATTCATAAAAAAAGACTTTCCGCTGCCGGAAGGACCAAGCACAAATTTATTCCGGTTGGAGATGATTCCCTTTTTCATCGGCAAATCGGAAATATCCACATGCAACGGTTTTCCGCTGATGCGGTCGCACATCTTAATGCCGAACGGAGAAGGAGAAGAGCGATAATTCGTTTCACCTGTGAAGAAACATAAAGCGGGTTCTATAAAAGTATAAAACGACTCTTCCGAAGGAAAATCTCCGCTGTTACCCGGCATGCCAGCCCAGTAGAGCGTGGCGGCATCCACCGTGTTGTGTCGCGGCTTACACTCCATTAGAGCCAGCTGGCTGCCCACTTCGTTGCGGATAGCTTTCAGTTTCTCTCTGTCTTCATCCCAAGCCATCACATTAAAATGTGCCCTGATTGATGTCAGACCCAGCGAGTGAGCCTCATTCAGGTATTGATCGATCCACTCTTTGTTGATTTGATTGCCTCTGGAATATCGTGATAGTGACTGCATGTTTCTTGCGTTCTTCTCAAATCGGCGCAGATTCTCCGCACTATCCTCGATAAACAAATATTGGTTGTAGATATGATCGCAGGATAACAGTAAACCAACAGGAGCAGCAAAGGAGAGACGACAATCGGAACGGTCGGTAGAAAGCTTTTCGTACCGCATATCCGTCCCGATACGTCCCGACAGATCCTCCACGTCTGACAGCGTATGTAGACATACGTGTTTACTGCCAATGCGAAGCCTATCAGCTCCCAATTCAATATCCTGCAGGCAGGTGGTGTCATCCGGAGACAAAGCGAAATACTTTTCTATCAAGCCCGCTTTATCATCCGTACCTGTTATCTCGTCAGATGTAATCCTTGTCAATCGGATAAACCCCGAGTCGTTTATAATTCTTTCAAACTGCCCTACGGCATCCAAAAATTGAATGCTCGTATCTTTATTCACCTCTTTGGGTATAATGTTTCCACGGCAAAGAGAGGAAAAATTACTCTGCATCCGCATCCGCTCTTTGGTGGTCTTAGTCAGAAACAGAAAACAAGAGTGATTTAGAAACGGACGCTCATTAAAATGCCTTTCAAAGCTTCGCGACAGAAAACTCATGTCATCCTTTCCGGTTTCCGGCTTGTAGGTATCGCCCACAAACCAATCCTGCTTGTGCACCACACTATACTCAGGCAATACTTTTATGGCTTTTGCCCAGGATGAATGTATGGCTTCATATTCTGCTTCCGTAACAGTAAACAGCTCAGGCAACTCTACGGAATAAGCAACCGTGATATCGGCATCCTTGCTGATAATGCAGTCGTGTTCGACAGCCAGTAGTGGAAACTTACTTTCAACAGTAGCAGCTTTCATGATGTTACGCATATCGGGTCCCCTTTCTTTTTTGCTTGAATAACCGATGCGTGGCTTTCCTGTTGATCAGGTATCTTGGATGCTGTTTGGCTGACATCATTTTCATTAAACCATGCTCTCCGTATTTTTCGTTCAGACGAAAAGTTATCCAAACCAATACCGACGCAGCGGTCACTCCAAAACCTATACAAACCCATTGATCGACTCCCATAAGGTACAGAAGTACATAAAGAACGAAAACCGCTAATAATCCCGCAGCGAAAATGAAAAGATATTGTGCCTTCAGCCCCTTGAACTCCACGCTTTTCCCAATCCCTTTATTTATGTTGTATTCCATAACTTTTTGGATAAAGCGGATTACAGGAAAAATGAGCGTAAAATAGTAGCGGCAACAATCAGGAAGATACATGCTCCAAACCAACTTGCAGCAGTTTTTGAAGTGTCCGGGTCACCACTTGAAAACTTCCCGTACACTTTTACACCCCCGATCAATCCCACAACCGCACCAATTGCATAAATCAGTTTCGTTCCCGGATCGAAATATGAAGTGACCATGTTGGTCGCTTCCGTAATACCGCCAACTCCGTTGCCTTGTGCAAAAGCAGTTACTGCAGCCATAAACAGGGCTGTTGAGAAAAGAATCTTTTTTCTTGTCATAATTGAAAAATGTTAGTCTGGCATCTGGTGGATAATACCGACACCGAATGAATAATAAATAGATTGTTTTAAATTATTGTATTGACTTTATCCCTGAGCCTTAAATGCATTTTGTCTTGTTTATTATATATTGATCTCTACGCGAAATCTCTTATGTCAAAGCTGTCCGGAACTTTATCAAAGCTGTCGGCATTATTCGATTTGTGCTCCGTGCGTCTGTGAAAAGCGGCAAGACTCTGCTCCATGAGCAAGGTGACAATCTCCTTAGTATCCGGTTTGCCGGAAATCAACTGTTCAAACATGTCGGTTTGTCTTATTTCCAATAAAGTGTTGCCTGCCAGTTTCTTTTGTGTGGCATTTGCCTTTCCCTTTTGACTCACCGTCCATACCACATTGCCCAAATCTTCAAACCGTACTCCCGAAGCAAGTGCAGCTCCTGCCAATCCTTCAAGTTCTTCAGTTTCATATTCGTCCTCTTCCTCATTTGTATGGTCAGATTCATATTCCAGAGGGAAGTCTATGTTTAAAGGCAGGTTCTCTTCATTGGGTGGAGGAGTATCAGAGAATAGCGCATCCAGCTCCTCCTTAGGTACTTCTGCTGATACCTTTGTCTCGTTAGACAGAGCAAAAGTATCCGGTTTTTCCATTCGTTTTTCATTTTTGGAAGAGATGGATGTGAGTGGCTCCGGTATTGTTATTGATGGCGCAAGATGTGTGTTCTGGAACTTGCTTTTACCAATAATATCTGTTTTGTTCCCCTTGGAATTTACAATGCCGCCTTTACCAATCACCTCCTTTTTACGTCTTCTTGCCTGTTTGAACCTAAAAAGAAAAAATACTACAAACAGCGTATAGAGCAGAATCACTGCAATATATACTTTCACGATTAAAATATTTTTCATTACTTTTATTTTTTTGGAGTTAGATAATCATCTTCATCATAATATTTGTGGTACAGTTCGGAAATCTCATCCTGAAACACTTCAAAATGATGTTGTAGCACATTGTCGATATAGCTGAATATCGAAACCTCATTTTTGGCGATAACCTGAATAATCTTGGTAATACGGTCGTGATATTTCTCACGGATACTGACTAATTTTCCGTTTCGGGTAGAGATATCCGCATTAATAAGAAACAGCGATTCGTAATCGGGTGATTTGCTACGCTTGCGTTTGTGCTCTCTGGGTGAAGCATCTGTTTCTTTGGACAACGGAGTTGCTGTCGCTTCAGTTTTTTCCGTATTCTCTTCTGCTGTTTTTTCATGTTCGGGAACCAATGCTCTGGGAATCGAGCTGGGATTATTACGCCTCTCCTTGTTCTTGAATGAAGAGATAACAAAATCAGTATCAATCTCATTCAGGTTTATTTCCTGTTTCTTTGTCATGGCTTTTTTATTTTAAAGTTTGTAACATCTCATCCATAAGTAAGTCAAGGTTACTCCCTCTAATCAATGATTTATGAGCGGGGAATAAGGTGGAACGGAACAGTGCCCTGTGGTTACCGGTCAACTCTCGGCGAAAGCGTTTACTGTCGGGCAGAAAAGTGTTGAAAATTGGAAATCCAAGCTTCTCAATCACCTCCTCATAAACTTCATACAGTTCCGATTTTTCTCTTCCGTCCACAAGATTCCAAAGCAGGAATATCCCTTTGATATTCGCTTTGCCCGGTGTGACCAGAGCATCATTGATGGTTATTACATATTGCAGAGTGCTTTCCAGCACCAGACGGTCGGCTGAAATTGGAGCAATGATATAATCCATAAAGGAGAGAGTGCGTACTACCGAAGGGTTATTGATTGTGCCTGGAAGATCAAAAAATACAAAATCGGGACTCAGAGCTTCAATCGCCTCTTTGGCGTCTTCTACTGCATTTTCAGGACTGCTTTCAATAACCTCATAAGCTTTCTTTTGCAAAGCAGAAAACTGCTTGTATGCCATCAGTTTGTAATGCTCATCTTCCATAGCCATCTTTAAGTCACGTTCACGCATTTCTGAAATAGAATGTTGCGGGAAGTCGCAATCAATCACCACCACATCGTAGCCACACAAATAGTGCAGATAAGATGCTGCCAAAACTGTTAATGTTGTTTTTCCGGCTCCGCCCTTTTGAGTGCTGAAAGCCACGTTCAAAGTTTTCTTTTCCATTGTTTTTGATTTATTAAATATGAATAGATGCTTTATCAATCAATTGATTATTTTACAAATTGCTCAATTTGTTGAATGCTAATCTGATTGATTGACCGCTAAATCAATAAATCGCTATATTGCTTTATCGCTATACTGATTTATCAGTTTATCAGTTTATCAGTTTATCAATCAGTCTATCGATCATACCGTAAATTGAGTGCTTAATCAGTTGCTTGGTTGAATGATTGATTTATCGATAAACTTATCGATTGACTGTATAATCGCTTTATCAATTTATTGGCAAATAAAGACTTAAAAGAAATCCCGGCTATCTAAATTTTTAGAACTGGAAGCAACTGGCTTTAATTTGTATCATAGTGGCGTTATGCGTTGTAATACAGTATATTGCTTTATTCTATTACTTTGCTGCATGAAACGTCGTATAATTTCTAAGCCGTTTTTCAGGACTAGTGCCTTGCATTATTTCTGTCCCCGTTCAGGACAGAACTTATCCCCTCAAAGGGATAGCAAGCTGTGTTTTTTGCTGCACGATACTCGTTATGCTGCAAAAAACGCTTGCCCCGCAAGGGGGGAGAAACACCCTCCAAAGTCGGTTGTTTTCTAAGAATCATTATGGGCGATTATTGAATGGTATAAATACTAAACGACAGATTTTATAACTAAAACTCCTGTAAATGAATGATAATAAAAATAACACCCCAAAACGGGGTAAAGGGGGACGAACCCCGAAAAATGATCCGGCAAGTTTTCGATATTCGGTAAACTTTACCGCTGTTGAACATGCCCGTTTTCTTACCATGTTTGAACAATCTGGTTTACAATCGAAGGCACGCTTTATAGCTGCACGGGTTTTTAATGACGAGTTTCGAGTAATAAAAACAGACCGTTCAGCTTTGGAATATGTAACCAAACTATCTGCACTGTTTGCTCAGTTTCGTGCCGTAGGCGTCAATTACAATCAGGTAGTAAAACAATTACACAGCAACTTCACACAGAAAAAAGCATTGGCATTGCTTTATAAACTGGAAAAAGCGACTAAAAGCGACTGTTGAACTAACTGAAACAGGCAAGAAAATAGCAGAACTGTCCGAAGAGTTTAAGGCTGAATATTTGGCGAAATGAATACAAAAACTTATAAAAGTGTAGCAAAAAAAAGAGTGATGTAGATGGTTGCAAAAATAAATATAGGCAGTAATCTGTATGGAGCTTTGGCTTACAATCAGGAGAAAGTTGATGAAGGAGTGGGCAAGGTGTTGGGAACCAACCTTGTCTTTGAACCGGCTGACGGACGATTCAATGTTGCGGACTGTATGAGTGATTTTATGCAATTTGTCCCTTCACATTTTCGCACTGAAAAACCTGTCTTTCATGTTTCTATCAATCCCCATCCCGATGACCGGTTGACTGACGATCAATTAACGGATATCGGACGGGAATATATGGATAGGTTGGGCTATGGTAATCAGCCTTATATTATTTTTAAACATGAAGATATAGCCAGAATGCATCTGCATATTGTATCTCTTCGGGTTAATAGCAACGG
>SMEQ01000495.1_pt1 | contig 17125 bp, 19 predicted proteins | sample 2456281 | NCBI WGS metagenome assembly SMEQ01 (sample SAMN10132596, study PRJNA489261) | soil metagenome | isolation source: day1 antibiotic-loamy sand soil ammended with raw manure from dairy cow... | place: USA | collected 2015-04-01
TGTAGGCGCGGACGCGGGGCTGATTGTGTCCAACTGAATGCGCTTTTCATGTCTGTGTTGAATTGTTTAAATACTTTATGGATGGTGTAAATGCGCATGGTCGAACCGCTTACGATCAGGCAAAATCAGAAGGCAAGACTAAGCTGAATTATCAGCAATGGGTACAGGTACGCACACCTGCTTTTAAAGAATGGTTTTGGGAGTGGGAAAATGGGCAAAGAGAAGAGCAACAACCAAGACAAACAAACGCTGAAAGAGTGGTTGGCGACTTTCCCAGAGCCAACACAGGAGCAGCTAACGAAACTCAATCGCTTCGCAGATCCGATAGCGGAGTACGGGGATTGGACAGACAGCATGGAGTGGCTTCCACCACCGCACTTAGACAAGAATGGAAACTTGATCCAAAAACAGGAGAGCCAAGACTCTTCTACCACGGAACAAAAAACGAATTCACAGTCTTCGACTTAGATAGTGAGCTACTAACCACCAGCAATTGAGTTGCTAGACAGGCTTATACTTCTGATACTGACCTAACGACTTGAAGGTAAGCCAAAGTAAACTCAGCATTGCTGACAATGATATTATATAAGACTACTTAGTATTATTTGATATAAAACAAAGACCTACCGACTATTGTTTGCTGGTACATTTGCTGGTACCTGATAAAAACTTAAACGCAAAACCCTTTAAAATCAACAGCTTAACCAGCCTATTCAAATCAAGCTGGGCCCATCTTGCATTATCCCCCGTCTTAAGCAGCCTGCAAATTCGTACACGGCAGTACGCCATGTGCTTACTTTAACCACACCTTAGCCAATTACGGCTTAGGTATCGTTAATGTGGACTGATCAGTGGAGATAAAATTGAAGTTCACGTTGTAAGTATCTTTTGCTAAAGGCATGTACTGAGCATCTTGAGTATCAAACGCTACAACCAATCTGTTCCCAGCGGGTACATCATAGGCAGTGGTTACCATATCAAAATCCAGCACAACGGCTTGGTCAGGAACTGCTGCTCTTAAGCTACTAACCCCGTGAGTGATTAACCTACCTAAACCGGTAATACTATCCATATCATATAAATACGCCACCACTTGCACTAACTCATGATCAGGCTCAATTACAACTGAGATATTCGGGTTTCCTCTGATCTTTAAAGTTCGACTAAGGTTATCGGTTCTAAAGGCAATCGAGATCTTATTTGATGCAAAAGGGATCGCTGAATAGATAGGTATATTGCTTTGCTCTAATAGCTGAGATATTGCAGGAATCTGCGTAGAGAAAGCCATAGACCCTGCTTTAGAGTTAATACGATCTTTAACTAGCGTTGCACCATTATAGGTATCTGCCTTTAATTCACCGTATTTAGTGCCACCTCGCGGGTGAAGATAAAATACATCTTCATTCGCCGAAACGGGGAATGCCGAAAAACCGTCGTATTGCTCTTGAAACTTCACCTTCATGCGGACTGGATCAGCTGCGCTTAAGTCGTTGGTCTCGCCTTTCAAATGTATATCAAACCAATCGAAAGCATTACGCCACAGGTAATTAGCCTCTATACCCTGAACGGTAGGAACAAGCTCAGCAGACGCATGCGTACCCTGTACTAAATCAATATGTTTGTGATCGACAGTTAAAGCAGAAAAAAGCTCTAAAACCGAGTTTGGCTGAAATAAGTTATCCCCATAAGCTTTACCTAAATAAATAGCAGGATTATTAGCGTTCAGCTCCGCCAAATAAGATAAAGGTGATCGCGGTGCTGTCCATGCCCGAACCTCAGCTTCACGACTCCAATCTTGCTCTTTAATAACATTCCAATAATCGGCAATTAATGGGTCTGTCTTACCCATGGCATCACCAACAAGCACAAGCAACTCTCCCCATGCAAGGCGAGGGGAGTCATTGGCAAATAAAGCATCATCTAAGCTGCCCCAGCTACTTAAAGCGACAACAGCTTTAATGCGCGGGTCATGTGCAGCGCCTATTAAACTAATACCTGAACCGTAAGATATTCCCCCGCTCCCTATAGCATTAGGATCAGCCGGGTAATTGGCAAGCAAGAAGTCTATAGCTGCACTAAGATCTTCAATATCCTTAGGACCGGCCGTATTAATTATCCCGCCTGAACGACCAAAGCCACGTGTGGAGTAGCTCAGTACTATATAGCCCTTCTCCGCTAGCTTGGCAGCCTCTGCTAAATACTGATATTTATTTAGCGCCCAACTATTAATCAACAATATTGCCGGCACTTTAGTACCTGATGGAATATTAGTGGGAACAAAAATATTGCCCTCTAGCTCCGTGCCATCCGCAGAGGTAATAATAAGATCATCATCAACCGTGTAATGCTCAGACTCCTCAAAAACACCGACATTCAGAACACCCATAGCAAACCTTAATGCTGGGAAAGCACCATCGGGCCCCATCGTTATCATGGTTTTTCCATTGGATCGTTCTATATTTAACGATATCTCGTTACAGCCAACGAGAAAGAAGAACATCACTAAAAGCAATGCTGGAAGTTTTATTCGCGGATAAAACCGTAAATGAATAATGCTCATCGATGACCCCACTTTGTTATTATTTTTATAATAATGCCTGACAGTACATTACCTACAAGTAATACTAGTTCAAGCTCGTGTGAAGGTAAAGTGAGCCGCCTATCGGACATCGACCTTAACTTTTATTATCTTCTACGGCTTCCGACTCGGCCTGCTCTATACCTGTAAAATCCATTTCCAGTTCTGCTTTTTCGCTAAAGTAGTGGGGCAATTCAGCTTTAATGCTAGGCGCTAGGCTTTTAAAATCGCCCACTTGTTTCACTAAGTTTCCGCGCCCGCTGAGTAGCTGACCTTCGGCTTTTACGTAGGCTTCGGTGGCTTTTTCTAAGCTTTTCTTGATACTTTCAAAGCTCGCTAAAAAGGTATTTAGCTTATTAAATACGGCTTCTGCCTTACTCGCTAATAGCTCCGTATGTTTGTTTTGTGCTTCGTAACGCCACAACTGCCGCACGATATTGAGACTGGTTAATAAGGTGGTAGGCGTTGCCACTAAGACGTTTCTTTCTATCGCTTGCGTAAACAAGCTATCGTCCGCTTTTAAAGCTTCTACAAAAGCAGACTCGATTGGAATAAACATAAAGACAATTTCTGGCGAGTTTAGGCCGGGCAAACGGTAATAATCCTTATCCGCCAGCTCTTTTATACGCCCTGCAACGGCCTGCACATGCTCTTTTAATGCTTGTGCTCTTTCTGCTTCGCAGTCGCTATTTACATAGCGGGTATAGGCATTTAGTGAAACTTTAGCATCAATAATCAGGTGCTTATTATCGGGCAAATAAACAATCGCATCAGGACGCTGCCTACCCTCTGCGGTGCTAAAGCTTACTTCTCGTTGGTAATCGGTACCCAACTGCAAACCAGAGCGTTCTAATACGTTTTCCAGGATAAGTTCACCCCAGTTACCTTGTAGCTTTTTCTGACCGCGCAGCGCAGTGGATAGCTGATGCGCCTCTTCGGTGATTTTTAGATTAAGTTCTTTTAGCTGTACTAACTCTTGGCGTAGCTGGCTTTGCTGCTGGGTATCGCGATGGTGAATATCTTGTACTTCCTTTTTAAAGCTATCGATCGACTGCTGAAAAGGCGCCATCAATGCAGATAAGCTCGCTTTGCTGTTTTCTTGTAGGGCTTTGCTTTTGCTTTCTAATATCTCATTGGATAACAGCTTAAACTGCTCGCTCAAGCTCTCTTTTTGCTTTTCAAAATTTGCCACTTCACGCTGGTGGCTGGCCTGGCGCTCGTCCAGTTCAGTACGAAGCTTTGTGTGCTTCTCACTTAAATCTCGCAAGTGCGTTTGTAAGGCTTCTTCTTTTAGCTGCGCCTCTTTAAGCTCCTGCTTTACATCGTCTAAATGCTGCTTTGATTGCTGGCGTAGCTGATGCTCATAAGTTTTAGCGGCATCTAGCTGCGCCTGTAATTTACTCTCGGCTACGCGCAGGCTTTGATTATTCAGCAGCTGTTGTTGCAGCTCATCCTGTAGCTTATCTACCTTGCTTTGTAGTTGCTTTGCTTGCGCCAATTGGCTTTGCAATACGCTGGCTTTACGCCAAAAAACTAGCGTACTGATAAAAAAGACCAAGCCAGCAAAAGCAATAATTGCCATAATCTCCGCTAGTAACATACATACTCCTGCTGAATGATAAGAAACAAAAAAGGTTTAAGGGTGATTTAAAAGTCGCAGGCCTTATAATACGTGCCTATCTTTTCATTTAATCCGATTTTAAAAAAACACTATGCCAATCGCTGCCATCAAAAACAAAGACAATGACAACATCCTGCCGCGTAAAAAATCGCATCGGATTTTATTATACAGTGTTATGGCGTTTGCCATTATTTTAGTGCTTTTGCCTTTGGGTATGCGCATTGGCGCAGAAATCGCTTTGAAAAAACTCGGTGCAGAAACCGCCAGCATCCGCAATATGGATTTAAACCTGTTCACCGGTACTTTTGCTATTGATGAGCTACACGTTAGCTATTTAGACAAGCCTAGCCTTTCTATTCAGCGTCTAGATTTGGATGTGAGTTTACTGGCTTTATTTAAAAAACAGCTATTAGTCGAAAACCTGGCCATTACGGGCCTGCATTTGGCTATTTTTCAGCAGGGTGAATCTTGGGTGGTAGGTATCCCTTTACCTGAGTCGGACACTGCAGCTGCCACAGCAGAACCCGAAGAAGAAAGCACGCCCAGCGACTGGGTAGTCGGTATTCAGCAGCTCACCTTAGACAATATTTCTATCGATGCCAGTTACCAGGACAAACAGCATACCGTGCAGTTGGATGCTTTGGCCTTACATGATGTATTTATGTGGCGGCCCACCGAGTTCAGCGACTTTACTATTGCAGGTAGCATCAACCAAGCGCCGCTACTTTTACGCAGCCAGCTGATGCCTTTTGCCGATGCGCCCGAATTTAACATCCACCTCGAGCTAGACGGTTTAAACCTCGCTGCACTGCAAGGCTTTTTACCTGACGATATTCAGGCGCTAGCCGCCAGCTTGAACATTAATACCGATCTACAGTTAACCTTAAGTGAACAAGGCGATATAGCGCTCATACAAGATGGGCAAATCAGCCTTACGCTTGACGATCTCAGCATGGCCGATATTACCCTAAAAGCCGATAATATCGACTGGCAAGGCAAGGTCAGTGTCGCCATAGCCAGCGAACAGCAGCCAGTGATTGATACCAACGGCAGCATTCGTATTCATGCGCTGAATGCGCAATACATACCTTTATTGATTAATACCCACTTTGCGCAGCTGCAATGGCAAGGGGAAACGCAAACTGCTATTGATGATATCGACCAATCCTTAAGCGTCAGCGGCCAATTTAGCCTAGATGACTGGCACTTATTTGACCAACAAATCGCTGCCGACTTAGCCCATTTTGAGCAGCTGTTACTGCAAGATATCGCAGTGAATGGTTTGGCTGATATCCAACTCAATACCCTTCAGCTAATTAAACTACAAGCTTTGCAGACAGCCGATAGCTCGGTACTTGCATTAAGCGATATACAGCTCAATAGCATCACTTTTCAACAGCTGCACCAGCTCGTGATAGAGCAAGTGAATTTAGCTGGCTTGCAGCTGGCGCTATCACGCAATAGTAGCGGCAATATCGATATTGTTGACGAATGGCTGGCCAGCTTAGACCAGCGCATGGCCAAGCAGGCCGAGGCTGCTAGCGCAACTGATGCAATAGAAGAGCCTAGCGCAGACGAAGCCACAGACGTAAAACCTTTTAGTTACCGCATTGGCGCAATTAATGTCAGCGGCGACAACCCCATAGCCTTTAAAGACTCTGGTGTAAAACCTATCGTCACACATACGGCGAATATTAAAAAAATCGCTATTGGCGCTATTGACAGCCAAAATACCGCCCAATTAACGCCACTGAATATTCAACTGCAACTTTACCGCCACGGTAGCTTTACTATCGAAGGCGAAATAACACCGCTGCAAGATATTGCTGCCATTAGCGGCCAATTAACAGCTGTTATCAAAGGCATAGATTTAACCGATGTTTCCCCCTATATAGAGCAAAGTATTGGTTATAACGCCAAAAGCGGCCAGTTTAATAGCGATACACAAGCGAGCATAAAACAGGGCCAACTCAACAGCGAAACCAAGGTGCGTATTTTACGTATTGATTTAACCCCCGCCGATGAAGACATTATTGCTAAGGCCAGCCAATCATTAACCATGCCAGTTAGCACTGCATTGCGCGTAATTACCGATGGCGATAACAACTTAAAACTTACCGTGCCAGTGAAAGGCGACTTAAGCAATCCGGATGTGAAAATCAATAAAATCATGACCGGCGCCATCACCCAAGCAGTTAAAAACTCCGCCATGACTTACTTCAAATACGCCGTACAACCCTTTGGCGCCATTCTTCTAGTATCACAAGCGATTAACGATAAAGTGCTACAAGCACGCTTTGAAGATGTACGCTTTACCCCCGGCACCGCTGAGATGGTAGAAGAGCAAAAAGGTTATTTAGAAAAAGTCGCGCAAATGATTAAAGATAAAAAAGACTTCTCCATTATCGCCTGTGTAATAGTAACCGAAGAAGACTTCCTCGCTCTCCAAGGTGCGGCTGCAGAAGCAGAACAAGAGAAGAAATACGTATGGGATAAAGAAAGCCAAGCCTTAGCCGCTAATCGCTTAGACTTTATCCGTTCGAGCTTAATACAGCAGCACGGTCTAAATAGCGAACAGATACAAAGCTGCAAACCTAGCATAGGCAAAGGCATACCGCGTGCGGTAATGGGTATTTAAGCAATACCCCTGCACACTAACGCAGCATATTAAACGCAAAGAAAATTAAGCTAGCACCGGCTAAACGTTCCAGCCATAGAATCAAACGTGGCCTTTGCCTGATGGGCGCGGCTAGCTTTTTGGCTAAAGCGCAAAAAACAATGCCGTATACCAAGGTGATCACGGCCACAAGCAACGCCATTACCAACAGCGTTGTTAGTCCTTGATGGTGAGCAGGGTCAATAAACTGTGGGAAAAAAGCCATATAAAAGATCAAGGCTTTAGGGTTTAACAAGGTAACCAATAAACCATGCCAGATATAGCTGCCTTGGCGTATCGGTAATGCCGATACTGGCATTTCAGGCTGTTTAACTGGTGCGCGTAATAAGATTACGCCCATATAAAACAAATAGCCTGCTCCCACCCATTGCATCAGCTGAAACCACTCAGGGTAACGAATCAACAATGCGGCGACACCGCCAGTTGCCAGCCATAATATAATTTGATCGCCGATAATCACGCCCAGCGTGGCCACCATACCTGCTTTGATACCGCCTCTAGCGGTGGCTGTTATCAAGGCAAGATTGCCAGGCCCTGGCAAAATTAAAAGAATCAAAAATGCGATAACAAACGTGCCTATATCCGTTATACCAAACAGCGCCACAGCTATCACCCATTAAAAAGCCTGCATTGTATGTGAAAACCATGATCGATATAAAAGTGTTAAGTGGATTTAATCTGTACAATCGCCCACTTAGTTTAAAGTATAGGCCGCATAGGCTGGTAGCTATGTCTTTTGGCAAAGCACCACGGGTTTGATTTTTCTAAACGGCGCAGGCATTATCTTGCCGTTATTTTGATGCTACAAAGGTAATAACATCATGAGCAAATTGGCTACGGAACGCGTTCTTAGCGTACATCACTGGAGTGATAATCTATTCAGCTTCCGCACAACCCGTGATCCGGGTTTGAAGTTTGAAAATGGCCAGTTTTTGATGATAGGGCTCACGGTAAATGATCGCCCGTTGTTGCGTGCCTATTCGATTGCCAGCCCCAACTACGACGATCACTTAGAGTTTTACAGCATTAAAGTACCCGATGGCCCACTAACATCGCGTCTACAGCACCTAGAAGCTGGCGACGAGGTATTGGTATCGCGCAAGCCTACCGGCACCTTACTACTCTCTGATTTACTGCCTGGCAAAAACTTATATCTTTTATCCACTGGCACGGGCTTAGCGCCTTTCTTATCGCTAATACAAGACCCTGAAGTTTACGAGCGCTTTGAAAAAGTGATTCTTGTACACGGTGTGCGCTATAAAAGCGAACTGGCTTACGCTGATTTTTTTGAAAACGAACTGCCTAATAACGAGTATTTTGGTGACGAAGTCAAAGAAAAGTTTATTTACTACCCTACCGTTACCCGCGAGCCTTTTAAAAATGAAGGCCGCATTACCAATCTGATGCTCAGCGGCAAACTCTTTGAAGATATTGGCTTACCACCAATGAATCCTGAGCACGACAGAGCCATGATATGCGGCAGTGAAGCCATGCTGAAAGATTTATGCGCAACCCTAGATGGTTTTGGTATGCGCCAATCTGATTTTATCGGTGATCCGGCGCATTATGTGATCGAAAAAGCCTTCGCCCAAAAGTAAAACCGCTACCCGTTCAAAGCCTAAAGCATCCCCTGCTTTAGGCTTGCATAAGCTACTGTATAAAGCCCTCCTAATCCGCTAAGCTAGACACCCTTATTACCTTTACCGCATAGCCATCATGTTGAGAATCGCATTTTTCTTCTTGTCGTTTAGCAGCTTGCTGTTTAGCCAATTCGCCTTTGCCAAAAGCTTTATTAAACAGCGCATGGAGAAAGAGCGCGAAGCCTATAAAGAAGGCTTTCTGCTAATCCCACACGAAACCAACTACATCTTGCCTTTAACTTATATGCACCGCGCGGATGATGCCATCAACCCGCACGGCGACTTTGATTTACAACATGTAGAAATGAAGTTTCAGGTCAGCCTTAAAGTACTGACCATGAGCCGCCCATTGCTCAAAGACAATGGCTATTTATTTTTTGCCTACACCAATACCTCTACATGGCAAGCTTATAACCGCAGTAAGTCCAGCCCTTTTCGTGATACCAACCATACGCCAGAAGTGTTTATGGAGTTCACAACACCGTGGGAATGGCGCGGCATTAGCATCCCACAAATCACCCCAGGCTTTGCCCACCAAAGCAACGGCCAAGGTGGTTTTCGGTCGCGCAGCTGGAACCGTATCTATGTAGAAACCGTTTTTCACTACAAAGACTGGTACCTTAGCTTTAAGCCTTGGTACCGCCTACCTGTAAGAAAAAAGCGCCACCCACTGGATGCCAAAGGCGACGACAACCCGGATATTTCACATTATTACGGCCATTTCGAAGTGAATTTATTCCACGAGTTTGGCAACCACCATATACGCATCATGATGCGTAACAACCTTAAAAAGACCAATCGTGGTGGCTTAGAAGTAAGCTACAGTTACCCCATCAACACCCACTTAAAAGGCTATATACAGCTCTATCATGGCTACGGCGAAATGCTAATCGACTACGACCAACGCAATACACGCATCGGCTTTGGTTTTATGTTGAACAACTGGATGTAGTGCGGCATGGCGCCCTCGGCAGGATTCAAACCTGCGGCCTATCGCTTAGGAGGCGATTGCTCTATTCGGCTGAGCTACGAGGGCAGATACGCACCAAGGCAAGGCTCAATATTTTATAGAAAAACAGCAGCAATAACGATGTTTTTTTAGAAAACCCCAAGCGGCACCATTGGGTAAAACCGCCTAAGTGCCTCTATTGCAAGAATTTTTTTATCATCTATGCTATTATATTCATCTTAACTTAGGCGATTCGCTTACCACCCATCGCCAGAGCTGAGCGTCCCACAAACTTTGATGGAGGCCTTATGTCTGGTTATAAAACCCGCAATATAGACGTTAAAGTAGGTGCATTAAAACTGCATTTACGCGCATTAAAAGACCGTACACAATATTATGATCCCGATGGCGAGGCCAAAAAAGTAGGCATTTGTTCTGCTAGCTGGAGTATTTTTGGTCAGTTTTGGCAGGCCAGTACAGTGCTTGCCAAAGTCGTTAAAAAAATCGACTTAAAAGATCGGCGCTTTATCGAGCTAGGATGCGGTTTAGCTTTACCCAGCCTAATACTTCAGCATCGAGGCGCTGATATAACCGCCAGCGATTATCACCCCTTAAGTAAAAGCTTTTTAGATCACAATGCTACGCTAAATAATCTCGCCCACATTCCGCACGTCAACCTATCTTGGACAGAACCTGATAAAAACGTCGGCTTGTTTGACGTTATTATTGCCAGTGACGTTTTGTATGAGCCCCATCATGCGGATTTGCTCGCTGGTGTTATTGATCAAATTGCCGAACCCAAAGCCAAGGTGTTAGTTACCTGCCCGGGCCGTGGATACCGTAACAAGCTCTCGCGTTTGCTGCTAAAACAAGGCTTTACACTAACGGAATCACGCCTGCCCTTTAATCTGGATGAAACCCCGCCCTATGCCGGCCGTTTATTATCCTATTTGCGCGCCTAGGCCAATATTTAAAAGCTAGCTAGGGTAAATTGCTATAGGATTTTTAACCTAGGTCGTTATAATCATACCGACCTAGGTGAAGATACATCACCAATAGCCAATTTATAACAGCCATTGCTACCGCCTTTGGCAGTAAAACAGGCAACTTTAAGGACTTTTCATGCCTAGCCGTAAAAATTTACCCCAATGGCAAGCCTTAGCTGAACATCATAAAAGTTTAGAGCACTTTTCTTTAGCGCAATCATTCGCTGACAATCCGCAACGCGCGGCTCAGCTTTCCGTGCATGCCTGTGACATTTTTTATGACTACTCCAAACATCGCCTGACCTGCACTAGCCTAGACTTGCTTCTGCAATTAGCTAAAGCCTGCCAATTAAAGCCTGCCATCAATGATTTATTTAGCACCGCTGAGGTAAACACCTCCGAGAAGCGCCCAGCCTTACACTGGTTATTACGCGCTGAAAAAGCCGATACCGATGATGCACAGCTGCAAGCCTATATCGATGAAAACCATGCCGTGCAGCAGCAGATGAAAACAATTGCCGAAAAAATCCATAACGGCCAACTACGTGGCTACACAGGCAAACCTTTTACGGATATCGTCAACTTAGGTATAGGTGGCTCGGACCTTGGCCCTGCAATGGTCTATCAGGCTTTATCTTCACATCATGTCGATGGTATACGTTGCCATTATGTCGCTAATATGTGCGCCCATGATTTATTGGATTGTGTTAGAGATTTAGACCCGCATAGCACCTTGTTTATTATCTCCTCTAAATCGTTCACCACCTTAGAAACCATCACCAATGCCAACAGCGCTAAACAATGGCTGCTAAAAACTTTAAACGACGAAACAGCCGTTGCCGATCACTTTTTTGCTGTTAGCAGCGTGCCGGAACTGGCTATAAAATGGGGCGTACGCGAAGAACATGTATTCCCTTTTGCCGATTGGGTAGGTGGGCGTTATTCGCTGTGGTCGTCCATCGGCTTTTCGCTGTGTGTAGGTATAGGCTTTGCTAATTTCAAGCAGCTTTTGCAAGGTGCAAGAACCATGGATAGGCACTTTATAGAAGCCGACTTTGCTGAAAACTTGCCTGTATTAATGGCTTTAATTGGCATTTGGAATACCAATTTCTGGCAATGGCCGCAGTTAGCTGTGATTCCTTACGACCACCGCCTGCGTCGCTTCCCTGCTTTTTTGCAACAGCTTGAAATGGAAAGTAACGGCAAGCACGCCACACTGCAAAACACCCTAGCCGATTACGCCACCTGCCCGACCATTTGGGGCGAGGCCGGCAGTAATAGCCAGATCAGGACTGGCTGTTCACCAACTGTTTAGCACAAAGCCGCGCCTTGATGATTGGTCAGGCACAAGACGGCTCTATGCCAGCTTACCAGCAGATGCGCGGCAACAACCCCAGCTCCACATTGGTTGTACCAGAAATAAACCCTGAAATATTAGGCAGCTTAATTGCCCTGTACGAGCACAAGGTGTATGTGCAAAGCGTGATATGGGACATCAACCCCTTCGACCAATGGGGCGTGGAATTAGGCAAGAAAATTAGCGCCTCTTTGCATCAAGTGTTAAGTGGCGAAGAAAAGCAAAGCTTTGATAGCTCGACCGAGCAGCTGTTTGCTTTGTATCGACAGCAAGAAAAGTAATATTTCCAGGCACACGAAAGGCAAAGTTAGCATAGCTGCTTTGCCGCACTAACCTTACATCTATACTGATAAATTTGGAAAGGGTGGACGGATGATCCGTGTCGGCGTTTTTTGGTATATAGACAACACCGTCTATGCCGAGGTAGAACTACTTGCGCCTGATACCCAGCCACTAGCTGGGAAAATCGATTCCAGTTACGAGCATTGGCGCATTTGGGAAGATGCTAATAAACTCTCGGGCTTATCGCTTAATCGGCAAGCGCATGAATATTTCGACTTCCCTAGAGGCCGTGTTTTGTATGATGCAACCAAGGCATCCTATTTGATCTACACCACAAAAGCGCTGCTACTGAGAGAAATAAAAGAAAAAATCATGCAAGCTTTTGGCTTGACCGATTGCCCAGTGAAATGGGCTATTGATGAACATTACACTGTAGATCGCTCTGCTTTAGAAAGCTTATTTGATGAAGATGATTGATAATTACAAGCGGTAACTAAACCGCCTATGCTTAACCCACACATCGAAATAAGCTCAGCCTACTTTTCTTTAAAACAACAAAATCACGAATACAGCGCCCGATACCCTGCCTCATCCACTTGCGCTAAGCCCATCTGATCAAAGGTTTGCCACATATCAAACCAGCGGTCGGCATCGCGCACTAGCGGTGCTATCAGTCGGTGGCAGGTGTCTTTGATGATGGCGTTCATTAGCTTGTCTGGCTGGTCGCCTGTGTGTTGGTACCACACTTGCGCGGCTTCTATAGGATGTTGACGGCACCATGCTGCGCCTTTGGATACGATGCTGCTAAAGACTTGCACCATTTCAGGTGATTCGCGCAGCGTAGCTTCCCCGGTGAATAGCTCTAGCGCCGAAAAATTAGGTAAGCCCACTTGATTGCTGCTGATAAACTTTGCTTCAACGCCTAACTGCTGCGCTTCTACGCCTTCAAAATTGGCGAAGCATAACCATGCGCCATGAAAACCTGCTTGTAGGTTTTTGATGTGTTCAAAGCCTGCGGATTCGATACGCATTTGTTGGGGATCAAAGGCGATGCTTTTGCTTTCGCACCAGCGGCTGATAATCAGCTTGGCTAAGTCATCGGTGACTTCACCGGCAACAGGTGATGCGATACGGATGGTCTCCCCTGCTGCTAACGCTTGTTCGCCCGCTGGGGTTAGCATGACGCCACCATCGGTTTCGAAAAAGCAGCCTAATGCACGCAAACCTGGCCTTGCTTCATCGACCATGTGCAGTGGCTCATTGCAGGCAAAGGCTAGCTCGCCTGCGACAACAGCCGCCAAACCGTCGTAATGATCGGTTGGTGCGATTAAATGCACATCTAAACCGGCCTCTTTAAACCAGCCTTGTTCGATACCGGCAATAAACGGTAAATGATCGGGGTTGAGAAACCATTCCAGTCCGACGTCGATGCGTTTCATTCTGTTCTCCTGCAAACTAAGAGGATCGTGGATTAACTAGTAAATCCGACTCTATGGGTATAAAAGTATTTGCCGCATGAATTAAAGAATCTGCTGTGAGCATTTTCACACCATAAACTTCGACTTTGGCATGCTTTTTAGTACGAATACGCTGCGCGAGTAAATCAAAATCACCATCGCCAGTCACTAAAATAACGGTATCGCTTATTTCTGCATATTCTATAGCATCCAATGCAAGGCCCACATCCCAATCGCCTTTCGCGGAACCATCAGAGCGTTGTATATACGGCTTTAGTTTTACTTCAAAACCAATCGCTTTGAGTATATTTTGGAATTGTTTTTGTTTGGCATCACTTCTATCAATCGCATAAGCAACGGCTTTGACTACCTTTCTTTCTTTGGTGGCTTTGGCCCAAAACTTGTTGTAATCAAAATTGCGTGCAAAGGCTTGTTTGGTGGTGTAGTAGACGTTTTGTACATCCACTAAAATTGATACGGTCTCCATCGTGATATCTCTTTGTAAAGGGTAGAGAACGCTGGGCTAGCGATCGAAAGTATAAAGGTAGAGTTTTTCAACTTTTTCTCTGGCCCAAGGTGTTTTACGCAAAAACTTCAACGAGGATTTAATCGAGGGGTCATTTTTAAAGCAGTTCACATTCACTCTATCCGCCAAGCCTTCCCAACCGTAATGCGCCTCTAGCTGACTAACTATCTGCTGCAACTTAATACCGTGCAAGGGGTTATTGGGTTGTTCGTTATTCATGCTTTTTCGCCTTCGCTTAGACGTGCAAGTAGCGCATCGATGTCTTGCTTGAGTGTTTTGTCGATAATTTTATTGGCGCTAATTTTTGCCTGCTGTAAGTTTTCAATCGCAGCGGCTGTTTGGCCTAACTCCGCTTGTAAACTCGCCATAGAAAAAGGAATCGAGGACATAAAATCCTTCGAGTTAATGGCAGTGGCCTTATCCAAGGCTTTTTTGTATAGGGCGATAGCCTCGTCTAAATCTTCAGTGAAATCGGCCAATGTTTCCCATTGTACTGGATGGTCTTTTTCGCTGTTTTCATTCTCGACACAAATTGCTTTTAGCTCGGCATAAAGCGAATCAAATTGACCTCTATCACGCCTATTGGCTGCATGTAATAGCTTTTCTGCCAGCTGATGCACCGCTTTGTATATTTTGGTATTCATGCGCGCAGTCATTAGGTGTCGTCTTTTTTGTCTTCGGCTTTTTTAACGCGAATAAGATTGTTACCTAACATCGTGTCGTTTAAATTTTTCATTGCGGCTTTGGCGTCTCCGGGTTTAGGCATTTCAACAAAAGCAAAACCTTTGGATAGGCCGGTGCCTTGATCAAGCACTAAATTACAATATTGCACACTGCCATAGGCTTCGAATAAACTTTTTAGCTCGTCCTCTGTGGTGGAACGATCTAAATTGCGGACTAATAGTTTCATAGGGTTTCCAAAAATAAGGGATAGGTAGCGAATGCCACCTTAAAAGGGAACAGTATACGTTATTCGCCACTAGCTGGCTTATCTAAGCTGGCTGTCTTTACTGGCGCGCCGATTAATGCCGCCGCTAACAACTTGCTTTGCTTCCAATGCGGACTGGCAAGCAACGCATAGTTCTACGCCAGGAATAGCTAAACGCCTCGCCTCGGGTATCGGTGCATCACACTCCATACAGAACTCAGCGCTTTCGCCTTTAGGAATATTGCTTCGCGCTTGATTAATAGCATCTTCAACCGTTGCATCAATTTGATCTTGTACTGCCCCATCACGGGTCCAACCGCCAGCCATTTAACTATCCTCCATTAGTGCACTTTGTTTGAACAATGCTTATGCCCCCTTAAACTCTATATACCACTTAGGCTGCACTTGTTCAAAATTTGTTCGGCTATAGGCGGCAATTACGCCCCGTATTAAAACGCTCTATTTCCCTGTCAACATGGCTTGCAGCTTTTCTATACCTAACTTGTTCATTAGCGCTATATTGCGCTCGGGTATGGCATCAACATCGGGATAAGCATCGATAGCCTGTTCTAGGCTATCTTCACGTAAAATATGTAACACAGGGTACGGCGAACGATTGGTGTAGTTTTCTGCATCGTCTGGCTCTGTGCCGCCAAATTGATAATCCGGGTGGAAGCTGGCAATTTGATATACGCCGTCTAAATCCATTTGCACCAATAAACTATCGGCAATATCGAGAAAATCATTAAAATCGTAGAAATCTTGCAACACCTCAGCGTGGATTAACAAAGTCGTTTCTATCGATGCATCGGCTTCCAGCAGCAACAGCTCATCTTGCAGCGCTACCAGCAAGGCCTCTTCGCTTGCCGCTGGTGTAGATACAAAACGTACACGTTCTTTTAGCAACACACGTTTAGCAAAGGGGCAAAGATTCAGCTCTACCACAAAGGACTCTACCCAGTGGCGTACTGCTGCGATGATTGGTTCGTTTTTCATAGTTGATCCGCTGATATATTGCTAAAGAAAAAAGCGGCAGCCATACAAAGCCCCACCATGACGATAATAATTCGCAGCACATTTTGAGGGATGCGGTAAGCCAAAGCCGCACCGGCATAGCCGCCGAGAATAGCCATTATGCCCAGCAGTAAAAGATGCTCCACCGCGATTAAGCCGCCAGCAAGATAATGCCCAGCCCACCATTAAAGTAGCCACCATAAACGCAGACAGCCAAAAGTACCAACGCTGCGGTTAATGGTTTTATGTGCGCGCTTGTAGGTTGATGCGTTTTACCCGCTGCGCCAATTTTTCTTTTAATCAACCAAGGGCCAACCACAAAGCTTGCGGTGGCAAACAGAATCAGCCACGGAATCAAGGTAGAAAATAAGGCATCATCGGTAAGCAATAAAATAGCAGCACCCAAGCAGCCGCCAACAAGAGCAATCACGCTAATGGCAAAAAAGCTTAAATTCGCAGGGTAGTCGATATCGCGCCTAAAGCGCCATGCACTGGCAATATAACCGGGTAAAAGCGCCGCCGTACCGGTCGCATTCGCCACCACCGAAGGCACGCCGACAAGCATTAACGCCGGCAAGGTAATAAAGCTACCACCGCCTGCTACGGCATTTAAAATGCCAGCGAAAAAGCCTGCTAGGGAAATGATTATCCAATCCATTTAAAGCAGATGATTACAGCTGTTGCATATCAAAATATTGCTCACTTAGCCGTACTTGCGCGAAGAATAAAATGCCTGCTTTCTTTGCATCAGTTCTTCAACAAGCTCTCGGACTTTTTTATCGGCGCTTATATATTTATCCAATCGGCCTCCTCCACTACGAGCATCATACTCTGCCTTTCCATCCAACCTTCCTTTATGGTAAACGGTGATTTTTGCATAGGTCATATACACTGATAAATCCCAGCCCCAGTTAGCGGTATAGGTTACTTTCCATTCGCACTGTGCATTATCAAACCCTCTTTCGACAGTTTTGAAGTTAATCCCTTTCTGCTCTAGAACATCTTCCAAGGTCCCCCTCTGGCAGGATAGTTGACACTACTTAAAATTTAACCAGTTAGGGCGTTAAGGTTTTGATTGTGCCACGTTATTCAGAAGAGCGTAGAAATGCG
>SMEQ01000248.1_pt1 | contig 17088 bp, 13 predicted proteins | sample 2456281 | NCBI WGS metagenome assembly SMEQ01 (sample SAMN10132596, study PRJNA489261) | soil metagenome | isolation source: day1 antibiotic-loamy sand soil ammended with raw manure from dairy cow... | place: USA | collected 2015-04-01
AGCTCCATCGGTGGCTTAGGGGGTTGCCCGTTTTCGCCGGGTGCGACCGGCAACTTGGCCACTGAAGACTTAGTCCTGATGCTGGATTCGATGGGCTTGCGCAGCGGTATTGAGCCGTTGGCGCTGGTTGATACGATACAGCAAGTGCAAGCGTTAGCTGGCGTGCCATTAGGCGGACATTCGTTCCGTTGGCTGCAGCGCCAAGCTGATAAGCAGCAAGGGGGCAGTCATGTTTAGCCGCCTACTTAGAGTATTCATGACCCTTTCGCCGTGGATAGTGATTGCAGGCTTAGCGTTCGCTGCTTTGTTTATCAAAGCCACAGTCAACCCAACACCGCTCGATCAGCCGTTGTTAGAGACGCGTGATGCTTTCTTTGATGGTGCTGTGCTGAAGGATCAACTCTGGATCGTCGGTCAGAACGGTGCCTTATTGTCGAGCGACGATGCCGGTTTGAACTGGGCGCGCGAGGAGTTGCCAGGCCGTAGAAACCTGCAGGCGATTGCTGTTTCTGATCAAGGTCGACAAGTGGTTGTGGGTAACGAGGGACGTGTTTGGACGCGTCAAAATGATGAGCCTTGGCAGAGCCAAACCCTGCCAGTTTCCGAGTTTGCCGGCAAGCTCATGAGTGCTAGTTTTATCAACGGCCACTTCTGGGTTGTTGGTGAAATGGGTGCCCTGTTTCGCGGTGATGCTGACGCTGCGCAATGGCAAATCATGGGTGCAGAAGAAGACGTTAACTTCAATAGTATCCGTGCTGGTGTAGATGGTGATATCTGGATTACCGCTGAATTTGGGCGTTTGCTACGCAGTCGCGACAACGGTTTAACCTGGACCAGTCAAGAGTTGGGTAGCGAAAGCTTACGTTCCATCGTTTTTGAGGGCAGCACTGGTGTGGCGGTTGGCAACCAAGGACAAGCCTTTATCAGCACCAACAGTGGTGATAGCTGGGAGCAGCTGCCGCAATTCACCCCAGATCATCTGTTTGACATCAGTGTTCAACGTGGCATGTGGGTCACTACCGGTGATCGTGGGGCGCTGTTTCGCAGCAAAGTTCCCGCTGGGACTTGGCAAGCTTGGCAGCCTCAAGGGCTTGACAAGAGCTACCACAATCGCTTGCTCAAAACTGCTGATGGCTTGGTGATTATCGGTCATCAGCTCGGCTTGTTGCGTCAAGATAACCTGCAGCTCTGGCCTGGGGAGACACAGCTATGAACTTAAGAAGAAATTATGTCACATGGCTTTCACTGTGGGCGATTCGTAATCGACTGCTGGTCTGCATTACTGTCGGGGTCATTACTCTATTCTTTGCTGCGGTATTGGCTAACTTGGATATCCGTACGCGCTTCAGCGATATGGTGCCCCACGGTCATCCGTATGTAGATGTGCATCAGAAGTATCAGGACAGTTTTGCCGCGAGTAATCGCGTGACCATCATGGTTAAGGCCAAAGAGGGTGATATCTTCCGTGATGACGTGCTTGGTGAAGTGCAACGGATTACCTATGACCTGCAGCAAGTAGAAGGTGTTAACCCAACACAGATCGTCTCGCTGGCCTCGAAAAAACTTAAGCGTGTTAACGCCTCGAGTGAGGGTATCGAAACTCGCCCGATGATGTGGCCAGACCTGCCTGAAACGGCACAAGACATGTTGGAGTTGCGCCAGGCGGTGTTGAATAACCCGTTGGTTTACGGTTTGTTTGTTGATCGTGATTTAAGTTCGGCATTAATTCAGGTGGATTTCTACGATCACTTGGTTGATTACGAGAAGATTTTCCCACAAATCCAAACCATTCTTGATGCTTCAATGCTTAAAGATACGGTGAGCCTGCACTTAGTTGGTGAGCCGATCCTCTATGGTTGGGTTGCCTATTACCTTGGCGAAACTGTCAGTTTGGCACTGTTATCGCTGGCGGCGATGTTGATTCTGCTGTTCGTGTTCAGTCGTACTTGGCGCGGTACCTTACTGCCGTTGCTGGCGGGACTGGTCTCAGCGATCTGGTCGTTGGGTTTTGGTACCTTGCTGGGCTACAACTTCGATCCGCTGGTGATCGTCGTCGCCTTTATCATCACTGCGCGGGCGTTTTCTCACTCGGTGCAGTTGATCACTCGCTTCGATGATTTGGCGGTTGGCGAGTCGATTGATCCTGCCCGAGCTGCTGAACAAACCATGCGCGAACTCTTTCGCCCCAGTATGTTGGGTTTGTACGCTGACGCCGGTGCGATTCTCTGTGTGATTCTGACGCCGATTCCTTTGATGCATAAAGTCGCCATTATCGGCGCGATGTGGGTGATGACTATTGCTGTCTCGGCGGTACTGCTAACGCCTGCGTTGCTGTCCTACGTGAAGCGTCCACATGGTTTTGTTCATCCGGTCAACCTTGACGGCTTTATGAACTTTTTCCTTAAAGGCGCTAAGAAACTGGTTCGCAGTCGTGCGCGTTACTGGGTTGCACCAATCACCTTTGTCCTGCTGTGTGGCTTTATGTTTGAGGCCACCAAAATCAACGTCGGCGACTCCAGTGATGGCTCACCGATCCTTTGGCAGGACTCAGCCTTTAACCGCGACAGTGCAGAAATCAACAAGCTTTACCCTGGCTCCGAGCAAATGTTTGTGGTGCTTGAAGGTGAAGATATGGACGCTATGAAGGCGCCTGAAGCACTTGACTGGATGCTGCGCTTCTCACGTTACATGGAAAGACAGCCAGAAATTGGCGGCACTGTTTCACTCGCCGACATCGTTATTGATATTCGCCGCAATCTCTATGAGGGCAATCCGCGCTACGGTGAGCTGGGTGCGACTCGCATGGAAAATGGTGAGTTGATTAGCTTCTATATGCAAGGTGCTGACCCAGACGATCTCGCTCAGTTCTCTGACGTGTTATTCCAGAATGCGGCAGTGACCTTGTTCTTCCGTGACCATAAGGGCGACACCCTGCGTAATGCCACGCACTACGCTAAAGAGTTTATCGCCGCCAATCCGCTAGAAGGTGTAGAGGTCAAAATGGCCGGCGGCGTGTTGGGCATCATTGCTGCAGTGAACGAGATTCTGTTGCGCGATCAAATTGAAGCAACTGCGTTAGCGTTCTTAGTGGTGGTGATGTGCTGTGTCGTGGTGTATCGCTCTTCAGTAAGTGGCATGTTCTTCATCATTCCAGTGCTGATTGCCAACGTTGTAACTTTTGCATCGATGGCTTGGAACGGGATCGGTATGAGTATCAGTACCTTACCCGTGGTGGCGCTAGGGATCGGGCTGGGTGTGGATTACGCCTTCTATATTGTTGACTCAATGAAAGAATACTTGGAGAAACATCCAGAGGCAGAGCCACTTGATGCCGTACTGCAGTCACTCGGCTCTGCTGGGCGTGGTGTGCTGCTAACGGCCTTCACCTTAGCCGCTGGTGTTTTATTTTGGACACTCTCTTCTCTTCGTTTTCAAGCGGAGATGGGCATGCTGATCGGACTATGGCTCATAGTCTCTGCGCTGACCTCACTCTTCGTATTGCCTTCGCTAGCGCTGGTGTTTAAACCCAAATTTATTTTTGGACACAGCCCGAAGATAGGTACCCAGGAATCTGGGTATACAAACCAACCTGAAAACATCAGGAATTAAATATGAGCACACAAAATAAAAACATGAAAGTGTGGTTTGGTAAGACACCACTGGCCTGTGCAGTGATGCTAGCGGGTCTCGGTACACAAGGCTTCGCTCAAGCTGAAGAAGGGTTTCTTTCAGACTGGGAAATGAGTGGTTATGTGCGTCAGCATATGTCGTGGAACCTTGAAGATCCTTATTTTGCAGATACCAAAGATCCAGGAGGGTTAGTGGGTGCTAAAGATAAAGGGAATAATAAATATGACCTGTCAATGGCGCGTACCACCCTTAAACTGAACCTGTACAAAGACTTTGGTAACTCGCAGTTCAATATCTCCGGGCGTGTTGCTCGCGAGGTGGAAACCAATTACCTGAAAGACTTGCAGAAGTCGATGGACGGCAACGCGGCGTCTGATTTATTCAGTGGTCGTCGTAAGTCATCAGTTAATCTGATGGATGATGTTTACAACACCGAAGAGATTCGTGAGTTGTGGTGGCAAACAGCAATGACTCCGACCACCACTCTTAAGCTGGGTAAGCAGCAAGTGGTCTGGGGTGAGACGGATTTCTTCCAGTCGTTGGATGTGATTCACGGTTACGACATGCGTATCCGCTCGTTTCTGGAGCCAGAAAACGAAGATGTGCGCAAGCCTTTGTGGATGGTCAACGTAACTGAGCGTTTCGACAGTGTCGATGGCTCGTTACAAATGTTGTACATCCCCGGTCGCATGAACAGCGCCCGCAGCCGTGGTAACAGTTATGACGTAGAAGGCGGGCGTTGGGCGAATAACCCAAATAAAGGGCTCTCCTTTGAAGCGGCGACTTTTGGTGCCGATGTGCCCTACAACTACGACCATAAATCCGCTGATATGGACGATGCGTCATACGGTCTGCGTTGGAAGAGCATGGCCGGCGAGTGGGAATATTCTCTAGGTTGGTTCCATGGCCCATCGCAAAATCCTGTGATTAATCCCAACCCGAATAACCCGCTCGGTGTGGGTGACTCCGCCAGTGGCCTACCTTTCCAAGGGGCTTACAAAGGCGACTACCGTTCAGATCCAAACTCAACCGTAGGTGAGTTGATCTACCCATTTGTTGATGTGTTCGGCGTCACAGCTAACCGCTATGTCGAGTCGGTGGATGCGGTATTCTCGACTGAGATTTCCTACATCCCTGATTCTCCCTACAACGTAGGTGTGCAAGCGGGTGAGAAAGGTGGTTGTGCGTTCTTCCCAGGCTTCTGCGGAATTACTGAAAAAGACGTGGTGAAAACCATGGTACGTATGGATAAACAACTGGCCTTGCAGAACTACCTAGGTACCAGTCGTCCATCATTTTTCTCAGTGCAGTTATTTAACACATGGATTACTAACTACGATCGTAAAGATGAGGTGGTCAACACCGCAGGCTTTAGTGGTCGAACTAAAGAGTTCTCGACTCTCGCAACAGCCATCCTAGCGATGAACTACGACAACGATCGGATCAATCCAACCCTCGCGGTCGGTACTGATCTGACCTATGGCGGTAGTTTCATTGTGCCTAGCGTTGAGTTTGCCTATGGCGACAACTGGCGTTTTCGTGTTGAAGCAGACCTGTTCTTTAACGATGAGAGCCAAAAGCGCCAGCTGACAGGGTTTAACAACACCAACCTGTTTGGCTACTTCGACGGTAATGATCAGTTGGCCATGCGCCTGACCTACCAGTTCTGATAAAGGAAATAATTACAATGACATTCCTAAAGAATCACCTTGTTACTTCCATAGCCTTGACCTTTTCGGTCACGCTCGCGGCTCAAGCAGCTGAACTAACGCCGGGCACGCGCATCGATGCGAAATCGCTGGCGCAGCATATGAGCGATAGTTTTGAGGGTCACGTCATCAGTGACTTGTTAACTGAGCGTATGCAGATCCTGATCAAGGATGAAGGCTTGGCTATCACCCTGAAGGCGTCTCAACCTATCGTGTTAGGTAAAGACTATATGGCAGCCACCAAGGCCAATGAAGGTAAAGCGGTATATAACCGTGATACGCGACTGGTCAGTGGTTGGGTTGCTGGCATTCCATTCCCTAAAGTGACTGAAAATGATCCAGATGCTGCTGCCAAGCTGATCTGGAATCACCACTACGCCCAACCTACAAAAAACCTGCAGGACTATCCGCAGTTTGGTTACCTGTTCCTTAACGATAAGGTGGGTATTGAGCGTCGCCAAGAGTGGACTTTTAAGCGCTACATGATGAAAGGCCGTCTAGGTACTGAGAATACCGTTGAGGGTGACGGTGAGATCCTGACCAAAACCCTGCTATACGCAAACTACCCTAACGATATTCGTGGACTGGGTTTGTTTACCGTGCGTTATGACTCGCCGAAGCTTGAGGATTCATGGGCTTACGTGAAGTCTGTGCGACGTACCCGCCGTTTGTCGGGTGGTACTTGGATGGACCCGATCGGTGGCACCGATCAGCTCAGTGATGATATCGAAATCTTCAACGCTCACCCGACCTGGTACCCAGAGTACAAGCTATTAGGTAAGCGTTGGATTCTTGCCGTAGCGAACTCTACTGGTGAGTCTTGGGACCAAAAAGCCAAGGGCAATGCTGAGTTTCCAGTGATTGACTTGGATAACGCACCGTATTGGAACCCTAAAGCCAACTGGGAGCCTCGTGAAGTTTGGGTAGTAGAAGCTACCACGCCACCGGAGCACCCATACAGTAAGAAAGTCATGTACATGGACACTCAGTTTCCGCGCTTTTACCAGGCTGAAGCCTACGACCGTAAAGGGGAGTTCTGGAAGTGGATGAGCTACAACCTGCAAACCATCAAAACTGAAGACGGTGATGTAGGGATGATCTCTTCTGCGGGTTTCACCATCGACTACCAGCGCCGTCATGGCACAGTGTTTGTGTTGGGTGGCCCACGTCTAAATACCCCAGGTATCTCTGGGGATGACATAAATCTGCGTGAACTCGAAAAAGCTGCGCGTTAAAACGAAATAGCCGGAGCGTTCGCGCTCCGGCCTAAGAAGTATAACAACAAAAAATAGAGTGGCTTGGAGGCAACATGACTTTTCGTTTAGGTGCTGACGTAGGCGGTACATTTACCGACCTGCTTCTGATTAATGATGTGACGGGTGCGAGTTACACCGCAAAGGTGTCTTCTACTCCCCATAATCCCTCGATTGCTGTGCTCAATGGTATCGATAAGATTTGTAAAACCTCAGGTGTTGAGCCGTCCGAGATACGCTCTGTGATGCACGGCACGACGGTGGCAACGAACGCTATCCTGACCCGTCGTGGCGCCAAAGTAGGTTTGGTAACCACTAAGGGGTACAAGCAAGTACTGCACATTGCTCGTTCTTTCGTTCCGGGTGGTCTGGGCGGTTGGGTGAGCTTCAATAAGGGTGAGCTGCTTGCTCCGTTGGAGCTGACTGTCGAAGCTGATGAGCGTATTGATGCCCACGGTGCAGTGGTTCGCGAACTGGACCGCGATGCCATTCGTGTAGAACTACTAAAACTGAAAAAAGCGGGCATCGAAGCCCTGACCATCAGTTTGATTAACGCGTATGCCAGTGGCGCGCATGAGCAGGCCATCTGTGCTATTGCTCAAGAAGTGATGCCGGAAATTCCTGTGTCCTTATCGTCTGAAGTTGTTCCTGAAATGCAGGAATACGAGCGCACGGAAACGACCGTGGTTAACAGCTATGTACGACCACAAGTTGCCAGCTACCTCGAACACCTGCAGAGTGAATTGTGCAAGCGTCTGCGCCCAGATGTGCAGCTGTCAATTTTGCGTTCTGATGGTGGTTTGGCCACAAGTCAATCAGCGGCCAGTACCCCAGTTAACTTATTACTGTCTGGCCCTGCCGGCGGTGTAGCCGGCGCGATTTGGTTCTGCTCGCGCGGCGGTTTTAGTAAAGTTTTAACCTTTGATGTGGGTGGTACTTCTACTGACGTGGCTTTGATTGATAACAATCAAGCACGCATCCGTCGTGAAACGCGAGTGGGGGATGTCGCAGTTCGTGCGCCTTCAGTTGACGTGCGCACCATTGGTGCCGGTGGTGGCTCGATGGCTTCAGTGCCTGAGCTGACCAAAGCATTGCGCGTTGGTCCAGACAGCGCTGGTGCCGTGCCGGGCCCTGCAGCCTATGGCTTGGGCGGTACAGTGGCGACCGTAACGGATGCTAACGTGGTACTCGGTTACTTGCCGACTGAGCAGAAACTGGGTGGCGACTTCCAGTTGCACAAGGACTTGGCAACGGTAGCTGTGCAAGCCACTGCTGATGCAATGGGTGTGTCGTTATATGAAGCGGCTGAAGGCATCGTGCGCATTGCTAACGAGCATATGTTTGGTGCTCTACGCCTTATCAGTGTTGAGCAGGGCTACGATCCGCGTGAGTTTGCTCTATGTGGTTTTGGCGGTGCCGGCCCGTTGCAGGCCAACGCACTGGGTATCCTAATGAATACTTGGCCGGTGATTATTCCACCTGGCCCCGGTGTGCTCTGCGCCTATGGCGATGCCACTACCCGGGTTAAAGATGAAGCGTCACGCTCATTTGTACGGCGCGTCAGGGAGATAACAACTGAAGAGGTTGTGCAGATTCTGCAGCAGCTGGGTGATAGCGTACGTAACTCACTGGGCTCGCAAGATATTCCCGCCGAGGTGCAGCAACTGACTTGGCAGGCTGATGTGCGCTACCAGGGTCAAGCGTTACTGCTGAGTTTGGATATTGATCCTGAGCAGTTGGCCAAAGAAGGTATGCAGGTTATCACTGCAGCATTTGATGCCGAGCATGAACAGCTGTTCAGCTTTGCCCTCAACGAAGATCATGAACTGGTCAATTTGCGCGCTATTTCTCGTGCGCCACGTCCTGAGATCACCGAGCGTGCTTTTGAAGGGGCTGAAAGCAACCTCGTAGCAGCACATGTTGGCGAGACCCCTGTGCACTACGCCGGACAGGATTACAGTGCAGCGCTGTATAACCGCAGCAAGCTGAGTCCCGGCTTAGTGGTTCCAGGTCCGTCTATTGTTATGGAAATGGACTCTACTACCCTCATTCTTCCAGGTTACGAAGCGGCGGTTGACCGTGTCGGTAACTTGTTGATCCGCCCTCAGGGCCATCAGGAGTAAGCATTATGGTTGCGCGAATCAAACAAGAAAATAGCAATCCATTCCAGCGCCTTGACGTTGATGGTATCACCATCGATATCGTTGAAAATGCACTGGGTAACGCCCGTAATGAAATGGATGCGGTGTTATTCCGCACCGCGATGAGTCCCGGTATCCGCGAGCAAGGCGATGCCTTCCCGATGATCGCCACCAGCGACGGCAAGATGATCGTTGGCCAATTTGGTTCATTTATTACCGGCTTTCTACGCAGCTACGACGGAGAAATTGAAGAGGGCGATGTGTTTCTCACCAACGACCCTTATTTGTGTGCGGGCGCGGTGAGTCACCTACCTGATTGGTTAGTGTTGATGCCGATCTTTAAAGACGGTCGCGTGATTAACTATTCAGCCATGTTCGGACATATGTCTGATGTGGGCGGCAAGGTGCCAGGCAGTCTGCCGACGAACGCCAGCTCGATCTGGGAAGAAGGTATTCGCATTCCTCCAGTGAAACTCTATCGCCGTGGCGAAATGAACCATGACATGCTTGACGTTATTTTGCATAACGTACGCATGCCGCGCTGGAACCGTTCTGACCTAAACGCCATTGTTGCTGCATGCCGCACGGCGGGTAAGCGTTGTGTCGAACTGGCCGAGCGTTTTGGTGACGATGTGTTCTTCAGCGCCCAGCAAGAAATGCTAGAGCGCACGCATCGTGCGATGAAAGAAGTGATCACTCGCGTGGTGCCTGAGCACCGCCAGGAGTTTGTTGATTACATCTGCGATGATGGTGCAGGACTGGGTCCATACACCTTGCGTTGCGCGCTGTGGCGCGAGGGCGATAAAGCCATTTTCGATTTTGAAGGCACCGATCCACAAGCGCCTTCTTCGGTCAATTTCTATGTGAACGAGGAGATGTTCAAAATCTTCTTTGGTGCCTTAACCATCAGTCTGTTCGATCCAGCTATTTTGCTCAACGATGGCTTCTACGATTTGGTTGAAGTGCGTATTCCACAAGGCTCGATTCTTAAGCCAAACTTCCCAGCTGCACTGTCCTGCCGAACGCACTTATTGGGTCGGATTTTCGACATGATGGGTGGTTTGCTTGGCCAGAGCACACCAGAGGCGATGAACGCTGCGGGCTTCTCTGATTCGCCGCACTTCATGTACTCGGGCTACGATCAGCAAAACGAATGGTTCCAACTGTTCCAGATCGGTTTCGGTGGCATACCCGGTCGTCCAGTTGGCGATGGCCCAGATGGTCACTCGCTGTGGCCAGGCTTCACCAACGTACCGAACGAGTTCGTTGAAGCCTATTTTCCGCTGCGCATTGAAACCTACGAAACGATTACCGACTCAGGTGGTGCAGGTCTGCATCGCGGTGGTAACGGTTTGCGTGTGGCGTATCGACTGTTGGTTGACGGTGAAGTGTCGATCCACGATGACCGCTGGTTGACGTATCCGTGGGGTGTCAGCGGTGGTGCACCGGGTCAGCGCAGCCGTAAAGAGCTGTTGCGCGCCGATGGTACCAGCCAAATGTTGCCAGCCAAATGCGACAATATTCAGGTCAAAGCAGGCGATTTAGTGCTGTTTGATACTTGGGGCGGTGGTGGTTGGGGCGATCCGTTGCAACGTGACCCCGCCAAAGTTATTCGCGATATAGCCAAAGGTTTGGTCAGTGCCGAAGGTGCCCGCCGCTATGGCGTGGTGATCAGCGATGGTGCGGTAGATGAGTCTGCGACTCTGGCTTTGCGTACTAAAATGGCTGATGAGCGTGGTGAGATCCAATTGTTCGATCGTGGCGGCACATTGGAAGAACTGAAAGCGCGTTGCTTAGCCGAAACAGGCTTGCCTGCGCCCACTACACCGTCTTGGAACTAAGGAGTCGTTATGTCTTTGGATTCTCGTAGGTTGGCTCCAGCTCAGCGCTATGCGCTGGTGCTGGTTGATCTGGTGATCGGTTTTACTGAGCCGACGAAAAGCCCTCTGGCCAGTTATTGTCCAGAGGTTGTCGAAGCCAATCGTCAGTTGTTGGCAGCGTTTCGTAAACGTGGCTGGCCAGTCTTCTTTACCACAGTGGCGTATGACAACCCTTCGCAGGCACGGATTTTTCGAGAAAAAATCCCTGTTCTGAATGTGTTGGAGGCCGGTTCTGAGTTGGTTGAGATCGATCCGCGATTGGCACCCATTGAAGGCGAGCCGGTATTGGTGAAGTTCTGGGCCAGTGCTTTTTTCGGCACTGACTTAGCGCAGCGCTTGCGTGATGTTGGCGCAGATGGGGTGATGGTGACAGGGCTGACCACCAGCGGTTGTGTGCGGGCAACTGCACTGGATGCTTTGCAGAACGAGTTCCGGGTGATTGTGCCTGAGCAGGCGGTGGGTGATCGTGATGCGCAGGCGCACGTGGCTAACTTACGTGATCTGCAGATTAAGTACGCTGATGTGTGTGATCTCGATGATTGCCTTGCGCTGCTGGATTAGCGCGCTGTTGCTGGTTGCTATCGCTGGTTGTTCGGCGACGGCTCCACGCAACGGAGCATCGACAGCCGAGCGGCCAGTCAGCAGCGAACTCTGCGCAGTATTCGAGGACGCTTGGGTGGGTCATTTTCAGGCCAGCGTGGCAAAACTTGATGGTCAGACAACAGCCTCCCTTGATCAGCAGTTGAGGCAGGCACGTCAGGCCTTAAGTGATGCTGGGCAGGCAGAAACAGCCTGCCAATTGCCGTTTTGCATTATTCAGCCGAAGGCGGGCGGTCGTCTTGACAGTTACTGCGGTTACCGCGTTGCTGATCCGTCAGGTGCAGAGTTGTATCGCTGGCTGCCATGGACGCCCGCGAGGCATTAACACAAAAAATTACAGACCAATTGCCGAGGTAATCACCATGAGAGCACAAACGCTCTATGACAAGCTCTGGGATATTCATCGAGTTGAAGATTTACCCGATGGCTCTACCTTGCTGTATATCGATCGCCATTTATTGCATGAAGTGACTTCACCGCAAGGCTTTTCCAATCTGCGCCTGGCCAGCAGAAAGCCTTGGCGTGTCGATACTAGTCTAGCGACACCAGATCATAACGTGCCTACCTTGGGCCGCGAACAGGGCGTTGCGGGTATCACTGATCACATTGCTCGTAAACAGATTGAGGCGCTGGAAAGCAACAGTCGTGAGTTCAATATTCCGCTGTTTGCACTCAATGACACGCGTCAGGGTATTGTCCATGTGGTGGGGCCTGAGCAGGGTATGACTCTGCCGGGCATGACGTTGGTCTGCGGCGATTCGCACACTGCCACCCATGGTGCGTTGGCAGCGCTTGCCCATGGCATCGGCAGTAGCGAAGTAGAGCATGTGTTAGCGACGCAAACCTTGCGCAGTCGTAAACTGAAAAATTTCCGTATCCGTGTTGAGGGGCAGCTGGCGCAAGGTATCAGTGCTAAAGATTTAGCCCTGCATATCATCGGCCTAATTGGTACTGCGGGTGGTACTGGTTATGCCATTGAATATGCCGGTCCGACGATTGACAGCATGTCGATGGAGGCGCGGATGACTTTATGTAATATGACCATTGAAGCCGGTGCCCGTGTTGGATTGATCGGTTACGATCAAGTCACAGAGGACTATGTGCGAGGTCGCCCGTTGGCACCGAATACTGAACAGTGGCCGCTGGCTGTTGCTTATTGGCGAGCAACACTACAGTCGGACGCTGATGCGCAATTTGATCGTGAGTTAGTCATCCAAGCGGACGACATTGCCCCGCAGGTGACTTGGGGTACATCGCCGGAAATGGTCATACCGATCAACGGTGCATTACCCACCTTGGAGATGGCTCGCGATGACTTGCAGCGTCAGGACTGGGAGCGGGCGCTGGCCTATATGGATCTGCAGCCGGGTCAGCTTCTGGCTGGGGTGGCGTTGAATCGTATTTTTATTGGCTCGTGTACTAACGGTCGTATTGAGGATTTACGCGCTGCAGCTGATGTGTTACGCGGTCGTCGCGTGCATGATCGGATTAGTCAGGCTTTGGTGGTACCCGGTTCTGGATTGGTGCGTATTCAGGCTGAGCGCGAAGGGCTTGATCGTATTTTTAAAGATGCTGGCTTTGAATGGCGTTCACCTGGTTGCTCCATGTGCTTAGGGATGAACGCGGATCGACTCAACCCTGGTGAGCGTTGCGCAGCGACCTCCAATCGTAATTTTGAAGGGCGTCAAGGTAAAGGTGGGCGTACGCATCTGATGTCACCAGCGATGGCTGCCGCTGCTGCGGTAGCGGGTGAATTAACTGATTTTAGGAGTGTGTGACTATGCAACCATTGATTGTACATCGCGGTACCATCATTCCTTTAAATCGTGCCAATATTGACACAGATATTTTACTGCCTAAACAGTACCTAAAAAGCCTGGAGTCCTATGGTTTTGGCGGATTTCTGTTTGATGACGAGCGCTACCTTGATCCGGGTGAGATTGATACACCTATAGAGAGTCGTCGTGAAAACCCGAATTTCATTTTAAATCAGCCTCTCTATCGAAGCGGTACTGTGGTTTTAGCGCAAGCCAACTTTGGCTGTGGTTCCAGCCGTGAGCATGCGGTGTGGGCACTGCGTGATTTTGGTGTGCGTGTGGTGATTGCGCCGAGCTTTGGCGATATTTTCTTCAATAACTGTTTCAATAATGGCGTGTTGCCGTTACAACTGGAGCAGAGTGACGTTGATGAATTATTCGCTATGGCTGAGGCGCAGCCAGGCTTGCAAGCCGAAGTTGATGTTGAGCAGCGCTTATTGACGGTAGGTACTAAAATGTGGAATTTTAATCTGGATGAGGGACGCTGTCAGCGCTTACTGAAAGGGCTTGATGAGGTGGGGGAAAGCCTGCAGTACGCAGAGCAGATCCGTGCCTATGAAGCGCGACGTAAGCCCTCCGAGCCTTGGCTGTTTCGTAGTTAAGTTACGAGTAGGGCGGCCACTATAAAAATAAGAGAGGTTAGCCAAACGTGGAGTTCGATAACGTAGATTTTGAGCCAGTTAGAATTTGCTTGATTGGTAACTCAAAGCTCAGCCAAGTGGTACAAAGCTTGGTGCCAGAGTTCGAGTCGCTGGCGCATATAACCATCATTGATAATGTCTTCAATGATGCAGTGAAAGCTGCGCGTGATCTGATTGAGCGTGAGCAGGTTGATATTTTTATCAGCGCTGGAGCCAATGCGTTCTATCTGCAAAATACCTTACCGATACCAGTTTTAGCGCTGAAGGTGGAACGTACTGATTTGATCAATGCCGTACTGACGGCGCAGCGTATTTCCTCAAAAATATTATTACTGACCTATGAGCGCCAAGAGATCAATCTCGATCTATTTGGTTTGTTTGATGGCATTGAGTTAGTGCCTTACACCTACAGCACTGCTGAACATGCTAAGGAGATTTTTCATAGCGTGCGCAACGAAGGCTTTGGTGTGGTCATTGGCTCTAGTTTTGCTTGCGACATGGCCGATAAAGCCGGTTTGCAATCGATTTTGCTCTACTCGCGGGAATCGTGCCGCAACCTCATCCGTAAGGCGATTCGTCAAGCGGGCCAATACAAGCGCGAACAACAACAAATCGCTATTGCTCAGTTTTTGCTTGAGCAAAGCCAGCATCCGCAACTGTTAACCAATTGCAGCGGGAAGGTTGTCGCTTGGAATGCGGCGGCAGGCACACTGATTCCGACGATTAAGAAACGTCGGGGCTTAGTGGGTGTGTTGGATCGAAAAGTGCTGGATGCGCAGGTCTTACACGCGGAAGGTTTATTGTTGGGTGACCGTTTGTGCACACTCAATAAACAGCCGTTCGAACTCAACGGTGAGTTGACAGGCTTTCTCTACAGTTTTCAACTCAGTGCGGTGGCCGCACCTCACGAGGATGATCGACGCTTAGTCTATCAATCCAGTCGCATGGTCGAAGTTCAGCATCAGTTAAATGTCTATGGTGCGACCCCTGCAACAGTGCTGGTGCGTGGCGAAACGGGAACCGGTAAAGAGCTGGCGGCGCGTCAAGTGCATGTCTCGAGCGCAAATAACAAAGGGCCCTTTGTCGCAATCAACTGTGCGGCCATTCCTGCTGAACTGTTTGAGTCAGAGCTGTTTGGTTACGCTGACGGTGCCTTTACCAGCGCCAAAAGTGGTGGTAAATCTGGGTTGTTAGAAAGCGCCAATAATGGCACCTTTTTTATGGACGAAATTAACTCGCTGCCGTTGCCGCAACAGGCCAAGTTGTTACGAGTACTGCAAGAGCGCGAAGTCAGCCCCGTGGGCGCACGTCGAGCTATCCCGCTAAATATTAAATTTGTTGCCGCCTGTAACGTTGACCTCATTGATGAAGTGCAAGCCGGCCGTTTCCGGGAAGACTTGTATTATCGTATTAGCACCTTTGTTGTACATATTCCGCCATTGCGTGAGCGCGTTGAAGATATTCCGTTGCTGATTAGATATTTGGTCAATCGTGAAAGTAAGCGCTATGGCGTTGAGTTGGAACCTGACTCATTGATCAAAGCGGTTGATCCGGTGTTTAAACGTTACCACTGGCCGGGTAACGTCCGACAGTTAGAAAACGTGGTGGAGCGATTGATTGTTTCACATGGTATCTATGGTGGTTGTAAAGGATTACTGGAGGCCTTGCCGCGCATTATTCCAGAGCTCTATGCGCCGTTAAGTGAAGCTGAGGGTGGCGGTCATTTACACCAGATTGAACAAGAAGAAATTGTGAAAGCATTAGAGTTATTTGGTGGCAATAAAAATATGGTGGCAGAGTATCTGGGGATCAGTCCTACCACGCTCTGGCGACGCTTGAAACGCTTGCAAAATTCAGGAAGTTAATTATGAAAGCTTGGCAGACAGTTCCCCCTTTTGGTTTGGATGCGCTACGCCTTATTGAGCGGCCACGGCCGACCCCAGGACCAGGTCAGTTGTTGATCAAGGTGCATGCCGCTGCGCTCAACTATCGTGACTCAGAAATGGTGGCGGGTACTTATCAAGGGCAGGCGCAGCATGCCTTTACCTTATTGTCGGATGGCGCGGGTGAAGTGCTTGAAGTAGGCGCGGCCGTCACGCGCTTTGGTGTCGGCGACCGCGTGATCGGTTGCTTCTGGCAAGGTTGGCAAGCGGGACGTTTAGGCGATTGTGATGCAGCGATGCCGCTAGGTGGCCCGTTGGATGGCATGCTCAGTGAATATGTGGTGCTTGATCAGTATGGTGTAGTGGCATGTCCTGCGCATCTGTCGTGGGAAGAAGCCGCCACTCTACCTTGTGCGGCGCTGACTGCTTGGCAGGCGTTGGTTGCTGAAGGTCAACTGAAGGCTGGTGACTGGGTCTTGCTGCAAGGTACTGGCGGCGTTTCTTTGTTTGCCTTGCAATTTGCCTTAATGCATGGTGCACGGGTGATCTGCAGTTCAAGCCAAGATGAAAAGCTGCAGCGTTTGGCTAAGCTGGGTGCAACTGGATTGATCAATTACCACCGTACCCCTGATTGGCATCAGCAGGTTATGTACATCACCGACGGTTATGGTGTTGACCATGTGCTTGAGGTTGGTGGCCCGGGCAGCTTCGCACAATCCTTACTGTCGTTACACCCCAGCGGACAGGTCAACGTGATCGGCTACTTGGGCGGCCAGCAAGGAGAGATCAATCCATTGCTGATTTTGCAGAAAAATGCCAGAGTACGAGGTATTGCGGTCGGCCCACGCCAATCTTTTGAAGCAATGAATCGAGCGATTGCCAGCAGCGGCATGCAGCCATTGATTGATAGTGTTTACGACTGGTTGGAGTTGCCCAAAGCATTGGCGCATCTGCTGTCAGGTCAGCATTTTGGCAAAGTAGTGCTGCGTATTGCAGCTGATTAACAAAACTTGCCCGCTTAATCTGTAGCGGGCAGTGATTTGATTTATTGGAGAGAGCGCTATGCAGCAATCTGACATGCAAATGCAGCAAGTACGTACAGAGCCTGATCCGTTTGAGCCTTTTGCCCTGTCGCAGGCAATAGCTGTTGGCGATTGGTTGTTTGTGTCCGGCCAAGCGGCAATGGATGCGCAGGGTAATGTGGTCGGCAAAGGTGATTTTAAACAGCAAGCTGAATGCGCTTTTGAAAACCTTGAACAGGTGTTGAAAGCGGGCGGTTCTAGTCTTCTCGATGTAGTCAAAGTCACTTTGTTTCTTACCGATATAAGTCACTTCCCTGAGGTGATAGAGCTGCGTCGTCGCTTTTTCAAACCGCCCTATCCGGCCGACAGTATTGTGGAAGTGAAAGCATTGGCGTTACCTGATCTGATGTTTGAAATTGAGGCCATCGCGGTGCGTGGTGCAGGTGCCACTAAGGTCGTTGGTTGAAGTATAGTTGCAGCATCTTAGCAATGAAACCGGTGGCTTCTGGCTG
>SMEQ01000249.1_pt1 | contig 17073 bp, 9 predicted proteins | sample 2456281 | NCBI WGS metagenome assembly SMEQ01 (sample SAMN10132596, study PRJNA489261) | soil metagenome | isolation source: day1 antibiotic-loamy sand soil ammended with raw manure from dairy cow... | place: USA | collected 2015-04-01
TTGTTTGAGAATTGCCATAATCTGGCTCTCAGTGAATTTTGATTTACGCATAGAAAACTCCTTGAGTTTATATTAATGGAATTTTCTACAAATAGCCTCTGTGGTTTTGAGGGGGGATTACATAGAGAGCTAGTTCGCTTGGGCGCTAACGCTGGAAAATTATCCCGAGATGGGAAGTCACCAGCCGATATTGCGCGTGCCAAAGGGCACGGGGCGCTAGAGTCGCTCTTAATGCGAGCAGCGTATGAGGACGAATCACTTTGGGAGCCATCGGCTGATCCAGATGTTTTGCCCAGCAGTGATCAGTGGCGTGAAGCGAAGGAGCACTGGGCTACCGAGATAATGATTGTTGCTTACGCTGGTGGGTTAGTAAGAATTGCCAGAGACGCAAGATATTTTTCGGATTCTTTGGGTCGTGTTTTGGTTGGTTGGCATGGAACTTATGATCCGCCATGTGGGATGGATGGTGAATCAATGATCTGAGCGCTGCATTGCGCGGTGGCACCCAACAAGTCGTTCAAGTCGGGTGTTCACCTAGGCTGCGCCACTTAGCTCAAATGTGATTATTTCCCCAAAAAACAGATCTTTTAACTCGCTTAACCCGTGTTTTACGCCTCATTATTTCGTACAAAATGATGCGCCATGATGTCATCCACCTGCTCAAGCGAGAGCTGGGGAAGGACTGCAAGCGCGGCCTTGTTATGGCGTATACATTTAATATATAACCGATCAGAGTAAGTTTTGATGAAATCCATTGACCAAGGCAGCGATTCATTGGAGGCTAAGCCTTCTCGGCAAAATTTGTCTTTATGCTTTTCAATTGTAACTACCCCGTAAAATAATACAGCCCACTCGTAGAATTTCTTTTAAACTAAAACAAAGGAGTTTTACGATGAGCAAACGCATGACTGAGAGCCAGATCGTGGCGATTTTAAAAGAAGCCGAAGCCGGTATGCCGGTTAAAGATCTCTGCCGTAAGTACGGCATTGGTAATTCAACGTTTTATAAATGGCGTGAAAAATACGGCGGCATGGAAGCGTCTGATGTGCGCCGCTTAAAAGAGCTTGAAGAAGAGAACCGTCGACTTAAGCAGATGTATGCTGACTTGAGCCTCAAGTCACAAATGCAAGAAGACATCATAAAAAAGCTCTAGCACCTGTGGCAGAACGGAAAACCTGGGCACGCGAGTTGCAGGTGCAGTATAACGCGAGCGTTGTAAAGTGCTGTGATGTAGTTGGCATTAGCCGTACCGCTTACTATTACGAGCCGAAATTGACCGATGATGACGAAATCATTGATGCCTTGAATGCTTTAATCGAACGACATCATCGATGGGGGTTTCCGAAGTGCTTCAAACGCCTTCGAAAGCTAGGCCACCGCTGGAATCATAAACGTGTTTATCGCATTTATACCGAGCTAAAACTGAACCTGCGACGCAAAGGTAAAAAGCGACTGCCAAACCGCAACCCAGAGCCATTGGCTGCCCCGAATGCATTGGGTAAGTCTTGGTCAATGGACTTTATGAGCGACAGCTTGCACAACAAAGTCAGGTTCCGCACATTTAACGTTATTGATGACTTCAATCGCGAAGTTTTAGGTATCGATATTGCGACCAGCATGCCGTCATTGCGCGTCATACGCTATCTTGACCAACTTGCTGAATGGCACGGTTACCCTGAGAAAATACGGGTTGATAATGGCAGCGAGTTCACTTCAGAAGTGTTTGTAAATTGGGCAAAAGCACACGACATTATGATTGACTACATCAAGCCTGGTTGCCCATACCAGAACGCATACATTGAACGGTTTAACCGAACGTATCGCGACGATGTACTCGACTGCTACATATTCAACAACCTGAACGAAGTGAAGCAAATAACCGAAGATTGGATTGAGCTATATAACAACGAACGACCGCACGACTCACTCAATGACATGACACCATTTGAGTACCGAAATGCGGCGTAAATTCTCTACGAGATGACTGTGTTATAAATGGGATATTTACAGTTAAGATGCAAAAATTAAAGATTATTTTAACTCGCATATAAAGTGGTGAGCAAAGCTTTCAACCAGAAAACACTAACCTTGAAGGGCTTAATGATTTCCAGGAAACTGTCAGTCGTATTATTTATGTTAATAAACACTGTTATATCCTAGACGCAAAATTCCTAAAAGATAATACACGTCCAAGCAACCTAATATGACACATCATTATTAGTGGTGGTCTAACATTTGAAGACGAGCAGTTTTTAAAAAAACTAAAACTCTGAAGAAAGCCGATGAGTACTAAGAGGATATTCTTGAGATCAAACCAAGCTATTTAGGTATCAGTGTGAACATTAATGCCTTATGGCGATATCTTAAGAAAAAACTCAAACAAAGCTGTTAGAGAATTACGTAGTATATTCCTTTAAACGGGCTAGTTTTTGATAAGTAAAGGAATATGGGGCGGTTGAATATAAGCGATTTTTAGTTAGCTCTAATAAACTTTGACTCATAATGCCTAACATATTTTGATGGGTGTAATTGCTGTTACGTTTACCTTAAATGGATATGGAAATAAAAGAAGCCATACTGATTATTTCTGAACAGCACTTCGCACGCTACGATAGTTTTGTGCTAGCAATCAACATCCTCAAAAATGGAACGAGATTGATTACTTGATGGTTTACTATCCTCGCATTTCCAGAAACCATCATCTTCTTTTGGCTGATAGTCTAATTTTAACTGCTCAATAATTTTATGTATACGAGTTATCGCCCCTTCAATTTTTTTGCAAGCGATGTCTTGGTCTTCAAATTCATTTTTGTAGTCATCTAAAGTTGACCTGAGTTCTTCAAAGTGTGACTCTGGTTCACTATCTCCGTCATAATCTCTGCTCCAACTATCTACATTATCATCTAAATTAGGTAAAAGTTCGTTACGAACCGTTTCGAGAATATCGTCTAATTCTTCATCCAATATTAAGCTTCGTATTCTGTCTCTTAAAAAACCAGAGTCAGGAGTAAATACTGCTAGACACTTTATCGAAAGGACGGATTCCAGTCTTTTTTCTTCCGACAGTAGTCCAAACTCATTTAATCGAGATAAAAATCCCACATCTGAATTTGAGTATATGTAAGAGCTAACTGATAAATTAGAAATAAAACTAGGAAGCTCTTTAATGAACATAGTCAGAAAGTCTTTATCACAACGATAGGTTAAAAACCTACACAGCAACATATGATTTAACCACTTGCTATGGTCAAATCTTTTAATTTTTTCAATGACTATATGAAACTCACTCGCCGGTACAATTACAGAGACCCCTTGAACCCCAACTTCGCCACAGGAGACTTCTGAAAACAATTTATCAAGTGGTGCACCAGTAAGATAAATATCCATTAAGTCTGGACTCGATGCTACTATTTTAGCAAAAGCATCTCTAACAGTAGGATGCTTAAAATGCCACGAATGAGCCCCATCCTTTACTGAACTCATCAACAGACTTCCATTAAGAAACCCTAAACTATTAATTGCACCTCCGACTGTACCGCCAATTCGCGCGACCACCTGATCTTCTTCGATGGTAGTCCTAAGTGGGCTAGGAAGTACACCACCTCTAATGAATACGAGTGCTAGTGCAGAACGACTTGAGTCATCCATGGTGTCAATAATCTCGCACAGAATATCTAGAGGTTTTTGAACAAAATCATTTAGTCCATGTTCAGATATTTTAAGTGTCTTAGTAAAAAGAGGGTTTCCTAACCTTCTAGCAATTTCAGGGCTAAATTTTTCATGAGTAACTACAAGTGGTAGGAACCGCTTAATGTCTTTTTTATAGCTCTGTCTCTGACTTCCAAGTTTAATATGGTTGTATAATATTTGTTCTCGCTCATCTTTAGTCAAGTTCTCTACATGAATAACAACTTGAGACTCTTTCATTATAGGTAAAGCAGCCTCTTTGAGGTACTTTTTTGCAGATTTATAAACATAGTCTCTTGATGTAAATATAACCTTTGCACCCTTCTGTATTGCCGCATTAACATGAGGAAATGTCTTACTCCAGTTTATGGCACTCTGGTAATCAATTTGAGTCGGTCCGAAGGCATCATCGACCCAAAACAATTGTTTTTCATTTGGATTATAGTGCTTTACAAAATCATCAGCATCACGAACTTTGATGGTTGAGCAACCCCATTGGTCAAGTGATCCCATTGATAATGCCGCTGCAATTGTCGATTTACCACACATTGGTTCTCCCAAAAGCAAAACAAAACCATGCTCTACCAAGGCTTTTGTACTTTGCCGATATGCATCGGTTATAATAAACTTATTTAAATCATCACCAAGAGAGCTTAATATTTCTTGCGCTTGAACATAAGCACGACCATCCAAAATCTGACTCAAATCTCCCAATCCGTACACCCTTGGAACCAACATCCTAAGGTGTTTGGAGTCACGTATCATCTGAGATATTCTGTCCCCGCCATATACGACACATTTTTGTATTTCAGGAATACTCTCAAACTTATCACGGATTTTCTCATCATTACTTCCAGTAAGTTTTGCATTAGTAAATAAAAAATAATTATTAGCCAATCCTTTGTTAGCTAAACGCTCCGCCTTTTCCAACTCCCCAGCTAACTGAGATAACTTAATAGTCTCATTAGGATTAGCCGTAAACTTACACTGGACTGTAAACGTACCAGAATATGACTCACTCTTATCTGTTACCCATTCACCATTAAATGCACCATCTCGTCCTCCATCATGTGAATCAAAGAAGGTCTGAATCGTCTGCCCCCACAATTCAGATACAATGGTTGAACAAAGATTTTGAAAAGCTTTCCAACCTAATGAGTACAACTCATAGCTAACTTCAGTTGCTTGAATTTTAGACATTAAGGGCCTTCACCTCTGTATAAAGATCAACTAGGTGATCTATAGTTAGATCCAGGATTGGCTCATACATAAAAGAATTTAAATGAATATTTGAATTTACAGTTATACCAACTTTTTCCAAAATCCGTATTTCCTTAGTTTCATTTACTAATAACTTATACTCCTCGAAAAGGTTCCTAAATTGGGAAGGGCTCTCGCACCAGTAATTGTTATCATTTTTTTTACGCCTAAGCTCATTAATTAAAAACTTTTCTGATGCTAGACGAATAGCAATAGAAAGTAGAACTTTATCTTCTAAGTCTAGCCCTGTATGAGTTGTTTGATTGCATATACTTTTCGCTTCCGCATAAAGAATATTGATTAATTTTTCTTCACTCTCCACACTATGACTAGTTTTAAACACTGAATTGTAAATCAGCAAATAGTCACCAACAGTAATTTGTTCTGTCTCCTGTTTCCAATGCAATAAACTTGTAAGCGTCAAATAGCATTTCTTTGATGGTGGATCGTTTTTATAGTCTTGTGTGTACTCAATCAAGTTTCTAGTAAAGGGGATTGTTGCGTATAATATTCGCTTGCTATCCATAACCTTTGGCTTCCATTTTTTTACAAAATAGTTGCTAATCCCATCCGCTGTAGAAAGCGAAATCTCCTTGACACTTTTACTTGTCATCAAGCAGTTTGACCGATTAATAAACCCTCCATTACCTTGAGAAAGCGCTCGAAAAAAATCAAAATTATGTGTTAATACTATTTGAGAGAAGACAGCTATCTCAGTTAAATCGCGGAGATACTGAATAATTGCGTGTTTATTTTTATAATCGAATGAGTCAGCAACGTCATCCAATATAAATAGAGTCTCTTGACTATTCATCTTTCTTTCTTCCACATCAAAAACAAAATTAAGCAGGTAAAGGGCACGCCTTTCTCCCTGACTTAAGCTTGTTCGTATAGTGTCGCGGGTACGAGGAAGTCTCTCTGGATCATCTTTAAAAATGAAGTTGAGAGCTGCTGCTTGTCTTCCAAGCACTGCTTCTTTTTGATTCGTGATAGTCAGTTCAAATGGCAAGTCTACAAAACGATTATTAAACAACTCTACGGCTTTCTCCCACCTTGGTGCAAATTGTGTAGCCTCGCCCTCTATTTTTTCGATTTCATCTTTGCTTTGCTCATAAGTATTAACGTAAAATCTTGCACTTATGGAATTTTGAATATATGAGCCCCATAACTGCTTTCTAAATTGAGACTGATTTTCCGACTTTAAGCTTTTCAATAAATTTTCTAACTGAGGTGCCGATAATGTTTCTATAAGTCTTGCCAGCGCTTCTGTTTGAACACTTTTTGCGAGGCTATCTTTAATTTTTTTTAAATCAGCATCTCCATCAATATTTGCATGAATGTCTTTTAGCTTTTCATCCAGCTCATTTTTGTTTATGGAGTTATCGTCGCCTCTCAGGTGAACACGATGTCCCCCTTCAAAAAAGCCATGTTTAGTAAGAGCTTTAAACGACGTATCTGCCCTACTAGGGTTGAAAATACCTTTCTTATAGATTGAACCTTTTTGTTCAAAAAGCTCTTGGTAGACGTACTGAAATTTTTGTGATTTCTTCAGAAACTCCTTACTTTTCAATACAGTAAGCGCTTTAGAGTCAAAGATTGTGTCATATGAATAGTAGCTAAGATCCTCCTCAACAACCATATTTAGAATTATTTGCATACATGTTGAAAAGCTTTCATTTTTGCAATCGAAGTCTTGTAAAATTGTTTTTTCAATTTCAACTTGTTTTAGACCAGATGAAGTGGCAAGTTCTCTAATAAGCTTTATTTTTAATTTGTCTAAGTCTATAAGCAGCTGGTCATATCGTTCTTTTTTCTTTGGGTCAACCAAAATATTGGTTATTGATGGGCTATCTACACTTATATCAAGTTCTGATTTGAGAACATATATAGCTTCTTGAGCAAGAGGATATCCATTTACTTTAACAGTGCATATCGTAGAGCGATTATAACGCTCTTCTTTTGGTAGTCGTCCTTTAGATAAATCTTCAAAGGTTTTTGAGAAAGAAGTTTTCATAATACCATTAGGGGCATATATGGAGTAAGTGCTGCCCTTTCCCGGCGCAAAAGTAAAAGTATACTGTAAGTTGGGAATTCCATAGCAATTGGTAAGGTCGACAGTCAGCTCTTTTGCACCCGCAAAGTGGTTGTTTTTTCCATAATTAACCCCTACTTTTTGATTAGAGTCTGGCATTTTTTTAGACCATGGCGTAGTAGAGGCTAGCATGCGCTTCGCTTCACTTTTATCGGAAACTTCTAGGTGCGTACCAGTGATAGAGTTATAAACTTTCACAACGATTCCTTTCTATTAGTTATTAATCGAATGTCACCCTAAATCTTCTTCTAATATAAGCTTATATAAGTGGTTTGTTTACGTTCCTAATTTCATTTTCTTATTAGCGTTTAATCATTAGTCGATATAAAATATTTTGCTCATAACTCAAAGGGTAAGCGTAAAAGTAATCACCATTTTTTAAGCAAACAACTATTATTTTGGCCTCTTATACGTTGCTTTTATAACGAATACGGCTCTTCAAGCTTAGAGTACATATTACATTGGTTATCAGTTCGATTTCACTTTACTCTAAGCACCCTAAGTTTAGTGGCATAGTGAATTTGGCTACCGAATTAAGGTGTACATATACCAAAAACCGATTAGGTGATAAAAGATCAAAATGCAACTTCAACCCTAAATTTTTACTTGAAACGCTGCTAAACCTAAGAGTGTAACAGTCAAGTCTAAATGTGGAATCTATTATGCTAAATTAGCCCAAGCTCTACGAACTTAATAAAGAATGACTATATATTCGTCGATGTTAATTAAGGCTACTAGATTGACTATAAACCAGTGGTCAATTTCACTTGAGTTTTTGACTTTTCAAAAACCCTTTCGCCTCAGAAAGAAAAGCAGATAATTTAACTGCACTTGCACCAAACGTTAAGGAATCTCCTCGGCTTATCGCATGAGGTGTCACCCTAAGGACACCATTATGCGAGATAGACTTCCCTATGCAATTTATTAGCTCTTTATGCTGCATTTTAAATATATCGTCTAATGGCATAGGGTAATATTTCTTACTAGAGTTTATGAAGCGATTTGTTATTTTCTTAATTGACAGCTCTATATGGAATACAGTGGTTCCAAAGCTGACTTCCCAACCATGTTCACCATCTGTTATCCGCTCGCTATGTCTTGGAGATTTAACCTCTCCTGATGGGTGTGTAGTCCAATATACAGAAGCCTGAATGAGACCCTGTGCAACGCTGAGAGGAAGCTTACTATTTACTATTAAGCGCCTAATCTTCTCCAAAGTATGCTGGTTAGATGTTTTTTCAGAGATTGTTTTACTAATTTTATGCTTCTTATACAGCTGTTTATTTTGAGGTTTTTGAACATCGATTTTATCAAGACTTTGAAGCTTACAATGTTCAACATGCGTTAGAAGATCTTCTTGGTAGACAGGTTTTCTACATACAGTGCATATTTTGTAAACTATACGCTTAGTGCGATATCTTTTTTTATAGTCTAATTCTTCCATATTAAAACAATGCCTTCATCATAAACTCTATTATAAGTGTAACCTAGCTAATCCATTTAATTTTAGAATCTCAGGAGCCTCAAATAAGGTCATAAAACTTTAGCTTTATACTTCACAAAGTGTATTTTGGTCTAAAGCTCCTATCCCCAAAACCACCACCGCCAATTCATTGCTACTTCGTACACTCCCTTCGTTTCTAAATATATTCAGTACCCCATAGTTTGTGCGTGTTCCTGTCAGTATTCCGTTTTCATAAACTTCAAAAACATCAGGAACTATGGGTGTTGCCTTGTAGGATGCGTATTTAACCTTTGTTACTTCAAAGCCTTGCTCTTGTAAAAACGCTGTCATGTTTGGGTCATCATTTTTAGCGCAAACACTGTAGTTTTCTTTGTCTATTGAGAACAGTTCTAGCACTAGTTTTACTAAGGTGGCGTGCCCTTCTGTTTCAATAAGAACCTGTCGGTGACGGCTAACAAGGTTAGGCAGCTCTTGCAATGAGGGTAACGCTGGAAGATTTTCAAGTGCTTCATCTGGTATGGCAGCAGCAATTGAGAGTATTCGTTGCCAAGCATCAGAGTTGATGTAACGCAGCAGTGCGTTAGGAACTTCCGCCCCCATTACTTTGCTTTTATCACCGCGCTTATTAAAACGCATTTTGTCGTTTGCTTGGTTGAAAGTGCTTTCTAATTCCTGCACTAGAGCTGGTGAGAGCCCAAGCTGATTGCCAGCTTTCTCATAGCTCCAGCCAATTGCGACTAATCGAAGTAGCTTAAAGATATTTTCAATAGTCGCTGGTTGATACTCAATCTTTATCTTCTGGCGTTTTGGTGCTTTGTGCTTCCTAAATTCCTTAGTGTTTATAACGCCCGAAACTTCTATGCGCTGAGATGTCACTGGGGTTAGTTGATCTGCCCATTCCGCTAGTAAATGATTGTAGCTATGCATCCCAGTAATAGGTGAGCTATGCCCCATTAGGCGCGCCAGTGCCATCGAGCTTCGCCTTGATGGGGAGTGATGTGTTCCTAATACTATTTTCTGTACTTCTACTTTATCTATGCCTTTATTCAAGGCTTGCGTCATAGGTGTTTCTATTTCTAGTAAGGCAGCAGCTATGCGGTTATGAAACGAGTGCCTTGCATGGTGGAGTACTAAATTAGAGCTACCTGTAACTGCTCTTATAACGCTGATAATAGCGCCTGGCATTGCAGGTATAAGTGAATGGCTTACTATCTTTTCGTTTTCCAATTCACAAAATAGTGGGCGGTTTTTATTGTTGCCTGCTAAGGAATGATAACGAGTAAGTGTTTGTTCTATTACTCGCGCTTCTAGGTCAGACAGACTGAACAATAGAGGAACTGGTCGCCTACTACTTTCAGTTTTTAGCTTACGATTCTTGTTGTTCCTAATGAGTACCCAAGTGTAATGCTCGTTCTCACACCAGTCTCTTGCAAGCAAGCCTGAAGCCTCTCTGCTTCTTAACCCAAAGCGATACGTTAGTAGTAGCAAGAAGCTCATCAATAACTGTGTTTCGGTATCGCTGTAAGTTAAGCGAATATGCTCAAGGCAAGATTGATAATCGTGTTCGGTCAGCAAACCTGGTCTTGCCACTCGCCCTTCATCTTTAAAGTCTAACTCTGACCACTCTGGTTCCAAAACACCAAAATCTTTGGCCCAGAATTGAAAGTCCATCAGCCGCTGACCAAAGTATTCCAGAGTGCCTGATTTTATGAGCCTATAATCAATCATGTCGCGATAAAGGGATGTTATTTCATCGCTATCCATTTCAATTAAATTAGACTGATAAGCCAGTTGTTCAAACGTTGTAAACAACACACTCCAATACGTTTTGATGGTGGATTCTGCTAACGGCTTAGATTTCCTGTTGCGTCTACCGCGCTTAACAATATGCCCAATCCAAAATCCAACCAATAATAAAGCATTAGATATTTTGGCCTCATAGCTTGAACAAATAGAGTTAATCTCTTTGGCCGTGGCTTTAGATTGAGAAGGCTTATAATTGTTTAGAGCAGATAATATGTCTTTTCTAAATTGAGCTGCGTTAGCTTTAAGTTCTACAGTATCTTTAATCTCAACTCGCCCTGTAAGAACAGACTGAATATTATCAATCTGGTGCAGCTCTTCTATTTGAAGCGGCGCTTCCCATATAAGGGTTTTTCCGTACTTAGTGCGAACATAGTCTTCCATCGGTAAGCTAGTTGCTAACACTCTTCCTGCAAGCATTGCCCCAACCATACCTGGCAGAGCAACGTGGTTTGCTTGCTCTACGATGTAAGCAAGTGCTTGCAACATATCTCCATTACTTGCTTCTGGAACAAGCCTTAGTATCTTTTTAAGCGTAATAACTTCTTTATTGTCTTGCTGAAAGGAGTGCCTCTTACGATCAAGTCCGTAACTAATTAATGAGGCTATCTGCTGATTTATTTCATGCCTCTGAATAGGTGTATACGGATTATCAATATCCAACTCTTCACTGTATTCAATGAATATCTGTCGCTTGTCTTGTATTAAACGAAAGTTCCTTCCTTCTAGTACGTCATTTAAAAGCCTTGGGTAAGCAATACGCTTATCTATAGCAAGGATCACTGTTCCTATTAAAACAGCCAATGATTTTGAATACTGACTACGACAACCAGTGATACCGATACGCCAACTTTCGAGCTCTTGAAAAGTTTGATAACTCAGAGCTACAGTTTCATTTAATGTGTATTTATCAGGGGTATTCTGCATCGCTCGTTTACGAAAGACAGAAATATGTTCAGATGCTTCTCTATGAATTTGCTTCCGTAAAATACTTAAGCGCACAGCAGCAAAGTGATGCCCTAGTTGTTCGTTACGAAATAACATTAGATTTATCAGCTGTTGCACTTCATCTGAAGTAAGATCAATCAGTGCACGGCCTCGTAAATAATTACAAATATCAGCTCTCGCTTCTCTTATATTTTTACGCAGAGCAACTGACCGTTGTTTTTTACGTTCATGCTGTCCAAAAAGTCGAGATACCGATGCTGAGCCTACCTGAATATCGGGCACGGAAAACAATAAGCTATCAGTCTCTGGAGTCATGATTTTAAAAGGGAGAGCATCAAATATTGCATTTATATGAGTTGAGTAGGCACTTGCATCTGTCACCCAGCAACGTGGGGATGTATCTCCATACGTTATTACCCCTCGCTCTGCATGCCCCATGAACCCATCGATTACCTCAACCGGCACGTCAGCTTTATAAAGGTGTTGAGCATAGCGATGTCGAAATAAATTCTTAGGTAGGCCCCATTCAAATAAGGGCACGCCAGGCAGGTCTAACGCATTCATGCTACGCCAATTCAGTTTGTCATCTAATAAGAAAAACAATGGAATCGAATCAGAACCCTGGCTGGCTGCCTGCATGATATTTTTAGCAAGTTCAGCGTTAAGTGGCTGAATTTTTAAAACCAATTTTTGTAAGTGGTCGATATAACTCTTTACTATTTTTACTGCTTTCTGAGGAAGAGGAACAACCCTACCATTGTGCAACTCATTATCCGTTTTATCATTTATAAACAGAAAATTAGGGCTCCAATTAAAGTGAGTAATACTTTCAAATGGGTCTTTTAAGTATCTGGCTCCAGTTGCTGCATACAATGCACTTACAACGTATTGGCTAATTAGATTGTGGTACTCAATTAAGTCATGATCTTTAGCATCAAGAACAGAGTTAGCTTTATCTACTTGTTGAATTAGTAAACCTTCTAAAGGTGAAAGCAGACTCCCTAATAAATTGGTTTTAGGCGAAACACTTGGGCTCACTTGTAATGGTTTTTCAATACCACGCTCTATTGCGTCTATATCCCAGGCTGCATATGCACATGCGCCAGGTAAGCCACTTTTAGGATGAGCGGTCACGCTACGGGCAAGGTTGTGATCGGCAGTGTTGTTGAATACTTGTTGCCCTAAAAAAGCTGACAGTTTCTTAGTTGTTATTCGTTTTAACTCAGTGGGTAAAGTTTGGTTTAGCCATACTTCAGGCTTGGTCTCGGGCACATTCACTCGCCAAATATCATGCAATGTTTCTGGCTTAAACGTCAGCTTTTCTACTGCTTTTATTAGAGTTCTGGTTAGCTTTTCATCTAGTTTCATAGCCAGTTCGTCGTGATATTGCTCGACCAATGAAGCTGTACTTTTATCTTCTCTCCAAGAGCTTTGACGTCTAGTGGGCTCTTTATATAAAAGAGTCATTTCTTCATTTATAACCCACTCACTGTCAATGCTGTTAGAAACCTTAAATTGTCGAACACCATCCAAAGTTCTTCCCGTGTTTAATGCTAAGTAACATAGGCAAGCACCCAGTGCATTTGGCAAATCAAAACCGTTAAGGCAGCTATCTAACCATGCAATAAGGCCACGACTTTCTGACGGCAAAATTTGTTCGAACGACCAAGGTAAAAAGTGAGCAGCCTCTGCGGTTACAAGATGAATACTCCGTGAAGGTAGTAATTGCTCTGCTTCATTTGTAGTTGGATCAACGTCATATAGCAGTAACGGATCTGTATCATCTTCTACAAACTCTTCGTAGCGTTCGTTAGCCTTAGCCTTTCCTACTGCAGAGGCAACGGGTAAATAGTTAAACCCTAGCTGCGGGCTGTTTTCATCTAAGTCGGCTTCTATAACATGAAATGTATCAGCATACGCTTCCACACGAAGAGGCGTTAAGGGTAGGTTGATACTGATGTTTAGGTTGATATTATCATAAGGATTTCGTTCATAATTACCGACAGCTACTATGTAATTTAAGAATTTTTTTCCTTTTGTTTTTCCTGATGCTGCATTCTCTTGTAGTAAACTTTCTGCAGCTTGGATCAGGGCATTATTTGAAGCATCAAATATACGGTCATAACCTGTCTGTAAATTATTCGCACGTATTAATAACTTATCAATTATCGTCCAGTCAGAATCTTTGGCTCCCTTTACAAGAAAACGAGCTAATTCGCTTATTTTTTTATCGCTATGGTATTGATAACGTACTACTCGAATAACACCGTGAACGACCAACCAAAGCCTAAACATTTGTCTTAGTTCATAGTTTTTTGGATGATAGGCAAGTGGGTTAGCCAGCATGGCTAACAAATAAGTATCCCTTCTGTAATTAGTAAACTGTGCGCTTATTTGCTTAGCAGATCCAGAAGGAATTATGGTGGGGTATAGTCTTGCAACTGATGAGTTAATAAATGAATTAGAAATTTTAATTAACTCTCGTACTTCAGGTGTTGCGCTCCATTCTTGAAGAATTGAAGTAGAGTCTGGTCGTGTAAACTCATCTGCAAGATTTGCTATCGTGGCCGTTTCTAGGCCATAGCTTTGTAAGCCCAGTACATGAATAAGTACTTCTAATGTACTTAAAAAGCCTTCATCTTTTGCCCATGAAACAAGTTCAAAAAAATCTTTGCCATACCTGCTTTTAAGTTCCTGCGATGATTGAGCTAAACTATTAGGCATAAAGGTTTATCTTTATCAGCTCTTGAATAATTATTCGCTCAGCTTCCATCACTTACGCTCAAAGTTAAAGAGTCGCCAACTGCTTCAATAGAGGAAACTAAATACTTTGCTTTAGAGTTTTTATCCATATGCATTGAAGCTATGTACTTCAGCATTTTTCCATCATTGTATGCTTTGCTTGCAACCAAGTGCAGGCGCGTGTTAGCACAGTGAAAATGAAGGGTGGTGTTGGAGAGTTCACCATTAATATAGGGTTTAATAAATATCAAATTGTTTTCTAAAGAGTACCCCATAGGCACGCCATAACCAGAAATATCTGTAGGTTCTTTCTTAATGAATTCAGCCTTCTTAAAGCTTTCAACAACAACCTGCTCTTCATTAATTCCGGTACCTATTGAAAGATTTTTATCCGAAAGCTTGGATGCCAGCTTTTTCTTTATGTCTTCTATTGATCCTTCTAGGCACAGCATTTTTTCAGGTTCAACTTCGAAATCACTAGGCTTAATCTGCGCACCAAATAAGCTTTCAGTATTCACTACCGAGGCTGTTATGTTCATTGCTACTTTTTTTAGCTCACTTTTTATTTGAGCCGTAATGCTGTCACCATCAATCAAGGTAAATATATAAAAATACCCTTGATCAGAATTAGCACTGCTTGGTAACGCCTGCATCGCATTTTGTATATTGAACTGTAAGTTTGGGTAATTACTTGCCATGTAAGTAATTAAGGCGGCCTTAACTGACGTTGCAAAATCAAACATCGCATCCGAGGCAAGTCTATTTTTATTGTTATTAATGATTAATATTCCACTAGGCAGTATTGTTATGTCGCCCAGCTCTCTTGTGACTAAAACAGTATTTTTTTCTAGCTGGTATAAATCATCAGAGCTGTCTAGCAACTCGTAATTCTCACTCATATCATTTTTTCCATTTGCATATTGACATCGTCACTCTTCCACAAAAAAATTAAAGTTTCTATGAAAAACCTTACAAATGTGAAAATAGTTGTTCCTATCTTTCAGCTACGAAGATAGGAAGCCGTATATAAAAATAAAGCCTTCATCTTCAATGACTTATGTTTTTATGACTTAGACCATCATGCAGAGCTGTTTTTATATTCGTTTTAAAAATAGCCTTAAAAAGCTGTAGTTAAATCAGTTTTTTACATTTCTAATTAATGCTTTTAAATACAATCCAAAGGTGCAATCAAAGCGACATAAACCCTAACAACTGTACAAATAACCTGTAAAAATAAGCGACACATAAAACCGCCCTATTCGCTTTATGAATGACACTCTTAGTATCATCAAAAGACAGGTGAACCCATATTCCCAGCAAGCTTAAAGTCATCATCAAATGCTTCTATCTACGCTATGGTTTTGCACCAATAGCAATGAAGCATTTTTATTGACTTTTTCTCATTTTTAAGAGACTATTTATGCATCATAGCCGATGAATAAAGCTAAAGGAAAGCGTAATGCTAAAACAAATAGCATCAATTAATGCGGGTTATCCGTTTCGGGGGAAAATCCCCGAGGTTTATGTCTCGACAGTAATTGCTGTGCAGATGAGAGATATTTCATTACCCGATGGCGTTAATTGGGCTGATTGCATAACAACAAAGCTAACGGGCAAGCGCGATCCCGATTACTTATTAGAAGGTGATATTCTTGTGGCTGGTCGTGGCAACCATAACTACGCCGTATTGGTTGATTTAGAACAGGCTAATAAGACGCTCAGCTCTACTGTTGAAGCAGTAGCCTCGCCTCATTTCTTTGTTGTAAGAGTCAAACATAAAGAAGTGTTGCCAGAGTTTGTAGCATGGCTATTAAACCAACCTTACTGCCAGCGCTACTTTGAACAAAGCTCTGAAGGTACACTGACTAAAAGTATTCGTCGCAGCGTACTAGAAGACACGCCAGTGGTTATTCCACCGTTAGCAAAACAACAGACAATAGTCGCATTAGCCAAAACTATTAATAAAGAACAAAAGCTAATGCAACAACTTATAAAAAATGGCGAGCGCACAATGAACGCAATAGCCAATGACTTATTCAACAAGGAATAGCAAATGAACGATAAAGTTAACCAAGACAGTATTAACAAAGCCTTATGGACCGTTTGCGACACCTTCCGTGGCACCATCAGCGCTGACACCTACAAAGACTTTATTCTCACCATGTTGTTTCTTAAGTACATTTCCGATGTATGGCAAGACCACTACGAAGGCTACCAAAAGCAATTTGGTGACGAGCCAGAACTGATTGAAGAAATGATGAAATCAGAACGCTTTGTATTACCTAAAGATGCCAGTTTTTATACCTTATGGGAGCGACGTCACGAACCAGGTAACGGTGAACGTATAGACCAAGCGTTACATGCTATTGAAGAAGCAAACGGCACGAAGCTAAAAGACGCGGGTAAAAGCGTGTTCCAAGACATCAGCTTTAACACCGACAAACTAGGCGAAGAAAAACAGAAAAATACTATTTTACGCCATGTACTAGAAGACTTTGCTAAGCCAGAACTAAACCTTAAGCCCAGCCGTGTTGGCACATTAGACGTTATTGGTAACGCCTACGAATACCTTATTAAAAACTTTGCTGCCAGTGGTGGGCAAAAGGCAGGTGAGTTTTACACCCCACCCGAAGTATCTGAATTAATGGCCACACTATTAGACCCACAACCAGGCGACACCATTTGTGACCCTGCTTGTGGCTCTGCCTCATTGCTAATGAAGTGTGCTCGCAAGGTTGTTGAAAACCACGACAGCAAAAACTATGCGCTTTACGGCCAAGAATCCATTGGTTCTACTTGGTCACTGGCCAAAATGAATATGTTTTTGCACGGTGAAGACAACCACAAGGTTGAGTGGGGCGACACTCTAAACAACCCAAAATTATTAGATAAAAACGGCGACCTAATGCTGTTTGATGTAGTAACCGCTAACCCACCCTTCAGCCTAAGTAACTGGGGACATGAAAACGCCGAGAACGATAAATACGGACGTTTCCGTCGTGGCCTACCACCAAAAACAAAAGGTGACTACGCATTTATCCTGCACATGATTGAAACCCTAAAACCCGCTTCCTCT
>SMEQ01000250.1_pt1 | contig 17039 bp, 13 predicted proteins | sample 2456281 | NCBI WGS metagenome assembly SMEQ01 (sample SAMN10132596, study PRJNA489261) | soil metagenome | isolation source: day1 antibiotic-loamy sand soil ammended with raw manure from dairy cow... | place: USA | collected 2015-04-01
CCAACACTTGCAACAGCTGGATATGGAGTCCAATGGTAAACATGTGCGCCAAGACGGATCGGCGTTAACCTATTCAAGTGGCGCAGTAATTTGGGGTGGTGTCGGCTGTAATGGTCAACATGCCTATCACCAGCTGTTACACCAAGGCACTTTATTGGTTCCGGCTGATTTCATTGTGCCGGTGGTCAGTCATAATCAAATTGCCGATCACCACCAATGGCTGTACGCCAACTGCTTATCGCAAAGCCAAGCTTTAATGCAAGGCAAAAGCCACGCGCAGGCCACACAAGAGTTGCGTGACAAAGGCTTAGATGAGGATGAAGTACAGCGCTTAGCGCCGCATAAAGAAATCCCTGGCAACCGCCCCAGTAACACCTTAGTTCTGGAGCGCATCTGTCCACGCCGACTCGGTGCATTAATCGCCCTGTATGAACATAAAGTCTTTGTGCAAAGCGTAGTTTGGGGCACCAATGCCTTCGACCAATGGGGTGTTGAGTTGGGTAAAGCACTAGGGGAAGGTGTTTATCAGCGCCTCACCGGCCAAGCTCCGATCAATAACACCGACGCCTCGACCCAAGGTTTGATCAATTTTTTTAGAAATCGCCATCGCGGTTAAACTGCAGTGCACTGCGCGGTGATTTAAAGATTTTGTTAAGTCACCGTGACCTATAATAAAATTTGGTGCATGATCAGAGTTTACTCAGCCCTTAATAAAAGGAAGTTTATTATGCATGAAGTCGTTATTGTTGCAGCTACACGCACCGCTGTTGGCAGCTTTCAAGGCAGTTTAGCCAGTGTGTCAGCTCCCCAGCTCGGTGCAATCGTTGTTCGCCGCCTGCTGGAACAAACCGGTGTCGCTGCTGATCAGGTTGATGAGTTAATTTTCGGCCAAGTCCTTACCGCTGGTAGTGGCCAGAACCCTGCTCGGCAAACAGCTATTCACGCCGGCTTACCAGTTAGCATGCCATCTTTTACCCTTAATAAAGTCTGCGGTTCAGGCCTCAAGGCCCTGCACTTAGCAGCGCAAGCGATTCGCTGCGGTGATGCAGAGGTGATTATCGCAGGTGGTCAAGAAAACATGAGCTTGGCACCCTATGTCATGCCTGCCGTGCGCACAGGTTTACGCATGGGCCACGGTAAAGTGGTCGACAGCATGATCGAAGACGGCCTGTGGGATGCGTTTAATGATATCCATATGGGTATCACTGCAGAAAACCTCGTGGAAAAATACAGCTTAACTCGCGAACAGCAAGATGCCTTTGCTGCTGCCTCACAAGCCAAAGCAGCCGCCGCCATTGCTGCCGGTCGTTTTGTTGATGAGATCACTCCAGTGAGCATTCCTCAGCGCAAAGGTGATCCAATTATTTTCGACACCGACGAACAACCTCGCGCCAGCAGTACTGCTGAAACATTGGCGAAACTGCGCCCTGCCTTTAAAAAAGATGGCTCAGTCACTGCAGGTAATGCTTCGACCCTCAATGACGGTGCTGCAGCGGTGATGCTGATGAGCGCCGAAAAAGCCAAAGCCCTTGGCATTCCAGTATTAGCCCGCATCGCTGCTTACGCCAACGCCGGTGTTGAGCCAACCATCATGGGTATTGGCCCAGTCGCGGCAACGCAGAAATGCTTGAGCAAAGCGGGCTGGACCATCGCTGACCTCGACTTGATTGAAGCCAACGAAGCCTTTGCCGCGCAAGCATTAAGCGTTAACCAAGAGCTGGGTTGGGATACCGACAAGGTCAACGTCAATGGTGGCGCTATTGCAATCGGTCACCCGATTGGTGCATCGGGCTGCCGTATTTTGGTCACGCTGCTGCATGAAATGCTGCGTCGCGATGCTAAAAAAGGCCTCGCTACTTTATGCATTGGTGGCGGTCAAGGTGTTGCCTTGGCAATTGAGCGCTAAGCGCGTTTAAGTAACGATGGCGTTGCTTGGCTCTCTGAGTTAAGCAACGCCAAAACACAAATGAGTCGCCCCTCCCAGTAAAAAAGATAGATCCGCAACATCCTCCTACTGCTTTACTCAGATTTTGCTTACACTGTAGATACAACGATTTGAGGGTTTGCAGTCATGTCCAAAGGTTTAAAGCGCCTTATCATTACCTTGATAAGCAGCCTTGCTGTGTATAGCTGGTTAGGTTTTTTATTGCTCCCCAGTGTTGCGTTGCAAGTGATTAACCAGCAACTGGGCATTTATGCCACGAGTCCTGCCCATTTACAGCGCTTGGAATTTAACCCGTTTACCCTTGAGCTTTCTGCTTGGGGTTTGCACATTGGCGACGCCGACGATGAGCAAGTCAGCTTGCAGCATCTCTATGGCAAGGTGGCCAGCGACAGCCTATGGACGAAAACCCTGCACCTCAACGCTGTGCAACTGCAACAGCCCAAAGCACAAATTATTTTTAATAAAAGCGGTGAGCTGAACCTTGCCCAGCTGTTTGCCCTGCCTGCTACTCCTGAGCAGCCTGAACAACCTGAGCGTGCACCTCTGGCGGTACTAATTGATCAGCTGCAACTGCAACAGGGCAGCGCACGCTTTAATGATCAACGCCAACAGGAGCCTGTTGATGTCAGCTTTGATGATTTAAACATTACTTTAAACAGCTTCGACACACGCCCCTCCAGCAGTAGCGAACTACAATTGACTGCGCAAGCCAACGACGGCACACAGTTGCAATGGCAAGGTGAATTCAGTGTTAGCCCTCTGGCCTCACAGGGTCATTTACAGATACAGGATGCGCAGTTGAAAAGCTGGTGGCCCTATGTACGTGAACATTTCTCTGCACAGTTAAGCGATGGCCGCTTAAGTCTCGACACCCATTACACTCTAGAGTTGAGCCCAACCCTAGAATTTAAAGCCAGTCAACTCAGTGCAGAACTGGCCTCATTCGCCTTGCTACAAAATACACAACCCTTAGCACGCCTCGCTAAATTGCGTATCAGCGATAGCGCATTTGACTTGGCCGCGCAAAAACTGCAGATCGGTACAGTCAGCAGCTCAAAACTTGAAGCTTGGGCTGAGATTGATCAAAACGGCACACTCAACTGGCAAAAACTACTGCCCAGTGCCGCCGTGCAACAGTCTGCAGCCGAGCCTGCCATCAACAGTACAGACAAGGCTACAAACAATGCCGCATGGCACATCACAGTCAAGCAGGCTGACTTAAGCCAACAGCAATTCCATCTCACCGACAACAGCCGCAGTGAGCCTGTTGCGCTCAACCTTTCTGATTTTAATTTACAAATTAAAGATTTTGACAGCCAAGCCAACAGACCGTTTAATGCTGAGCTGACCACTAAAATTGGCGAGCAAGGCACACTCAGCAGCACTGCAAGCGTGCTACTACAGCCGCTTAAAGTCGATATGACACTGAACAGCAGCGATCTTGACTTACGCCCTGCACAAGCTTGGATCAGCCCTTACGCGCATATCGAACTGCGCAGCGGCTTACTTAACAGCGCACTCAAACTGCAAATCAGCGATTTAGACAATTTACAGCTAACGCTGCAAGGTGATGCGGCACTCAATCAACTGCATGTGCGCGACAGCCTACGCCAGCGTGACCTGTTAAAATGGCAAGCGGTTGATATCAACAGCATTGAATATAGCTTGCAGCAGCAAAAACTTTCGATTAACAACATCGCCCTGCAACAGCCCTATGTGCGCTTTATCATCAATGAAAATCTCACGACCAATATCAGTGAGCTGTTAATCCCTCAGCCGCAATCAGCAGCTGCCGAGTCAGCCAGTAACAGCCCTGAGTTTGCTTTGCACATTGGCGGCATTGATATCAAAGACGGCTCAGCAAACTTTGCTGACTTTAGCCTGACACCTAACTTTGCCACCGCAATTCAGCAGTTAAATGGCCAAATTGGCACGCTGGACAATCAAACCAATAGCGTTGCCAAAGTGAACATTAAAGGCAATGTGGATCGTTATGCGCCAGTGACCATTAAAGGCAGTCTGATGCCCTTTGATCCACTGAAAAAACTCGACATTGCTACAGCATTTAAGCATGTGGAGCTGACCACACTAACGCCCTACTCGGGTAAGTTTGCTGGCTATCGGATTCAAAAAGGCCGTTTAAATTTAGACCTGCACTATCAAATCACTGACGGCAAGCTCAACGCAACCAACCAGTTGTTACTTGAGCAGTTACAATTGGGCGAACGGGTCGACAGCCCTGATGCGGTCGACCTACCTGTGCGTTTAGCCATTGCTTTACTGAAAGACAGCAAAGGGCGAATTGCCCTAAGCCTGCCGGTGCAAGGCGATCTGAATAACCCCGAATTTAAAGTGGCGCCCATTGTCTGGCAAACCTTGCGTAACCTGTTGACTCGCGCAGTATCAGCACCCTTTAATTTTATCGCAGGCTTAGCCAGTGGCAGTGCTGCAGAGCTTAATGAAGTAGTGTTTTTACCTGGCGAGTTTGTCATCAATGCCGATGCAGCAAAGGGTTTAGACACACTGGCAAAGGCGCTCAAGGAGCGTCCACAACTGCGCTTAGAGATCGAAGGTGGCAGCCGTGCTGAACTGGATGGCCCACCATTGGCGCAAATGCGCTTAACCCGAGCCTACCAAAACGCTTGGTACAGTATTTTGCAACGCCGTGGCACTAAAATAGATGCCAGCAAGGAGACCCTAGAGGTACCCGATAACGAAAAACCAGCCTTGCTCGAGGGCATTTACCGCAGCCAACTCAAGCAACAACCACCTGCGCAATGGGCTGAGTTGAAAAAAGATCAGCGCGCACAACAGATGCATGAAGCCGTGCTGGACAGCTACGCGCAAAGCCCTGTCGGTTTACGCCGTTTAGCGCAAGCACGCGCCAATAGCATTAAAGAATATTTAATTGAACAGGCACAATTGGATGCAGAGCGTGTCTATTTAATAGACGTCAGTGAAGGTAAAGCCAGCGCTGATAGCGGCGTGATTAGCACGCTGCACTTAGGGAGTATGTAATGAGACATTTAAGCAGTTTTGTATTGTGTCTCGCGCTCAGCCTGTTCAGTGCCGGCGCTATGGCCAGTACCTTTCGCTGCGGCACGCAATTGGTGAGCTTGGGTGAACGCTCTTTTCAAGTCTTACGTAAGTGCGGTGAACCGGTAGCCCGCGAAGCAGTGGGTTACACCGTGGGGGAATACAACCGTCAGGAGTTACCCATTGAAGAGTGGGTGTATGGCCCACACAGCGGAATGCTGTATTTTTTGCGTTTTATCGGTGGCCGCTTGGTCAGTATTGATAGCCTGCGCAGCCAATAAACCGCACGCTTGCCGATCGTCCTGACCTACGTCGCAGTGCTGTCACTGTGTCTAAAAGTCGGCGAGTTGCCACAGTGAAGCGCTACCTGTCAGCCACAATAAATCAATGAACAATGAGTGAAATATTTATGCTGCGTTCTGTCGTATTCGTGTTATTGCTGCTGGGCTGGAGTGCAGCGTCCTTTGCCTCATCAACTTTTCGCTGCAATAGCACACTGGTCAGTCTCGGTGCGAGTATGCAAGAGGTGCGCAATAAATGTGGCGAGCCCGTGGCCAAGGAAGACTTAGGTTTTAAGCAAGTGATCAATCAGTACAGCCATAGCCATCAAGTGCATGTGGCTGAATGGCTATACGGACCCAAAGGTGGCATGTACTATTTTCTACGCTTTGAAGGCGGCAATTTATCCAAGATATCGAGCACACGCTAAGCCTGTTAGCTAAGTAGCCTCAGCCAGTGACTCAGGGTGTTCTGGATACATACCCAAACTTTGCAAAGCAGTCACGACCTCGGCCAGTGGCAGCCCAACAACAGCGCTGTAACTGCCAGAAATAGCACTGACAAACACGCCACCTTTGCTTTGTATACCATAGCCACCGGCTTTGTCGTGTTGCTCACCGGTGTGCCAGTACCATTCCACTTCTTTGCTGGTAATGGATCTAAAGAACACCGTGGTATTAACGCGTTGCACACGTATTTGCTGAGCAGTTTTGATCGCAAAAGCAGTCATCACCGTATGCGAACGCCCAGACAGCGCGCGTAGCATTTGTCCGGCTTGGTTTTGATCACTGGGCTTACCAAGAATGTCATCTTCTAACACAACGATGGTATCAGCGGCTAAAACGATAGCATTTTCATCCTCTTGCACTGCTTTAAAGCCCGCCTCAGCTTTTTCTTTAGCGAGGCGCTCAACATAAGCAGTGGGTAGCTCTTTAGCGCGCTGGCTTTCGTCTACAGCAATATCAAGTATGGAAAAACTGATATCAGTTTGTGCTAATAGTTCGCGGCGTCTAGGCGATGTGGAAGCTAAGTACAGCGTCATACGTTGTTAAACCTGTGTATTCGAATCGTTGAGTTTCAATTTGAACAGCGCTGCAACATCAATGTCATTGTCGTCATTGCTTGAGTGAGGCTGTTAGGATGTGGCTGACTTGCAAATATATCTGAATCTATTCGTCATATGCTTTATCGTCTTTTCGGTCATCGCCATTGCGCGTTGCCTAGCAACTTTTTTCAGCAAACCTGGTGCAGCAGGCGCAACTGATAAAACCAGAGCTAATGATAGCAGAGATCAGCCATGGCTTTTAACTCTAACTGCGTGGCAATTAGCCGAGTAGATCGTGCGGAATATTACCGCCATTCTCAGCAATACGGGCCAGAACAGTTTTATGCAACCACATATTCATTTGTGCTGAGTCGCTCATTAATTCTGTGGGGCAATTCAGTTCTGCAGCAAGCTCTTTACGCGCACTGAAACTACTGTCGAGATCAAGCAGCTTCAACAGATCAACAATTGATGTGCGCCAGTTCAGTTTTTGCGGATTAGCGGCTGCGCGTTGCTCAAGTTGCGCGACAACATCCACCACAGCAATTGCAGTTGTTTGCGTTGTCTGTTGCTCAGGTGTCGCGTGCTCTGGACTGGTGTCTTGCGCGGCATCCGCACTACCCATACCGAGCTTGGCGAGAATCGTATTAAAAAAGCCCATGTGTTTCTCCTGTAAGGTTTTGTACACTTTTAATTATCGGTGAAAAGACCCAGCAGGTCACCCTTTAATCGGCACCTTACACATCTGCTGCATGCCTTAGTTTGTCTATATTGTAAGTTTATTGAGGGGTATTTAATGGAACGTGTCGTAATTTTGGTGGATGTACAAAATATTTATTACACAGTGCGTCAAGGCTTTGCCGCAAGCTTCGATTACAACCAGTTTTGGCGCGAGGTCACAGCTGGGCGCAACGTGGTCAAAGCGATTGCCTATGCCACCGAACGTGGTGATCCAAAGCAACAGCAATTTCAAAATATTTTGCGTGCGATCGGCTTTGAGGTGAAATTAAAACCCTATGTCGAGCGCAGTGACGGCAGCCGCAAAGGCGATTGGGATGTAGGGATAACCGTGGATGCAATGGAGTTTGCCAGTTTAGCGGATACCGTAGTTTTGGCTTCCGGCGACGGCGACTTTGATGTATTAGTTGAGCGGATGCAGGCATTGCATGGCGTTAAGGTTGAGGTGTTTGGTGTCGCCGACTTTACTGCTTTTTCATTAATTCGTGCTGCAACAAAGTTCACCGCAATCGACGGTAAACTGCTGCTCAATCGTTCAAACTAAAGTGCTGCACTACGCTTGACTGAAACAGGCAAGCACACCCGCAGCTAAACAGTGACATGCTGAATCGCAAACAGCTGCAGCGGCCCTTGAAAAGCCTGCTGCCTGAGGCCTTTTTGCTGCTGGGTATTGTGCAATAGCAGCGCCTGCAGCGGATCATCCGCTGTGAGCTGCTGCGCAAAAGCAGCAACACTGGCGGCTAAATGAATTTGTTTAGCATCTTGTGAAACAGCATTCGCACGCTGCAATAGGTCAGCCTCGGCGGGTAGCAACACATGCGTATAGCCGCCATGGATGGCAAAGTTCAGCCCTGCAGTATCGTAATCCCCAAAATAGATGAGCGGCTTTGCCTGCGCCAAAAATGCCTCACGCAAGGCTTTGCAACCTTTGCTTTCCTCGCCATCACCCCGATAAATCACCAAGGCGCTAAGCGCCTCTGCAGGCAAAGTGTAGCGCCGCGAATGCAAGGCAAAATACTGATAAAACACATCGCGATTTTCCACTACCAACAGATGGGTAAATTCACTCAGCTGCAAGCTGTGCCAATCAATATCCATCACCCACTGGCTCGGCGCTGTCGTTACCCACTCTGGAAAGTACGCCCCGCAATTGGCTTGTGCCATCAGCACGCGCTTTTCCGTGGGCGATTCACCCACCGTTTTGTACTCACCATCGCCCAGCTCACCCTGTTCCAGCCGACTGGTTTGACTCAAGTCCGTATCTAGGCCGGCTAAGTTAAGCTCTCTTAAGGTTTGCTCGATGATCTGTAGCATGCGTCGATCAAACAGCACCTGAGTGTGACCAAAACAGCCTTGGGTATCCAATTCATGACGGTCACACCACAGCTGCAATTGTTGCATGCTGGCTTGTTGCGCCTTACGTTGCACGTGTTGCTGGTGCTGCAACTGGTCGTTGATACGTTGTAAAACAGCGCGCACCTTGGGTGTTAAATCAATACTCATGCTAATGCGCCCTCACTGAGCAGTTGCAATTCAACATCCTCGATAATCCAGACATCGTTAAACGGCCCCTGTTTATCCTGATGATAGTGCAAGTGAAAAGCAGACTTTTCCGTGCTGGACAACCCTTGGTACTCTGCGATCACTTGGTACACCCATATTTCCGGATCCCAGCTCAACTGCGTCTGCTCAAGATAGGCTAAAGCGCTTTGGCTGTGCTGCTGATCCAGTACGCTTAAATAAAACGACAGCACATCCTCATGCAATGCGCGACGCTGCGCCAACACCACTTCTTCATCGAACTGCAGCGGTGTTTGCGCGCTGCTCGGTGCTTGCGCCTCAGGTTCAGAGCGCGCCGGCAATTGCGCCAGCAACATCTGCATATCCTGCTGGTCACGCTGGCGATCTAAGGCAATAGCCACACTGGGCTGCAACCCTGTAGCTTGATTGATCAGGTCCACAACATGGCTGCGCTGCGCATAATCCGCAGGCTGAAAGTTAGGTTTTTGCTGAAAAAACTGCAACATGCCGCGCACCAATAGATTGCGTGCTTGTTGCTGACGAAAGCGCGTCATCAGCTCACTTAAACGGCCCTGCACTTCACGCAAACTGCTGAAGTGGCCACTGACTTGGCCTTGCAGCTGACGCACTAAAATATGGCGTAAACCCCCGCTGGTGCCGGCTAAAGCAATCAACTCTTTAAAATTGATCAATTCCAGACCATCCAGCCAACGCAGCACTTGAGTGTGAGCTTTTTCGTTTTCTTCGATTTTCTCTTGCACGGTACTGACAAAAGCAAAATCAGTATTAAGGCGATTCCATAGGCTGTCGATACCGCCGCCAATGCGACTGTTTAAATCATCCACTTCTTGGCTGAGCTGATCCTGCCACAAGGCGCTGGCTTGATAATCAGCTTGCTGCTCGGCACCATTGATTTTATTCACCAAGCGGCGAATATTAATCAAAAAATCACCGATATCCACATTAACCTTGCGCCGCTGCTCATCAGCAATCAGCTGCACAATTACATCACGCACCGGGTCGCTGAGTTTAAGCCCTGAATACTCATCAGGACGGCGTAAAATATTGGCATCAATCAGCTGATTGACTGTGCGGCCACCCAGCTGCGCTTCATCCACAGGCACGCCATAGTAGCTGTGCATCAACAATTCACTGTGTTTGCCTAAGAGTTTTAAGCGCTCAATTCCTTGTTTGACGGTTTCACTGTGGTAATCAAGGCTGCTCATGCCAGCAGGTCCTCTTGACTGGGCGCGCGCTCCTCGTCGATCTGAATATTTTCTTCTTCACGAATAAAACGGGTTAAATCAATCAAATAATCAATTTTCCCGGTCACCAAGTAATGATGGCGATCTTTATGCGGTTGGTGCAAATAACCGTGATTACGCAAGCGATCAAAAACCTGCTTAAGCTGGCCCACCACGTCTTCACTTTGTGACTGGAAAAAACGCGTTTGCGCCAGCCCGTGCAACTGTTCACGCAAACTGGGGTTGTTTTCAATGCGCGCGGCAAGATCATGCCGATTGAGAATATCGTTGGCCGTTAGCACGTTCTCATGCCCGAGGGTTTCTTGGGCCAACTGCAAGAGTTTCAACATTGGAATTAAACTGTCGAGGGTGTCTTTAAACTGCTGCGAGAGCTGGTCACGCAAAGGCTGAGTCAGCTCACGCCAAGCTAAAAACCAAACGGTGCCTTCTGGATTACTGGCCAAGCGTCGATTGAGCGGACGTAAATACTGGTCAAAGGCCTCGCGGGTTGGCTCATTTTGTAAGTGGCGAAAGGCTTCGCTATCACTCACTTCACAGATAAAGGCGCCAGCCAACAATTGCTCCAGTAAGTAGCTGTGTTGCATCATCATACTGTGACCTCCTCGCGGCGTTGTTGTAAGCGTTGCGCTAAACGACTGAGCTTCGGCTCGATACGTTTGAGTTGGCTACGCGCACCGGGGTGGCTGTCTTTTTCAATCAAGTAACGGTGTTTGAACAAGGTCAACACATCCGACTCAGGATTGGGAAAAGCGCCAACAATAAAGATGTTGTTGTTTTCACAGGCTTTGAACAGTTTTTCTACGTTGTGATAGGCCAAGGTGCCGATTTCATCAATCGGCCAATGAATGGTGACCTTAGATTTGCCGCGTAACAAGCGGGTAAAGGCCAGCAAGTATTTACACAAAATCAAATAGGCCATGCCATGACTGGAGGATTCCAGCAGCTGCCGATCGTTACGAATAATCAAATCAGCGCCGCCTTCATTCAGGTGCAACTCCAGACGCAATAAGCTTTCAAAGGTGAACTGCTGATCACTGCGCAACAATTCCGCCACATCACTGAGCGCATCTAAATAGGCATCATTGGGCAGACCGTCCGTCGCGTGCTGCCACTGATCATACAGCTTGGCAAAACGCTTCAACGGCTGCCAAAAACTCAACTCATCAATGGTGGACTGAATACGCACTTCTGACTTGCTGATGCCTGGCAGGACAAACTCTTCAGTCACCTCCTCGCTCAGACGTCGGCTTTGCGCGCTGATCAGGCGATTGAGATCACTGAACACGACAAAAAACTTTTGCAAATCAGCGCCGTAGTTGCGCCCTTGCGCCAGCAAGTTGAGCTGCAGATCCTGCAGAATGTGCAGCATTTCCTGATACGCCGCCAAACTGGCTTGCGGTGTTGGGGTCAAGCCCAGCTGGCGCTGTTGTGTGCTCCACATATCAGTAAAGTCCAACGCAGCATCTTTAAGCAGTTCGCGCTCAAACACTTGCATGCTGGTTTTTAGGCGCAGATCCAGTTGCTGTTTATCCTGCAAAGCACGTCGCGCGCGCTCAACACGTTCCGCACAATCACCGCTGTTGTGTTCAGCCACCGGCTGCTCACTCGGTGGCGGAAATTGTTCCAGCTGTTTTAATAGCGGCAGCACGTGCTGATGCAGCTGACGTAGCGCATCCAGGGTTTCTTTGCTGGCTTTAATCGCTAACAAGGCCGTTTTGTGCTGGTCTAAAAACTGTTGCTTATGCGCTGCCAGCTGCTCAGACAGGTCAAGTTTTGCTTGTTTAAGTTGGTGCTCTTGCGCCAGCAACTCTGGCTTGCGCTGTTGCCAATCAACACGCATAAAGGTGCGGTAAGCATCCAGCTCATCCTTACGCTCTTCAGTTTGACTGACCTGCTCGCGGATGATTTTTAAACGCTGCTCAATGTCTTTTAATGTCTGCGGATCAATGCCCTGCTCGCGTAGCTCACGCTCTAAAATACTCTGCAGCTCTTGTACCTGCTGCTCGGTTTCACGGCGCTTAGCTTCCAAGTTTTTATCGTATTGTTCAATCTGCTCACGTATTGCCTGTACGGCTTGCTGCCAGCTCGCCTGATACTCCAAGAGCATTTCTTTAAAGGCGCCATCGCGTTCATATAAAGCAGTTTTTTGCTTGTTTTTTAACGCATCCAATTGCTCGCTAAGCTGTTGCTGCTGCTCATGCAATGCGTGTTTACGCTGTTGCTGTGCCGCTTGATATTTTTCCACTAAACGTTGCCGCGCTTCACGGGCAAAGCTCAGGTCGTTGCTGTAGCTGTCGCGCTTTTGTCGGGCTTTTTGCCAGAATTCGTGCTGCTGCTGCGCGGCGCTGTTGAGGTTTTTCTGCTCTATCTCAAGCTCTGCTAATTGCTGCTCGATGGCATGCACTTGATTGAGGGCCTGAGCGATGGACGCTGCTAAAGCCTGCTCATCTTGCGCATACGCTGGCAGCTCAATGGCACTCAAATCCAAACGCATATTAAACAACTGCTGCTCAGCTGTTTTAATCGGCTGGCTATCGCTGACTGCTGGCATAGTGAAGCTGGGGCTTAAATCAGTGCGTTCCAGCAACTCTTCACGAATCACTTTACCGACGCTGTGCTGCCAGCCGGGCACTTGCTCATGTAAAAAGTGGCGCAAACTACCGGCGCTGGGGGTTTGCTGCAATTTCAGTTGGGCATAATATTGCTCAGCGTTGCGCTTGGTTTTGTGCTGCGTCTGGATGTTAAGCAAATGTTGGTCTTGCTGACTTTTACTCTGCTGGTAAGCCTCATGCAGACGCTCAACATCCTCACCTTGCTGGGTCAACTGCTGCTGAATAGCATCAATGCGCGCTTGTTCGGTATCTAATTCCTGTTGCTCGGTAGCACTGAGCAGCGATGCATTGAGACGGGCTTTCACCTCAGCTTGTTGCTCGATAATCTGTGTGTGTTTATCTTGAAAGCTATCTTGCAAGGTTTGGCGTTGCTGCTGATGCTCTTGCTCAAGCTGATGCTGCTGTTGGCTGTGCTGAGCGCGCAGATCCTGCTCTTTTATGCGCAAGGTATGCTGTTGCTGGCCAACTTTTTCAACAAAGGCATTGATCTGTTCAGACAATTCCAGCTTACGTGATTCAAAACGCTGACGAGAACCGCCTTCAGCCTCGCGCAGCAGTTGTAAATGGGTGGCCAGTTCATCACGCTTAGCACGCTGCTCAGGTAGCTGGTTAACGTCGTATTCAAGGCCTTGCATATCAGCATCGCTGAACTGCTGATGGCGCTGTTCAATATCATCTAGATCAGTCTCAACTTGGCCAAGCTGACTGCTGACTTCGCTGTGTTTATCATTGAGCGTTTGTCGTTGGCTTTCGTAGCGCTCTTCTTGCTGATTCAACTCACGCTGAGCGTGTTTGATTTGCGCGTCTTGATCGGCACTCTGGCGTTCGAGCTGACTCGCATCCTGTAACAGCAAAGGCTGTAACTGCCAAAGGCTGCGTTCTGTGGCGCTGAGGGTTTCAACTTGTGTGCTGATGCCAACAATATCTTTTTTCAAACTGCTTAAACGCCGCGACTGGCGCACGCGTTGCACCCAATCTCGCACATGCGCGCCTTTGATACGGGTGGTGGGTAACGCCACGCCTTCGTCTTCAAAGATAGCTGCCAGCATGGTTTTTAAGGTGTCCATTTTGCCTTCTTTGGCATGCACGGCGGACACCAGCTTTTCAATATGGCGCAAGCGGTGCGGGTGTTCAGTCAGGCTGTAGCGCAGCGCTGTTTGTCTTAAACGGGTGGATTCTGCACGCGGCAAGCTGCCAGTCAGTAGGCTGAAGTCATTTTGAATAATGCTGCGGTATTCGCTGATGGTGTCGATGCGGTGTGAGCTATCAATGCCGCGCTGACGTATTCCGGCACTAAACTCTTGGTAACTATGCGCTTTGTGGCTGCTATTAAGGTAAAGCTCTGGGCTGTAGGCAGCATTAATAAAGCGGTAGCTGACGCCGTCGTCTTTTTTTCGAGTAATGGCAACATGACACACAGTGCCGGCTTCGCGGCGGTATTCGTAGATTAAATAAGAGTTGCTGTGCGGCAGGTAATACTGGTCAAACTTTTTACGGGTTTTGGGTACGACGGTGTTGGGTCGTTCGCCATAAAAAACCGGGATCAGGCGCTGTAATGTGGTTTTGCCTGAGGCGTTGGTACCGCAAATGTTGGTGTGGCCGTCAAGGTCGAGTTCGATGATACCGTCGAGGTGGCCGTGGATCATGATAATACGTAGCAAATGCGGCATGGGGTTGGTATTAACTCCAATTTAAGTCAGCGCGGCGGGGTGCTGTGTCCAAGTGTTTATTGCTGCTAAGAGTACAATAATTTTTGCTGTTTTTGGCGGGGATTATCTGGACGGACTAGCTCACTGGTATTTCTTAAATAAAAAGCATCGGGATTATCGACGTATACCGCACTCTCATTTAAAGCCAAAAATCAAAAGCACGGGGTTATCTTCGTATGCCGCACTCTCATTTAAAGCCAAGAATCAAAAGCACGGGATTATCTTCGTATGCCGCACCGTGCAAGTGCCGCTCTTCCCTCAACGAGCCCGTCCGGGGCTCGATTCGGGCGCTACGCCATCCATGGCTCGCTTGCCACGTCACCCGCACGGCACTCATTGATCATTAGTGTGCTTTGCCAGTCTTCTAAAGACACAAAACTACAAAGCCAAAGCCTAGACATAAAAGCTTTCAGGAACAGACGAGCCCTATATCAATCGTGCCAACAGCGCCTTGGGTCAACGAGTGCTTCGGGGTTGGTGTGATGAGCGGAGCCATGGATGGCGCAGCGCCGGAGTTGAACCCTGGATGGGTTCATCGACGGACAAACACCAATTCCGAAGTACGGCAGGCATCTTATCCTCGAGTAAGACAGCAAGTAAAAATATACGAAACTCATGTATGCCGCACCGTGCAAGTGCCGTTCTTCCCTCAACGAGCCCGTCCGGGGCTCGATTCGGGCGCTACGCCATCCATGGCTCGCTTGCCACGTCACCCGCACGGTACTGATTGATCATTGGTGTGCTTTGCCAGCCTTCTAAAGACACAAATCCCGGAGTACAGCAGGCACCGCAATGACCAGCACACACATTAAAGAAAAGATTATTTGAAGGCCCGCTTATGCTGCAAGCGGGCTGGCGGACGGGATATTGATAACTTACTGAGCAATAAAGTTAGGCAGATCAGCCAGTGTCACGCTTTGTGCTTTGCGTGGCGCAATAATAAGCGCTTCACCATCAACCACGATCTCATCACGTTGATTGACCACACGCGTACCAATACGCACACGGAACTTAGGCAACTTTTCTAAAATTTCTAACTGCACGGTTAGCTCATCTTGCAGCTTAACCGGCAATTTAAACTCCATTTGCTGGCCCAAATAAATGGTGCCCGGCCCAGGAAGTTCACAAGCAACCGCAGCACTGATTAACGCACCGCTGAACATGCCATGCGCAATGCGCTCTTTAAACATGGTGCCGGCCGCATAGTCTGCATCCAAATGAACAGGGTTACGGTCGCCTGACATACTGGCAAACATCATGATGTCATGCTCAGTAACCAACTTGCTAAACGTGGCTTTTTGGCCAACTTCTAAGCTGTCATACGGGATACTGGTACTTTGTGTCATGTTGGAGTCTCCAAATCGAAAGGTGCTGCTGTGGTTGGGGTGATATCACGCTGACTCGCTAACGCAGCATCGAGCCATTGAATAATGTCGGCGGTCACTTCGCCGTGGTTAATTTCTTGCAATACTTCATGGCGGGCTTCGGAATAAACACGAATATCCACCGCACGATTACCTGATTGACGCAATACATTAGCCAGATCAACCAGACGGTGACCTTGGTTAATGGGGTCAGCATCGCCACCAATAATCAGTAGCGGCAAACTATTATCGATCTGCACCATATTGCGCACAGGTGTGATGTGCTGCAAACCACTGAGCAGATCGAGCCACAACTGCGTGGTGCAGGTAAAACCACACAAAGGGTCATTAATATAGGCATCCACTTGTGCGCTATCACGCGACAGCCAGTCCCAGTTGGTACGTCGCGCTTTTACCGCGCGCTGGTAAGGGTAAAACACCACAGCATCAAGTAATCGACTGCGCCCTTTCGCGCCCAGTCGCCAGCGCTCGAAGCGTGCAATCGCCATCGCAAAACGATAACGCAATGAGGTTTTAAAGTAATTTGAGCCGGATAATATAGCGCCCTGCATGCTGCAACTGTGCTGCATTAAATACGCCAACGCCACGTAACTGCCCATACTGTGGCCCAATAAAAATATCGGCGTATTGGGGTAATGAATTCGAATATGATGATTCAGGCAAGACAGATCATTGACCACCAAGTCCCAGCCGTGTTGATCTGCAAAGTAACCCAAGGTGCTTACCGTTGCAGTATGGCCATGGCCACGCTGATCCAAGGCAAACACAGAAATACCTTGCTCAGCCAAGCTGCAGGCAAAGCGTGTGTAGCGTTGACTGTGTTCAGCCATGCCATGAGCAATCATGACAATAGCTTTTGGTTGTCCGTCACTGGACCAATGATTGACATACAGCTGAGTTGCATCGTTGGCAGTTAACCAAAATGCTTCATGGCGCATGCTGGCTTCCTCCTCGGTGCAGGCATAATTTCATTGTAGTGCTTATCTAGGCGCTTGGGGAGATACCTCTAAGCAGAAGCACAATCGAGAACCAAAATCTTATTCTGGTCGATAAAGTGACCGAAAAGCCTGATTTTGTGCTGGTCGCGTATTTATAAAGCTGCTAACCTCAGGCCGTTTGCTACTAAATACAAAAAAAGAAGCAAAATGAACAACCACAACCACGTCTTAATGAGATGGTTGACAAGAACACGCAATTCAGTGACTTTTAGTACAGAGCCGCGTAACTGGTAGGCATCCTTCAGCGTAAACTGGATCGCAAGCTATGATTAAGACCCGAGCGTATACGCGCTGCCTATTTATAGTGTGTTTTTGTTAAACACTTTCACGAGCAAAAATGAGCTGTTGCTTAGGAGTTGACTTGCATGAACGAAGACTTCTGGAAGGATAAATACCCCGAAGGTATTCCTACCGAAATCAATCCTGATCAGTACCCTAATATTCAAGCGGTGCTGAAAGAGTCTTGCCAGCGTTTTGCTGACAAACCGGCCTTCACCAACCTAGGC
>SMEQ01000615.1_pt1 | contig 16990 bp, 19 predicted proteins | sample 2456281 | NCBI WGS metagenome assembly SMEQ01 (sample SAMN10132596, study PRJNA489261) | soil metagenome | isolation source: day1 antibiotic-loamy sand soil ammended with raw manure from dairy cow... | place: USA | collected 2015-04-01
CCCATGGAATGCAAGTTCGGAGCAAAGATAAACGCATCTTCATAAATGGTTCGATCCTGAATGATCATCTTATCCGTTTGACGAATCTCTTGAATTTGAGTAAATCGGCTGTTCAGATAATAGATTTGAAGGTTGAAAGACCAACGTTGCATGTCGTCATAAAAGTCGTTCAAATACGGGTTTTGTTCCACATCTTCAAAATGTGTATCCCAACCATAATGCTTTGCCAACAACTTGGTTAAAGTTGTTTTTCCTGCTCCAATATTTCCAGCTACTGCGATGTGCATATTTATTTACTTTTAAGATTGACTAAATTACAAATATTGTCGATACTTTGATGGTTTATTTCAATATTTGAATGGAATATTTCAATATTTGAGAAGCCGTTTGTAAGTACATGGAGTTGGACGTTTTTCGAATTTTCAAAACCCCAGCTTCAGGAAGCTCATACAAATGCATTTTATCCGTTTGTAACTCTAAAACCTTTAACTGATTTTCACATATAAAATAAGCAAATTCATTTTCTATGTGAATAAAGTTTATGCCTTTCATTTCCCATTTTGAGATGAAAGTTCCATACAAATCAAATTTCAATATGCCTTGTTGTTCGTCGATTAGATACAGGTTGTTGTCTTTTTCAATAATTTGTTTGACATCTTCGCACCCTAAAAGTCCTCGAATGTTTTCAATGCGTTGTTGTTGCAGAACGTTTCTAGCAATCAAGACTATTTTTGAATTATCTTGATCGTAAACCCAGAATTTATCCGGTTGACCAGAGGTGGCAACAAGTGTTACGTATGACAAGTGATGATCGACTAACTCAATCAATTCCTGTTGTTTACTCAGGGTGTTATCTACGTATGAAATCAGTTGTTGATCTTCCGAAAAAACCAATATTTTCATCGGATTGGAAGGGTCAATACTCGAGACACTTCCCCAATGCTTATTACTTTGAGAAAAAGTCTGAACTCCAGCAGAATCGAATTTTTGCAATTGATCGCCATTACTCACATAAAGGTTTCCGAAAGTGTCTACATTCCAAACGGGCTGCTTAACCTCAACTTTCCAGTCTAATTTCCAGGCAATGGAATCTTGCGCAGCCAAAAAGACAGGAACCATCATGCAGATTAGCAACAAACTCTTCATATCGCAATTTAATATTTTCCTAAAAATACGATTTAATTTTGAAACTAGATGAGACTTAAAATTTGTTCAGAAAATTCACGGTTATTGGATAATCTGGGAACCTTGTGCTGACCTCCCAGTTTCCCCTTCGACTTCAGCCACAAGTTAAATGTTCCACTTGGAACAACAACCAATTTAGGCCCTAAGAGTGCAATGTCTTTGGTGCGCTTTGCGTCATAATCGGAATTTATTTCGCGTAATTTATCGTCTAATATTGCAGCAAATTTCTCCAAATCTTCAGGCGCGTACTGAAACTCAACAATCCATTCATGTTGTGCCTTGTTTCCGTCATCAGCAAATTTCATGTAAATTGGAGATGCTGTATAATCTACAATTTGAGAATTTGTTTCTTTACACGCGAACGCGATTGCTTGTTCCGCATTTTCAACGACTAACTCTTCTCCAAAAGCATTGATAAAGCTTTTGGTACGACCTGTAATTTTAAATCTGTACGGAGATAAATTTGAAAATTGAATTGTATCACCTAAGATGTAACGCCATAGACCGCCGTTGGTTGAGATTACCATGGCGTAATTTTTATTCAATTCAACATCCTTTAGCGAAAGAATTGTTTTACTATTTACCCCATCAAATTCATCCATGGGAATAAACTCATAGAAAATCCCGTAATCCAACATCAACAATAATCCGTTGTTATCGATGTTATCTTGCATTCCAAAAATACCCTCAGAAGCATTATACGATTCCACGTAATGCATAGAACCATCTGGGATTATTTTGTTGAATTCAGCTCGATACGGCTCGAAATTAACTCCTCCATGCATGAAAAGCTCTAGGTTTGGCCAGACTTCTTTTAAGTTCGTTTTCCCGGTAATTTCCAAAATGCGATGACACAAAACCAAGGTCCAACTAGGAACTCCTGTCAAGATACACACATCTTCGTCTTTGGTTTCTTGAGCCATTAACTCAATTTTGGGCTCCCAATCACTCATCAACGCAATCTCACGAGAAGGTGTGCGTTTGATTTCTGCCCACCACGGTAAATTGCGTACAATAATTGCGGATAAATCTCCCGTATATGAGTCTTTTCCAGAGTCGTTCAAAATTGAACTTCCTCCGATTACCAAATGTTTTCCACTGTATAAATTGGCATCTGGATAATTCTCATAATACAGTGCCAAAAGGTCTTTCCCACCTTTATAGTGACACCCTTCTAATGATTCTTTGGTAACAGGAATGAATTTACTCCGATCGGAAGTTGTACCTGAGGATTTTGCAAACCAACTTGTTTGCCCTGGCCACAAGATGTTTTCTTCGCCCTGAATCGCGCGTTCGATGTATGGTTTTACATCTTCATAATCTTGGATAGGTACAACAGCTTTAAACTGTTCGTAGTTCTCAATATCTGAGTAATTGTATTTCAAACCCCATTCCGTATTGCTAGCCGTTTTAATCAATGAATCAAAAACAGCTTTCTGTACAGATAAAGGGTTGTTGCGAATAGAATCAATCTGACTAATTCGCTTCCTTATCAACCAACCAAAAATCGCATTTACGGGCATAATTAAGTTATATAATTCACATTAATAAGCAAAATACCCATGCAAGATACTTATTTTTTTATTTTAGAAAACAGGCAACTTCATTCAAGTTGCCATTTTACAACTATCCCCAAATTATGATAGCTGCAAGAATAGCCAAAGCGATTACCGTAAACACAAAACCAATTCCTGCAGTTGTTTTATCAAAAAAGTTCTCAGACATACTATTATATTTTTTTTCAAAGATATAAATTTAGATGGATTTTACGGAAGGATTTATTAAAAAGTATTTACAAAAGTAAATGTTCCAAAAAGAAAGATTTCATTTCAGTGAAGTAGAACAACATTCGCTGAAAAGAATCATAAAAAAAGCCGACGAAATCGCCGGCTTTAAGATTATTGAAAATATGTGTATTATTACTCTTTAATCAACTTCAATGTTTCCATTCCGTTTGCATTGGAAACATTAACAAAATACAAACCTGCATTCAATTCAGAAGTATTAATTTCCATTGTATTTCCATTTACCTCATACGTATAAATCGTTTTTCCAGAAGCATCTGTCAATTCAATTTTATCAAAGGTTTTGTCATCCAAGCCTTGAATACTTACTTTTTCAGTCGCTGGGTTTGGGAACATTTTGAAGTTGGACGAAGCCAATTCGTTCACCCCTACTGTTGAAGGAGAACAATCCTCAACCACAATCTTATAATAGTCCAGCGTAAATTCTTGCGTGATGACAGAGTGTGCCTTCAACTCAAAAACAACCGTGTACGTACCTGCTGTTGTTGGAGTACCTGAAATAACTGCACAACCAATCGTACCTCCTGCAAAAGCACAGTCTCCATTGTTACATTCAAACGTCAACCCAGGAGGAAGACCTGTTACACTTACCACAACGATGCTGTCAATTGGAACTGTTACTGGCAGTGGAATAACTGGATTCAAAATGATACTCGTATCCGCTGGAACTACGTTCGTCACCAACTGCTCGTATGGCTCGCCCAAGCATGCTGGAAGAAAGTTTGTAGTGCTGTCCGGATAAACTCCAGAAGAAGTGTATTGAGGGTCTGGAGTACATTGAGCACTCAGGTTTAGCGCCAACAAAAACGTTGCTGAAGCAAGAAGTAATAGTTTTTTCATATCGAAAGTATTAATTATTAGAAAGCAAAGATATCATTATATCCAACAAAATGATTCTTTGCGCATTCATTTTTTCAATTGCTTACGTTCAAAAAAAATCAAATTAATTTGAAACGATTTCCAGGCAAAGTTTTTATCATTCCCAAGAATTCCAAGTTTAAAAGATTCACGCTTACTTCACTTACCGATTCTCCGCTCTTCAATGAAATAAAATCCAGACTAGCCGTCTCCTTCTCTCTTAGAATATCAACTAATTTCACTTCTAAATCACTCAAGTTAGTTTGAAACAGGTTTTGTTGTTTAACCACCTTCGAGGGTTGATCAACCCAATCCATAATTCTGAAAAAATCCTTACTACTGGTAATTAAATGTGCGCGATCTTGTTGAATCAAGGAATTACATCCTTTGGAGTATTCACGATGAATGTCTCCTGGGTACGCAAAAACATCTCGACTATAATCATTGGCTAATTCAGCTGTAATAAGAGACCCACCTTTGGCGCCGCTTTCGATGACAATCGTTGCATCACACATTCCTGCAACAATCCGATTACGCATGGGAAAATTCATTCGATCTGGCATCGTTCCGGGTAAAAACTCTGTCAACAAACCTCCGTTTTCAGTCATTTGCCTTGCGATACCTGCGTGTGCAGATGGATAAATCCGGTCCAAGCCATGTCCTAAGACACCAATGGTTTGAATGCCGAGTTGGACGCATAGCTGATGAACATAAATATCAATACCATACGCCAAACCACTCACCACGACAACGTTTTTACCAACCAAAGCGTGCAGGAATTCATCACAGATCGACCTTCCGTATTCCGTTGCATTTCGAGTTCCTACCATGGAGATAATCTTGGGTGGATTGAGATCCATCTCTCCTTGACTGAACAGCAATACGGGCGCGTCGTCACATTGATTTAAGCGGGTTGGAAAATTTGCATCTTGAAAGAAATGTGTTTTAAAATTATTTTTCTCAAAATAATCAACAAACGGCTCTGCTTTCCTCATCGCTTCTTCCCGATTCATTTGTATCAAAGAGGCTTTTCCAATCCCAGGTATTTTTAATAAATTTTGCTTTTTTTCGAGAAAGAAAAAATCCACACTTGGAAGGTGTGACAAGATGTTCCGCATCTTTTTCCGACCAGTTCCATTCAGAAAAGTTAATGCAATTTGTTGTTGTAAAATTAGTTTATTCAATTTTATTGGTATTTTAGGCAACTTAAAGCTATGAAAATAATCTCTATGAAACAAGTTTTACTCCTCTTATTTATCCCTTTCTTTAGTTTCAGTCAATCAATTGAAGGAAAGGTAGTTGACAAGTCAGATAACAGCCCATTACCGAGTGTAAGAATCGCAAGTTCTGAGGGAAACAAAGCGATTTCCAGCCCTGATGGTACCTTTAAAATCGACTACACGAAGATTCCTTTTCAGTTAATCGTAACCAGTATATCTTTTAAAACCGATACTATTTTGGTTTCATCCAATTCTTTTCTGGAAATTAAAATGCAACCTGAAGTCGAAGAAATCGAATCTTTGGTTGTAACCGCTTCTCGGAGAGGTCAAAACGTTGAGGATGTTTCCATTTCGATGGAAGTTTTAAAACCTGTATTGATTGACAACAAAGCCATTGCCAACTTGGAAGATGCTGTTGATCAAAGTCCTGGCGTTTTTGCCATGGATGGTCAAGTGGTTATCCGAGGTGGAAGCGGTTATTCATACGGAGCTGGAAGCCGTGTTTTATTACTTTGGAATGATGTTCCTTTCATCTCAGCTGACGCCGGTGATGCCAAGTGGAATTCTGTTCCGATGGAATTGGCTTCACACATTGAAGTCATTAAAGGTGCTTCGTCGGTACTTTACGGAAGTGGTGCCTTAAATGGGATCATCGCTGTTACGGAAAGAGAACCGACCAAAACACCACAAATCAGAGCCAAGTTACAAGCTGGATTTTACGACCAAGCAAAAAGATCCAGTTTGAAAAGAAACAATACTTCTTATTTTCAATTAGCAGAAGCTTCCTACGGTAGAATGTATAAAAAATTCGGTTTCAACATTGCCGTAAACGGATCCAACGATCAAGGATATCGCGAGGGCGAAATTGAACAACGCGGAAGAGTTTCTGGTACTTTGTTCTTTTTACCGAGCAAAGTCAAAGGGTTAAAAGCAGGTGTCGGCTACACGTTCCAAGCACAAAAAATGGGAAACTTTTTAGTTTGGGAAAACGACTCTTTGGCATACAAACCTCAAGGAGGTGCTGACATTTCAGTTCCAGGATCATCTTTATCTGTCATGGAAAGTGTTCGTTTTGCGGTTGATCCATACGTGAAATACATCGGAAAAAACGGAAATAAACACAACTTAAAAACACGGGTTTACAACGTCAGCAATACTAGTTTATCAAACAGTTCTCAAAGTTCATCTGCAACCAATTACTACATGGATTATCAGTACTCTAAAAATTGGTCAGACAGCTGGTTTTTAAGTACAGGAGCTTCATCCAGTCGCGCAGAAGTACGATCTGCCCTATATGGCAATCACTTCTCAAACAACCATTCTTTGTACGGTCAAATTGAGAAAAAATTTCAAAAATTTGATATCACAGGTGGAGTAAGATTGGAATACTTTGACCAAGACAAAAAGAAAGGAGACTCTGATTTTTACATGGGAAAAGACTCTGTTAAAATACCTGTTGTTCCCATTTTCAGATTAGCTGCTCATTATCAGCCCTTCAAATTCACGCACATACGAGCTTCATACGGGCAAGGCGTTCGATATCCGGCAATTGCTGAACGTTATACGCAAACATCCGTAGGTAGCTTAAATGTTTTTCCAAACCCAAACTTACAGCGCGAAACAGGTTGGGCAGCAGAAATCGGGATTAAACAAGGTGTGAAAATCGGAAATTGGAAAGGGTTTTTAGATGTAGCCGGCTTCATCAATGAATACGACAACATGATGGAGTTCACTTTTGGCTACTTCAAACCCGATTCCATTCCAGCAAGTACCAACCCGAACAACCCTGGATACGTCTTAAAGTGGATTGGTTTTCAAGCACAAAATGCGGAGAAAGCACGAATTACAGGAATCGAATTTTCTTTCAGCAGTGAAGGGAAAATGGGGGAAGTAGAAGTTCGTTCTATGATCGGATACACCTATATGAATCCCATCAGTTTGAATGACAACAGTTCGTATCGAGCTACTTTTTCAGACACAAACGGAAATATCTTAAAATACCGATTCAAACATTTGGCAAAAGCAGATGTGGAAGTGGAATACAAAGGAATTTCACTTGGATTCTCTGGGAGATACAACAGTTTCATGACCAACATCGACCTTGTTTTTGAAGAAAACATTTCTGGAACATTCATTTTACCTGGACTGAAAGAATACCGTGCAAAAAATCAAAAGGGATCTTTGGTGTTTGACGCTCGCATTGGTTACAACATCAAGCAAAATTACCGCATTGGATTTGTTGTAAACAACTTCTTAAACACCGAGTACATGGGTCGCCCAGGAGATATTCAAGCACCTCGAAGCTTTGTGATGCAACTTCAATTTAAGATATAACTATCTTTGTCATCTAATTAAAAGCAAAAATGAAATTGAATGTTTTGGGAATTATTCCTGCTCGTTACGGCTCCTCCCGCTTTCCAGGAAAACCACTCTTGGATTTGAAAGGAAAAACCATGATCCAACGAGTTTATGAAGGCGCAAGTTTGTCCAACTTGATTACCGACATTATTGTTGCTACAGACGATCAACGCATTTACGACGAAGTTATTCGCTTTGGAGGAAAAGCCATGCTGACGAGTCCGGATCATTTGTCTGGAACCGATCGATGCGGGGAGGTGCTTGAAAAACACTCCGATGTAGATGTCGTGATAAATATTCAAGGAGATGAACCCTTGATTGATTTTCGTCAATTGGATGCTTTGATAGCCGTTTTTCAAAAACAAGAAATTCAAATTGCGACCCTCGGAATTCAAACCGATTCGATGGAAGACATTTTAAACCCAAACCGAATTAAAATTGTCGTGGATCGAAATGACAAAGCGCTTTATTTTTCAAGAAGTCCGATCCCAAACTTCCATAATTATTCGAAAGAACCGCTGGAATTCTATCCGTTTATAAGACACATTGGTGTTTATGCATTCCGCGCTGCTGTTTTAAAAGAACTGACTCAACTGACTCCAACCGCTTTAGAAAAAATCGAATCGTTGGAACAATTGCGTTGGTTGTACCATGGATTTCCCATTCACGTGGCGTATACAGACCTTGAAACTCCCAACATTGACAACCCAGAAGACGTGCAAAATGTATTGAATCGAATTTAACTAAGAACACAAATACCTACTAAACAATTAGTTGTACTTCCTGTCGTAATTAATTCTAAAAAAAACTTTCGTAAATAGTTGTTTTTATCATTTCTTAATCCTAGATTTCTAATCTAAATCAAACGGGCATGGAACTACTACAAGTCAAAACAGTTGATAAAGAGACGATCGAATCTTTATCTTTTCAAGGTGAAAAAAAGTTTAAACAACATCCTGATTTAATGTCACAATTGAATCAAGCGATGCGATTGGGAAACGGTTATCACACCAAAGTATCGATTTACTTTCACGACAGTGAAGGAACAAAACGGGTAGAAACTACCATTTGGGCTGTGGGAAATAAATACGTTTTATTAAAAGGTGGGATTTGGATTCCAATAGATCGCATTCAAGAAATTAAGTTTTAGACTGATTTACAATACACTAAATAAAAGCTGTCAGATAAATCAGTATTTTCTAAACCAATAATTATTAGGAACTCGTTAACATCATTATCCGTTTCGTTTTGTAATTTTGATAAATGTTTGAAATTTCAAGCTTTTCCAATTTTAATAAATGAAACGGATTTTATTTTTCTATCTAATTTTATTATTTTCTTTTTCTGTAAAAGCGCAGGAAGAAGAAGCAGTTACTTGGACCACCAATTACAATCCAAAAACAGCGGAAATTGAAGTCAATGCAAATATATTAGACGGATGGCATATTTTTAGTCAATTTGTAAAAGATGAAATTGGCCCCGTACCCACGCAGTTTTCATTCGAGGGTCACCCTGCTCTTCGATTAATCGGAAAGGTGGATGAACCAGAAGCAATTCATCAATATGATCCAATCTTTGAGGCTTCGGTCGATTATTTTGAAAACAACGTAACATTCAAACAAAAAATAAGCACAACTCAATCCATTTACTTAAAAGGAAACATTACATTCATGGCTTGCAATGAGTTTCAATGCATGCCACCTGTGGACAAAAAAATTACAATAAAAATTACCAAATAAACAAAACAGCAATTCCATGAGATTCAAAAAAATTCAATCCCATTTATTTTTAATTCTTGCCCTATTTATATTTTCATCTGCTTATGCGCAACCGTGGAAAAATCAATTGACTCTAGATCATCGTTTGGTCAAAAAAGGTGATAACAAAGCAACACTCATCATCAAGGCAACGGTTATTCCTGGTTTCCACATTTTCTCGGTAGATCACGATCCAATGAAAGCGGATTTCACAGGTCAACCATCTGCTATTGAACTTTTAGAACCATCCAAAAACATCAAATTAATTGGAAAGCTAAAGGACTCTCGAAAACCTTTGATTCATAACGATGAATTTGGAACCAGTTTGTGGTTTGAAAAAAGCGTTGAATTCATCCAAGAAATTGAAGTTTTAACAGACAAACCATTTAACTTAACCTTTTCGTTTTCAGGACAAATCTGCGATGACAACGGATGTGTATTTGTTGAAAGAGACATGCCCGTTAGCTTTAAAGGCTATAAAATCGCACAAGTAGAAGTCCAGACAACAGCTGTCGAAACCAACAACAACCAAACTCAAGAAACGGTTGCTGGAAATCTTCCTGAGGTAATTACATCAAGTGGAGACTCTTTAAATACCGATGAAACAACTGATTTAAAGGAAATTGAAAAACCAAACGTCAGCAAAGAAGACGATTCTGAAAAAGGTTTTTCCTGGTTACTTATTTTCATCACTGGTTTTGGTGGTGGATTAATTGCCTTGCTCACCCCCTGTGTGTTCCCGATGATTCCAATGACGGTAACCTTCTTTACCAAGCAATCAGGTACGCGTAAAAAGGGAATTATCAATGCCTTACTTTATGGTATTTCCATCATTGTAATATACGTCGCGATTGGACTGTTAATTACCGCAATCATGGGACCAGCAGGATTAAATGATTTATCCACAAACGTATGGATGAACTTGTTCTTCTTCGCCATTTTCATGATTTTCGCATTCTCCTTTTTGGGAGCATTTGAAATTCAATTGCCTGCATCGTGGGTAAATAAAGCAGACGCTAAATCAGATAAAGGCGGATTGATCGGGATCTTTTTCATGGCATTTACCTTGAGTTTGGTTTCTTTCTCTTGTACAGGACCAATTATCGGAACGTTGTTGGTAGAATCTTCTCAAAGTGGAATGATGGGTCCAGCAATCGGAATGGCCGGATTTGCCTTAGCTTTAGCGATTCCATTTACCTTGTTTGCGATTTTCCCAGGATGGTTGAATACCTTGCCAAAATCAGGCGGATGGTTGAACTCTGTAAAAGTAGTTTTAGGTTTATTAGAATTGGCTTTGGCTTTCAAATTCTTGTCAGGAGTAGATTTAGCTTACTTTACTCGGGAAAATTCAATTTGCGCATGACTCGCCGGTTGTGAAATTATCGGTTACTCGTTTCATGTTTGCATTAACAGCGTTGGTGTTTACCGTTTATTTGATTCCAGGAATGTGGGGTGCACCTTTGCGTTTGATTGACGGAATTGCTCCTCCAAGAACCCATTCTGAAGACAACTTCCGATTCGTTCGCGGAGAGTCTAACGGTGGTTCTACAGTTTCAGCCGATCCGCTTTTTGCAGAATACAAGAAAGACATGCACGAAGTTGATGGCGATATTTTCGTATTCCACGACCTGGAAAAAGGTCAAGAATATGCCAAAAAAGCAAACAAGCCGATCTTATTGGATTTTACAGGTTACAATTGTCCAAATTGCCGTAGAACAGAATCTACGATTTGGACCAATCCAAAAATAAGTCCGATTTTAAGAAATGACGTAGTAATCATCTCTTTGTACATCGACGACAAAACGAAATTACCGAAAGAAGAGTGGAAATACTCCAAAGCTTTGGAAAGTGAAATGAGAACGATTGGAAACAAATGGGGAGATTATCAAGTTCGTAAATACGGACAATTGAGTCAACCTTTATATGTGTTCACAGACCCAGATGGAAACGACTTAATTGATCCAATTGGATATACACCAAGCGTAGATAAATACCTAGAATTCCTTGAAAGAGGTGTCGAAAGTTATAAGAATAAATAAAACTTCAATCGACACTTTGCATGTCTAAAAATTTACTGAGTTGGTCATTGCTCATTTTACTATCGTTTATTTGGGGAAGCTCCTTCATCTTGATGAAAAGAGGAATGACTGCTTTAGATGGCACCCCCATATTCTCGCACACGCAAGTAGCCGCACTTCGAGTTACCATTGCTGCAACCGCTTTGTTGCCGTTCACCATCATGGCCTTTCGGAAAGTCAAGAACTTTAAAAAATTCTTGTTGTTTTTCATCATCGGGATGACTGCTAACTTTCTGCCTGCGTTTTTATTTACCTATGCCGAAACAGAGGTTTCCTCCGGATTTGCTGGAATGTTGAACAGCTTCACACCAATATTTACGGTAATTATCAGCGTGATGTTCTTTAGTCAAAAAATGACCAAGATTCAAGTGTTCGGAACTTTTGTCGCAATTGTCGGGAGTTTCTTGCTGATGTTTTCAGGTTACAACATCACATTCGCAGGTTCTTGGTCGCACATATTAGCAATCGTTCTAGCGACCTTGTTCTATGGAATTTCGATGAATTTGATAAAATTTAAATTGAGTGATTTCAAAGCAATGGAAGTTACTGCATTGTGCTACGGATCATTTATCATTCCTGCCTATTGTGTTTTATTCGCAAGCGGAACGCATCAAGTGATTCAAAACTCTCCGAAAGCAATAGAAGGCTTATTTTTTATCTCAATCTTAGCGTTGGTTGGAACCGCATTCTCAGGCGTTGTTTTCAATAAATTGATTGCAAACTCCACAACAATCTTCTCTAGTAGTGTTACGTATTTCATTCCAATTGTAGCCGTGTTCATCGGGTTTTTAGTTGGCGAAGACATCAACATGAATCAAGTTGGATCGATGTTTATTATTATAATCGGAGTATTTACCGTAAATTATTTCTCAAGTAGACGTGATATTAACTTTGTAAAATTGCTTAAAAAATCTCGTCCTTAGAAAATTAAATAAGTACATTTGAGTCTAAATTCTTAAAAAATGAAATACCCGTATCTTGGCTTGACTTTCATTTTTCTCTTGTTAGTTGGTTGCAGTATCAATGCTCCAAAACACAAACCTGAGCTGATTCAAATGAGTTCCAATGTAATTTCCAACGAGGCCCAATTGTCCGCTTTTCTGGAGCAATTAAACGCGTTGGAAAACAACAAAGACACGGCGCCACTTCGCATTCTTCACATTGGCGACTCGCATGTGCAGATGGGACATTTCAGCAACACCATCCGACAAGGCTTACAAACTGAATTTGGCGGAAGTGAACTGGGATTCTTTTTTCCTTACAAACTCTGTGGTGGATTCAATCCTACCGACATCGACGTCAGCACCAATTCCAATTGGAAATGCGCTACCAATTCTAAACCAGATTCCACCTTGATAGTTGGCATCACGGGTGCAACGGCGCAAACCATTGATTCCATCAGCAATATAAATTTTGCATTCAAAGGAAGGGCGAAACTTAAAACCGTTCAAATTTACCATCAGAACCTGCGCGACGAGTTTATCATCCGCAGTGAAGGGGCCGACATTCACACCATTGTGAGCAGCAATTACACCGAACTGACCACCATTACCCTGCCCGAAGAAGCGTCGGAAATAGCAGTTGAAATCGTAAACATCGGAGCTGATTCGAATCACTTTTCCATTTATGGAGTTTCGATGAATCAACTGAAATCCAGCGGAATCGATTACCATGCTTTTGGTGTTTCAGGAAACCAATATCAGTTCTTTGCAAAATTAAGTCCCGTTTTTGAGGCGCAACTCAAGGACTTACAACCGAATTTAATTCTCATTTCCTTGGGCTCAAACGACGCCTATCGACGAAACATCGATTCGGTAGCCTATCAAAAACTAGTCAATCACTTTGTAAAATCAATTCGTCAACTGGCGCCGAATGCGGCATGCATCCTTACTTCGCCTTTGGATACCAAATATAAAAATGAACGTCCAGCTTCTGAAAACATCATTTTGAGCGGCATACGACAGGCTGTAAAAATCAACCAGGTTTCTGAATGGGATTTCCACAGCTTGATGGGTGGATTTGAAAGCAATCAAAAGTGGCAAGCATTGAATCTGGCCAATTCAGACGGTCTGCACTTAACGGACGAAGGATACAAAATTGAGGGACTTTTGTTCAACATCGCCTTGGCAAAAGCACTGAAAAACAAATATCCTGAGAATAATTGGTTAGAGAAAACCGAAGAAACATATCAAAAAGAGCTTTCAAAAATTAAAGGATTTTAGTCTCTAAATCGAAAATTGCAATCCTCCACAACGTTTCAATAAATAGATTGCCTATCTTTGCACTTTATATAAAAGCGTGAAAACAGTTTACATCATTAGAAAAGAACACTTTAACGCAGCCCACAAGCTGTGGAGAGAAGAGTGGAGTGCCGAAAAAAACGAAGAAGTTTTTTACCGTAAAAGGTGTGCCTAATCCAGACACCGGATTTGTGATTGATTTGAAAACCTTGAGTAAAGTCATCAAACGCGATGTTATTGAAGCTTTGGATCACAAAAACTTGAACTTAGATGTGCCTTTCTTACAAGGAATGTTGCCGTCTACAGAAAATCTAATCATCGAAATTTGGAAAATATTAGCAGCATCCATCGAAGTTGAAGGCGGTATTTTAGCAAAACTAAGATTGGAAGAAACTGAAAACAATTCAGTTGAATATTATGGTGGAAAAGAACCTTTCTAGTTGAGATTATTCCGATAAATAAGAAATCTCTTTTAAAGCGAGAATTTAGTTTCTTAATTATTTATTAAAAAACACCACAAACATTAGATTACTCGTTATATTTGATCTTCACATTAGAAGATATACGATAGCGTTCAAAAAAATGCAAAATACATCCATAATTATCAACTGATTTAGAGCCACACAACGACACAAAAATGGACACAACAAAAGAAGAAATTACACAAAAAATAGCTACAGTCTACAGCGACATTCTTTTAGATTTAGGAGAAGATCCACAAAGAGAAGGATTACTTAAAACTCCTGAAAGAGTTGCAAAATCACTGCAATTTTTGACGCATGGAAGTAAAATTGACCCTGCAGAGATTTTAAGAAGTGCATTATTTCAAGAAGATTATTCTGAAATGGTCATCGTGAAAGACATTGAACTTTACTCACTTTGCGAACACCACATGCTTCCATTTTTTGGAAAAGCACACGTTGCATATATTCCAAACGGAACAATTGTTGGTTTGAGTAAAATCCCAAGAGTTGTAGATGCTTACGCTCGGAGACTTCAAGTACAAGAACGTCTAACGCTTGAAATTAGAGACTGTATTCAAGAGACGTTGAAACCTTTAGGTGTTGCAGTGGTTATTGAATGTGCACACATGTGCATGCAAATGAGAGGAATTCAAAAACAAAACTCAGTGACGACAACCAGTGCGTTCACAGGAGTTTTCATGAGTAACGACGCCACACGAAAAGAATTTATTAACTTAGTAAAAGCAAACTTACATTAATATTTAAAGAAAATGAATAGTAATTATATCGATCACCAGCACGAGGGAATGACACGTGAATTGACACGTGACTTTTTTAAGAATGTTTACGGCTACATGTTTATGGCGCTTATGATTTCAGGAGCAATCGCCTATTATGTAGGTACATCCGGAGAACTTTTCGCTTCATTGTTCGTAACTGAAACCGGCGGAATTAGTCCGTTGTTTTACGTAATCATGTTTTCACCACTGGCTTTAACTTTTGTGATTCAAGGTGGATACCGTAGATTCTCTTTACCAACACTTACATTCTTATATGTAATTTACTCCGCATTGATGGGCTTGATGTTAAGTACAATCTTCCTGGCTTACTCTATGAACTCAATCGCAATTACATTCTTTGTAGCTGCAGGAGCATTCGGAGGAATGGCTGTTTTAGGATACACGACAAAAACCGATTTAACGAAGTTTGGAAGTCTTTTATACATGGCTTTCATCGGATTGTTCATTGCAATGATTGTGAACATGTTCATGAAAAGCGGAATGATGGATTTCGTTATCTCCATTGCAGGAGTTTTCATCTTCACAGGATTGACAGCTTACTGGATGCAAAAATTAAAAAGCACAGCTGAAGACAACATGTTGGACGGTGTTGAAAGAAGAAAATTAGCCTTAGTTGGCGGAATGACTTTATACATCTTGTTTATCAACTTGTTCTTGTCCTTATTACGTTTGATGGGGAATAGAGACTAAGTCTTTGTAGATAAAATTGAGAAGGGAGAAAGGTTAACTTTCTCCCTTTTTTTATTCTTGAATCGTTTCAGTTAATCTAATTTTATCTGCATAGAGAAATTATCTTTCCAAAACGATTTTTACCTTTTTGCATTGCCCAAAAAGGTAACCAAAAAGTCTAGTCCTTGTCCTCACAAATCTAAAAATCGAAAGACATTACGCTAAAGTTTTAAAACTCGCCGAAGGGGCTCAAACAGTTAAAACTTTTAACGCTTCATTTACTTTGATTTTTTACGATTTTCTGCGGATGGACAAATTATTTTACCTAAAACGATTTACAAAGAATCTCTAGTATACAGAAATACCTCTGTAAATAGAAATATAGGTAAAATCATAATTTATTGAAATAATCGACATTCAGAATGAACGCGTTAATAAATTGTCAGTGAAATAATCGCGAAGAAGAACGACACTGTTTGAGCTTTTTCAGCGAGCTCATGGCTCAAAAGCGGAGCGCATAGACAACATCCATAAAAAAGGAAGGAATCTTCATTTCAAAGAAATATTGAAAACTTTTCAACATAAAACGTTTATCAATTATTTATTTACGTATCTTTGCCCCTCATTATATTATAAATTAAGCTATGTACGCAATTGTAGAGATAGCAGGGCAGCAAATTAAAGTGCAAAAAGACCAAAAGGTTTTTGTTCACAGATTGAAAGCTGAAGCAGGATCAAAAGTAGAATTTGATAGAGTGCTTTTAGTAGACAATGAAGGAGCAATCACATTAGGCGCCCCGGCTATAGAAGGAGCTTTGATTACCGCAGAGGTAATTGAGCACGTTAAAGGTGATAAAGTAATCGTTTTCAGAAAGAAAAGAAGAAAGGGTTACAGAAAGAAAAACGGTCACCGTCAGTCGTTTACAGCGATAACAATTTCTGGAATCAATCTTCCTTCTGCAAAGAAAGAGAAGAAAGAAACTAAGGAAACTAAAGAAGCGTAAATAACCTTATCTGATGTTTAGACATTAGATGTAAAAAATAAAAAAATGGCACATAAGAAAGGAGCGGGTAGTTCAAAAAACGGTCGTGAGTCAGAAAGTAAACGTCTAGGCGTTAAAATTTATGGAGGTCAAGCAGCTATTTCTGGGAACATTATTGTTCGTCAGCGTGGTACTGCTCACCACCCAGGAGCAAATGTTGGAATTGGAAAAGACCACACATTGTTTGCTTTGACAGACGGTATCGTTGAATTTCGCAAGAAAAAAGACAATCGTTCGTTCGTATCAGTAGTACCTTTTGAAACTACCGAGGCATAATCGAACTTAAATCATTCAAAACGGATTTCGAAAGCTCGAAGTCCGTTTTTTTTTACCCTATATTTTGGATTAGAGCAATAGAATCATTTCTGTTGGCAATTTTCAATATAAGGAAGTCAAAATATAGAATCATTTATTAATTTAGCATAAAAAAATTATCATGTTAGAAATACAACGTATTCGCACTGAAAAAGAGGCTGTAATTGAAGGCTTGAAGAAAAGACACTTCGATGCTAC
>SMEQ01000605.1_pt1 | contig 16953 bp, 16 predicted proteins | sample 2456281 | NCBI WGS metagenome assembly SMEQ01 (sample SAMN10132596, study PRJNA489261) | soil metagenome | isolation source: day1 antibiotic-loamy sand soil ammended with raw manure from dairy cow... | place: USA | collected 2015-04-01
GACAGCACGCAAACCAATCGCACCGACACCTTTAACATTGAAGCGGTTGAAGTGATTAAAGGCCCCAACTCGGTGTTTGGCGGCAGCGGCACTACAGGTGGCAGTATCAACCAAGCCAGTAAAGCACCCAAGCAGCGCAATTTTGCTGAGCTCGGTGCATCGCTAGGCACCGATGGTTATCACCGTATGACACTGGATGCCAATCAGCGTTTAGAAGGCGTGGGTACTGGCAGTGCGTTTCGTCTTAACCTGATGGCGCATGAGAATGATGTGCCGGGTCGTGATGATATTGATCGCCAGCGCTGGGGTATTGCACCCACAGTGTTATTTGGCTTGAGCGATGCAACACGCTTAAGCCTGAGTTATTTCCACCAAGTCGATGACAATCTCCCAGATTACGGCGTACCGGCACGGGACGGCAAAAAACTAGCCGGAGTGGATCGTGACTCTTACTTTGGTTTCCGTAATTTCGATAAAGAAGAAATCACCAGTGACGCCTTTACCGCTAAGTTTGAGCACGATATCAGCGATACGCTGCAAGTGCAGAACTTAACCCGCTACAGTCGGATTGATCGGGATACGGTGATTTCTGCGGCGCATGTCAATGTGACCGGTTTACCGCCAGGCCGTTATAAGCCAGCCGGCCCACAAGGTTATGGTCGTGATGTTGAGTCACAAATGTGGATCAATCAGCTCAGTTTGATTGGTGAAAATGATCTGTTGGGTATGCAGCATAGCTGGGTTGCGGGTGGCGAAATCTCCCGCGAAACCTATGAGCGTGAAGCCTATAACCATGCTTTTGATTTCACTGGGATTGATTATGATTTATATAACCCTCCAGGTTATTACGCAGGTTCTGCGCAGCGCACCTCATTGGATAACACCGAAACTCACCTGACCAATAAAGCGCTGTATGCCTTTGACACTATCAGTTTGACTCCGCAATGGGATATCAATCTGGGTTTGCGGTATGACTGGCTCAATGGCGACTTTGAAAAAACCACAGTGGCCACGGGTAAATATGAAAAATACCGCACTGAAGATAAAAAATTCAGCGGCCGCGCCGGCTTAGTGTATAAGCCGGCCGATAATGGCCGGATTTATGTGGCCTATGGCACCTCGTTTAACCCATCGGCTGAGTTCTTAACCACCATGGCGACTGGCGTGAGCGGTGCCACTGCTGATCTGTCCTCAGAGAAAAACCGCAGCTTAGAGTTGGGTACCAAGTGGACTTTCTTCAACAGTGCTTTAGAACTCGATGGTGCGCTGTTCCGCGTGGAGAAAACCAATGCCCGTGAGCAGTTAGCTGATGGTTCATACCAACTGGCGGGTGAGCAGCGTGTGCAGGGTGTGGAGTTAGGCGCAACCGGTAAAGTCACCGATGCGTGGAAAATCTACGCCAATTACACCTATTTAAGCAGCGAAACAACCAAGTCCAATGATGCTAATAAAAAAGGCCAAGCCTTAGCCAATACGCCACCGCATTCCTTTAACTTGTGGACTACCTACGATTTACCACAAGGCTGGCAGGTGGGTTATGGTAGCCGTTATGTCAGTCAGCGCAACGTCACTTCAGCAGATAGCGCCAAGCTGGCCGAGTACTGGGTGCACAATGCCTTGGTCGCTTATCAAGTTAATGACCAGCTCAATGTGCAGCTCAATCTGAATAACATCTTCGATAAAGACTATGTTGAACGTGTACGTCAAAACGCGGGTGCTGATGCACGCTCATCAGCCGTTGAGTTTGGTGATGGTCGCAATGTGATTGTCTCCACTACCTATAAGTTCTAAACCGGCTCGCCCTCTCTGTCTGGCACTTAGAGGGCGTTTTTGAGATTAAAATTATGATGTTACATATCCCTAATGTATTAACGCCTGAGCAGGTGCAAGAGTGTCGCCAGTTATTGGCGCAAGCGAGCTGGCAGGACGGTAACGCCACCTCGGGTTTTCAATCGGCGATGGCAAAAAACAATCTGCAGTTGGCGCAAGACTCTGTTGAAGCGCTCAATATGGGTGCGCTGATTGTGCAAGCGTTACAGAATAATCCGTTGTTTGTTGCTGCTGCGTTGCCAGAAATCATTTTTCCACCACTGTTTAATTGCTACCAAGTTGGACAAGGTTTTGGCATTCATGTCGATAATGCGATTCGCATCGATCGGCAAAGCGGACAAAAAGTGCGTACGGACTTATCGGCGACTTTGTTTTTTAGTGAGCCGGATGAATACGACGGCGGAGAGCTGGTGGTGGAGGATACTTACGGTGCGCACAGCGTTAAGTTGCCTGCGGGCGATATGATTCTGTATCCGTCGAGCAGCTTGCATCAGGTGCTGCCGATTACCCGTGGACAGCGCGTCTGCTCGTTTTTTTGGTTGCAGAGTCTGATTCGTGAAGATGCACAGCGTAGTCTATTATTTGATCTCGACACCAGCATTCAAGAAGTCAATCAAGCGCTGGGCGTCGGTCATGCGACCAGTGTGCAGTTAACCGGCGTGTACCATAATTTGCTCAGACGTTGGGCGCGTTAAACTTCCTCGTTCAATACAAATCAGTGCGGTAGCGGCCTTGCTGTTGCAGGCTGTGCATCTGCTCTTCACCCAGCAGTTGCGTCAAGGTTTCCTGCACGCCGCGCCCCATCCCTTGCAAGCGGCCGCAGACATAAATTGTTGCGCCTTGCTCAACCCAGCTGTTTAAGCGCTGTTGCTGTTCAAGTAAAATATCTTGTACGTAACGAGGTGTATTTGGATCACGCGAAAATGCATAATCCAAGTAAGTCAGGCGCTGGTTGAGCTGCCATTGACTGAGTTCTTCTGGCAGGATTTTATCTGTGCTAGGACAGCGTTCGCCAAAAATAAGCCAGTTTTGACTGAGCTGCGGGCGTTCGGCAATGTGCCCTCTGAGCCCCGCCAAGCCGCTACCTGCACCAATAAAAATGGCCGGCTTGCTGTTGTGCAGAGCATGGAAATTGGGCTTAGAACATGGTGAGAACTCGATGCTGTGGTTTATTTCTAGCCTGTGGCAGAGCCAGTTTGAGCATAATCCAGGCGTGTGTTGCTGATCATAGCTGAGACGCACAATCAGTTCTAAAAAGCCGCTACTGGCACTCGAAGCAATCGAATATTCGCGCGTGCTTAGTGCTGGGTCGTTCGCGGGGTGTACCAGTAGGGTATCGCCGGCTTGCCAGTCGCAGTCTGTGGTTTTAAATCGTAATTTATATAAACCGGGGCTGCTGCTATAGGGGTTGAGATGTTTGCGTTCAAGCAAAGTTGCAGTAAACCAAGCCGGTTGATAGTGGCTGGCTTGTGCCGGTTTAATGGCCAATGCATCAGCAATGCGAGCCTGCCATTCGGCAAGGTCGCTGCTCAGCATATTGTCCACCGTCATCAAGGGTAAACTTAGTTTTGCGCCCTGTGCGACTAAGCGTGCTTGCAACTGTTCGGCAAACTGACAAAAGCTAGTGTAACGGCGATCGCCCAAGCCCAGTACATGAATCTTTAAATGCTGTAGGTCGCATTCGACTGAGAGTTTTTTTAAAAACAAACGGGCATGTTCTGGCGCTTCACCCTCGCCAAAAGTGCTGACAATAAAGATGATTTGAGCGCTATTTTCCAGCTGGCTGCTAATGAGCTGATCGAGCGGCAAACAGTGTGCGAACTTTCCGGCAGCGCTGAGCTGCTGTTGCAGTTGTTCAGCTAGGTGCTGTGCATTACCGCTTTGGCTGGCCCAGACAATGAGCAGATCATGATTTGCGATCGACACGGGCTGTTGTTTGGCGCGATAACCATGCCAAATCCAGCTGCATAATCCGCAGTAACTGAGTAACACGCCAGCTGCAATTAGCTGGCGTGTACTGTCGGCAACCATCTCAAACATCTGTGCTTAGGGTGCCAATACTTCGAGGGTTGCAGTGTAACTGGCACGGCGCTGTGTCGCCGGTGATTCTGTGCTTTTGACTGGCTGGCTGCTGATTGCTTCTAACCAGTACATGCCTGCTTGTGGCCACGTGATAGACACTGCACCCTCTTTATCTGTGGTGAGTGTGATCTCGTTGAGGTCATCGCGGTAGCGAATGCCTTCAGCAATGACAGTGATTTTTACATCGGCAGCGGGTTTGCCGTCGATAATGAAAGCAAAGTGAGCGGCTTCACCGGCTACAAGATCGTTCGGGTGAGTTTTTGCCAGCAGTTCTAGGCCTTGATTGGTTGGTTTCAGCACCTGTTCGCTGGGCTTGCCGGAAGTCACAAAGACTTCCATACGGCTAGAGTTCTCAGTGACTTGCAGTTTTTTTGCATCTTTGGGCACTTGCTTAGCAAAGTCAGCTGTTTTGCCCGACCAGCGGCGCATTTCGCCATTTTCTTCATAACGGGCAAATAAGCCTTGGTTGGCAATTGCCAGCTTCCAAGTGCCTTTTTGATCCAGTTGTACATCGAAAGTGCTGCGGTAACGGCCGGTATTGCCAAATTGCGGCTGCGCTAAGCTGCCATCTGGACGGATAATTTCCAGTTGTGCACGTGGGCGTGGCGGAGGTGCTTTGGCATCTTTAGCGGCTGGTTTTTGCCCAGGCATCACTAAGGGCTCACCGACGCCCTCAATTTGTAGCGGGAAGTGCTCAAAATAGAAAATATCATTGGAGACCGCGGCGTCCACGGTAATCCAAGGCTCTTCGCCGGAAAGTACCGTGGCAGACGGCAGCATCCATGCACGGTGAGCATTGGCGCTGAGCGGTAAACAGATGGCTAACGCTAGAGCGGTCCATTTAATTATAGGTTTCATGGTTAGGTTTCCTTAAGGAATGAGCGTGAGATTAATAGCGCCTAGTTCGCTGGAGCCTTGAGCTTTTGCGCTGACTTGTTGCGTTGGTGGCCAGTTGAATGGAATACGTAAAATTTCACGGCCACCGACTTCGCCTGCCGCCTCAATCAACAGCTCATAGTTGCCCGCTTTGAGTGGCTTCAAAGCAGTGCTGTCACTGCTAAAGTTGACTGTGTGAGTGCCCACCGCACGGGTGGCACCACTGACGCCATCGACCGGGAACTCAAGGCTACGACCGCTGCGACGCCACCATTGGCGCATGTCTTTCAGCCATTTTTCGCCTTCGTTGTCTTTCATTTTCAGGTCATACCAGACATTCAAATCGGCAATGTGTTGATTGTCTTGTTCAATCCACAGCGCAACGTAAGGTCGGTGATATTCAGCAACGTCGAGGCGCGGTATTTCGACTTCAATCTGTAAGTCCGCAGCACTAACCGACAGACTGGTTGCTAAAGCGCACAGAGCAAGAGCGTGTTTAAGCATGGAGCGATCCTTCCTTAATGAATAAATAACAGCATGATGAGTACCGGGATCACCAAGCCAGCCAAGGTGACGGGCCAAGTGCTTGGGCGCATCTTGGTTTGTCGAGTTAATAGCCACAGACCGGTGAAGCTAAACACCACGCAAATGCCGGCGAAAATATCAATAAACCACGACCATGCTTCGCCGGTGTTACGGCCTTTATGCAGGTCGTTTAAATAGGCAATCCAGCCGCGATCGGTACTTTCATACAGCAGTTCGCCGCTTTCTAAGTCAATACTGAACCAGCCGTCACCACCTGGGCGCGGTAGGGCGATATACAGTTCGTCAGCCGACCACTCGGCATTCGAGGTGCGGATGGACTGTTTAAGTTGTTGCTCAAGCCAGTCGTGTACTGAAAGGGGAATGTGTTGTTCTGTCGCGCTTAACTGCAGTTCAGCTAGAAGCGCTTGAGGCAGAGAGGTGTCGAGAGTGACTATTGCAGGTTTAGCGCTAATTTGGCTGGCATGATTCAGAGTGATGCCGGTGACGGCAAACAGCAGCATGCCAGCTAAGCACAGTGCCGAACTGATCCAGTGCCATTGCCGAAGTGTGCCGAGCCAAACAGGAGGATGCATAAAGAGACCTGGTGCAAACACCGCTAACCTGAATGGAGCGTTAGCGGTGCTTAGGCTGATTAATAGTTAGAACGCGTAGGTGGCTGACATCCACAAGCGACGGCCTTCTTCGATCGAACCGGTCGTTGATTTACCTGAGTGGCTGTAGTCGGTGCCGTAAGCGATGTCACCGGCACCTGTCAGGTAGGTCTTACCTTTCACAAAGTCTTTGTTAAGCAAGTTGTAAATGGTTGCGTTGAGCGTCAGTGCATCGGTTGCTTGGTAGGAACCGCCTAAATGGAACAGAGTATAGGCTTTAGTTTTCCCACCTAGAGTGTCATAGATGCTTTTTTCAGTTGCATCTAAGTTTGCATACTTACTGGTAAAGCGTGAACGCTTGCCGCGGTACTCGGTGTTGAGCCATAGGTTAAGGCGCTCATTGGCTGCCCAGTTTAGGCTGGCATTGGCCAAATGACGTGGCGTGTTGGTGAGTTGCGCGCCTTTATCTTTGCCGCTTTTCTGCTCGCTATCGGTGTAGGTGTAGTTACCTTTGATGCTCCAGTCTTCAGTAAAGTACCATTGTGCGGCCAGTTCAATACCTTTAGTTACAGCATCATCAACGTTGATTTTTTGTGAGCACAAACCATTGCTATTATATGAGCAGGAGATATTTGGGCCTGAGCTGATCTTGTCTTTGAATTTATTATGAAAGACAGTGGCGTTGGCATTGAAGCCGGCTAAGTTATCGTAATAGGCAGCCAGTTCAGTGCTGGTGCTTTTCTCTGGTTTTAAATTTGGGTTGCCAATCGTAATTACAGTGCCTTGACCGGTAACACCATTGATTCCGCTGTGTAGGTCATTAAGGCCAGGTGTTTTATAGCCTTTACTCACGCCACCTTTCAGCGTCCAGTTATCCGTGGTGTTCCAAACCAAGTAAGCGCGTGGACTAAAGTGACCACCAAATGCTTGGTGACGGTCATAGCGGCCACCTAAAGTTAGGGCTAAATCATCGATGATGTGCCATTCGTTTTCAGCAAAAATAGCAGCTGACTCTTGTTTGAACTCATCGATGGCAATGCCGTCTTCCAATTTAGAGTGTGTGTATTGAGCGCCTAGAGTAGTGATGTTGTTCTCGCCAATGGGTGCAACAAACTTAGTATCTAAAATTAAATCTTTTGATTCGAGTGTGCGCGAATCACCACCAACAATGCTTGGATAGCCTGTGTAACTTGCGCCTATCGTGCCGGGGATTGTACGACCAATCGTTTCAGTCATATTGTAGGTTGCAGCGCTGTCTAGCGTGCCTAAGGCAAAGCGGCCGGTGTGAGTTAAAGCATACTGAGTACGCTCAAACTTTAGCTCGTCTGCATAGCCATTAGCATCAGTTGAAGTTGTTGTGCAGGCCCTATTTTGCCCATCTAGAGTACCGAGCTGACACTCATCATTATTGTATCTTTGGCGGCCTTTCTCAAAGTCCAAAGAAAAATCATGATCATCGTGAGGAGTAAAGTTCAAACGTGCGCCGAGGTTGAAGTTTTGTGCCTCTACCGGTGACGGGCCGCGTTTACTGACATCAATACCGCTACCATAGCTTAGGTCAGATTCCTGACGATCAAAAAAGCTACCGCGTACGTTGAGGCCGAGTAAGCCGTCAACCAGAGGGCCGCTGCTATAAAAGCTGGTGCCGCCGGTATCACCAAAATCACGCTCTTCTTGGTAGGTGTAATCCGCTGTCACACTACCGGTCCACTCAGTACCTACCTTTTTGGTGATGATGTTAATCACACCGCCCATGGCATCAGAACCATAAAGGGTCGACATTGGGCCGCGAATCACTTCAATGCGCTCAATGGCTGACATCGGTGGCATAAAGCTAGTGGAGGTTTCGTTAAAGCCGTTGGGGGTGACGTTACCTGCTGGGTTTTGCCGGCGACCATCAATCAGAATCAGGGTGTAATCACTGGGCATGCCGCGCATGCTGATGTTCAAACCGCCGGTTTTACCGGTGCCCTGCTTAATATCAATACCTTCAACATCGTCCAAGGCTTGGGCAAGGTTGCTGTAGCGTTTCTTTTGCAGATCCGCATGACTGACGACAGAAATACTGGCTGGTGCATCAGTGATTTTCTGTTCAAAACCAGAGGCACTGATGACGGTTGAACCCAACTGCGCAGGCGATTGGTTAGCGAAAGCAACGTTACTGCTGAGAACAGAACAAGCAAGAAGTGAATAAGCAAAAGTGGTGCGCATGGCAAGGCAAGCTCCAAGTAAGAAGATCGCGCATGCTATCGATTCTCATTTGATATGTAAATAGTATTGTGAACTATTATCATTTGAGAGGAGTGTGGCTCGTCATTCGGCAGTGCTTGGACACCGCTGCTTGATTGTGCTTCAGGGTGAAATCACCACAGCCCAAGGCGGCTGGGTTGTGATGATGGTTTTCATTAAGGTAGAGATATTTCAATCACACCATCGGCAATAATACTGACTTGACTGCTGCCTGCTTCAACTTCAGGTGTCGTGCTGTTGTCATCAGACATTGCAGATGAGAGCATTTTTGCCGAGCGCGCGTAGATCGGTGGGCGACTAAAACCGCTGCTATTGAGATTTAAATTAACCACTTTGTAACTTGAAGCGCCAAAGGCTTCACTGACCAGTTGAGCCCGTGCTTGAAAAGCGCTAATGGCGTCTTTAAGGAGTTGGTCTTCACTGCTAATGCGGGTGTTCGCGGCAATGCTGAACTGCATATTGACCATTTTAAGTGTTTTCAGCAGTTCGCCCGTGAGCGTCGATAGGCCTGCAAAGTCAGTGCTTTCTAAGTGAATTTCTGCACGTTCGCGCCAAGCAGTGATTTTCTGGCCTTTGCTATCATGCACGGGATAGCTTCTACGACTGCCCATCTTCACACTGACTTTGGGGTGTTGGCGAGCTGTCTGAAGTGCCTGGTTAAGTGTTTGTGTGACCGTATTGGCCAGTTGTGCCGCATCGCTGTTTTGTTCTTCAGTATAGAGCGTGACTTGCATTTGATCGTGAGCCACGTCTTGGTGGGCTTCTGCACGTAAAGAAATTTGGTTGTAAGGCTGCTCACTCGCCAGCACCGCTGTGCTGGTGAGTAAACTTGTAATAAATAGCGCCAGTGGTGCTGTGCGTAACAATTGAATCATAATAACTCCAAATACATGTTGTACATGTAACAACAAGACAATATTGATAAGTGCTAGTTCCTAGCAGGGTGCTTATGTGGCCATACTGTGCACCTTACAGTGATTAGGCTTCAAGCCGTAATACTCAATAATTCAATAAGAGGACGCTATGCTGGCACCCATTCAGCTTTTATCTGCAAGCCGTCAGAATATGTGGCGACTCACTGGGATTCGTCTTTTAGTGTTGACGGCACAAGCAGCAACGCTTGCTTTTGCTTATCTCAGTGGTGCGGTTTCTTTGGCTTTGCTGCCATTGCTGGTGTTATTGGCGATATCGCTGGGCATGTGTGTGTTGACCAGCTTGCGTTTGCGCGTGAGCTGGCCGGTGACTGAGTTAGAGTTTGCACTACATTTGGGCGTGGATTTATTTATCCACAGCAGCTTGCTGTACTACGTAGGCGGTTCATCCAACCCCTTTGTGGCCTATTACTTGGTGCCGCTGACTATTGCTGCGGCCACTTTGCCTTGGCTATATTCTGTTGTGCTCAGTGGCTTGGCGCTCAGTGGTTACACTGCGTTAATGATCTGGTATCACCCCTTGCACCTGCAGGGTGAGCAAATTGATGAGTTACTGATTAATCTGCACTTGTTCGGTATGTGGCTCAATTTTGTATTATCTGCTGTATTTATCACTTTTTTTGTGTCGAAAATGTCAGAAGCTGTACGCGAACAAGATCAATTGCGTGCAGCACGCAGGGAAGACGGTATGCGTGATCAGCAGTTGCTCGCAGTGGCAACGCAAGCTGCAGGCGCTGCGCATGAGTTGAGCACACCGCTATCAACCATGAGCGTGTTGTTGACTGAACTGCGCCATGCGCACTGTGACGAAACGGAGCTGCAGGATGATTTAATGTTGCTGCAAGAGCAGGTAAAACTCTGCAAAGGTACGCTACAACAGTTGGTGCGTGCCGCTGAGGCAGATCGTCGCCAAGTGATTACAGAGCAAAGTGTCACGGACTGGTTAGAAGGGTCTTTAAACCGTTGGCACTTGATGCGCCCAGAAGCTACATTTCGTTATCAGTTGCTGGCTGAGGGGGATGCGCCTGCTGTGTCACCGCCGGTCGATTTGACCCAGGCGCTGCTCAACCTATTGAATAACGCAGCAGATGCCTGCCCCGACAATTTAATGGTGCAACTGCGCTGGGATCCAGAGTGGATCATTATTACCATTCGTGATTACGGTGCAGGTGTGCCCTTAGCGATTGCCGAGCAACTGGGCAAACCGTTCTTTACCACCAAAGGCAAAGGTTTTGGCTTGGGGCTATTTTTAAGCCAGATCAGTGTTATTCGCGTGGGTGGTACAGTAAAGTTATATAACCAAGAGGGTGGTGGGACGCTAACTGAGTTACGTTTACCACGCATGCATACAGTGCTTTAAGCAAGGAGTTACACGTGACTGAAGACAACCTATTTGAAGGCGAAGAGCCGCCGCATTTATTGCTGGTGGATGATGATGAAACCTTTACTCGGGTTATGGCGCGCGCTATGTCACGCAGAGGCTTGAGTGTATCAATTGCTTCAGGTTTGGTGCTGTTGCCCAAGTTGCTCGAGTTGGATGCGCAGATGAAAGTGCTGATTTTAACCGGCTATTCGAGCATTACCACTGCTGTAGAGGCAATTAAGCGCGGCGCTGCAAACTATTTATGTAAGCCTGCAGATGCCAATGACGTGCTCGCAGCGCTGCTGTCTGATCATGCTGATTTAGAGACGCTGGTGCCCGAAAACCCTATGTCAGTTGATCGTTTGCAGTGGGAGCATATCCAGCGTGTATTGGGTGAACATGATGGCAATATCTCGGCCACCGCTCGCGCCTTGGGTATGCATCGACGTACCTTGCAACGTAAATTGCAGAAGCGCCCCGTCCACCGTTAAAACAGAAAACGCCTGAACCAGTCGTACAGGCGTTTATGCTTGTGTTAAGAGGCTTTAACGCGTGCCAAATACCACCATGGTCTTGCCTTTAACATCGACCAAGCCTTGTTCTTCTAAGTTTTTCAGGACGCGACCGACCATTTCGCGCGAGCAGCCAACGATGCGGCCGATTTCTTGGCGAGTGACTTTAATTTGCATGCCATCGGGGTGGGTCATGGCGTCGGGTTCTTTGCACAGGTCAAGTAAGGTTCGAGCAACACGACCGGTAACATCTAAAAAGACCAGATCACCTACTTTACGGGTGGTACTGCGCAAACGGTCAGCCAACTGATTGCCTAAGACATACAGCATGTCAGGGTCTTTATCTGACAGTTCGCGAAACTTCGTATAACTGATTTCGGCGACTTCACATGCAGTTTTCGCGCGCACCCAAGCGCTACGCTCTTGCTCACCACCACTGCTACTAAATAAGCCCATTTCGCCAAAAAAATCACCTTGATTTAAGTAGGCGATAATCATTTCTTTACCATCATCATCTTCAATAAGGATGGTGACAGAGCCTTGCAGAATAAAAAACAGTGACTCACAGCGGTCGCCAGCAAAAATAATTGTGCTTTTGCTAGCGTAGTGACGCTTATGACAGTGTTCGAGAATCTTATCGATATGTTTGATCTTTGGTGTGAGCGTAATAGCAACCATGCGATAACCCCAAAAGTTGAACAGGCCTTTAAAAGCGAAGCAAATATTTCTTTATTATAATTTTGTAAGTGTGCCGTACTTATCATAAAGAAAAGCTTACATTGCGCAAGGTTGTTCTGTAGGTGTGACTTGTATCACATTTGCGGCTGCTATACTGCGTCCTTCACTGCTGTGCGAGCGGCGGCAAGCTCTGTGCTAAACTTGCCGTTTTCCATACTGATAAGAGAGCAGCATTATGCAGGCGCGGGTTAAGTGGGTAGAGCAGGCTATGTTTTTAGCTGAGTCAGGCAGTGGTCATACTGTGGTGATGGATGGACCTGAACAGAGCGGCGGACGCAATGTCGGTGTGCGGCCAATGGAAATGTTGCTGATGGGCTTAGGCGGCTGCAGCACCTTCGATGTGGTCAGTATCTTGAAAAAGTCTCGCCAAGATGTGCAAGATTGTGAAGTGCGTATTGATGCACAGCGAGCAGACGTTGAGCCTAAAGTGTTTACGAAAATTGCCCTACATTTTATTGTGACCGGTAAAGCGCTTAAAGAAACGGTGGTTAAACGTGCAGTTGATTTGTCGGCAGAAAAGTATTGCTCCGCATCGATTATGCTGGGGCGTGCTGGGGTCGAAATCAGTCACAGTTTTGAGATCGTGGAGAGCGCATAAAAAGCGGAGCACCATGCGCTAATTTGTTAGCGTTAAAGCTGGCATCTAAAGGGCTTGCTCTGCATAATGGCGCGCCCCTTTTTTACACAGCAATTGGCTGTGTAAGGCAACCAGAATCGCATTGCGAAGAGGTGAAACCTGCCCTACGCAACTGTATTGCTGTGACGTCTGAATACAGTTGACTGGCGTGCAAGATAACGCGGCTGCGCCGCACCAATAAAGAGAGCCTAACGATGACCAGTAAACTCAAGCTCCATGGGTTCAATAATCTTACCAAGACCTTGAGCTTCAACATCTATGACATCAGCTATGCGCGCACCACGGATGATCAGCAAGCCTATGTGGGCTATATCAACGAAGAGTACGATGCTGAGCGTCTCACGCAAATACTGACGGATGTTGTCGACATCATCGGTGCTAATATTTTGAACATTGCGCGTCAAGACTATGAGCCGCAAGGCGCGAGCGTGACGATTCTGATTTCAGAAGAGCCTGTTGAGCCCACAGCCAGTCAGATTGAGGAGTCTCCGGGGCCGCTGCCTGAAATGATTTTGGCGCATTTAGATAAAAGCCATATTACTGTGCACACCTATCCGGAAATTCATCCGGTCGATGGGTTGTCGACATTCCGTGTGGATATTGACGTTTCAACCTGCGGTGTGATTTCACCATTGAAGGCGCTCAATTACCTGATTCATCAATTTGATTCCGACATTGTCACCATTGATTATCGGGTGCGCGGCTTTACTCGCGATGTTGAAGGGCGTAAGCACTTTATTGATCACGAAATTAATTCAATTCAAAATTACTTGTCTGAAGATACGCGCTCGGCTTACCAAATGACCGATGTTAACGTCTATCAAGAGCATCTGTTTCATACCAAAATGCTGCTGAAAAACTTTGAGCTTGATGATTATTTGTTTGGCGATGCCACGCGTAGTTTATCCTACGAGCAGCGCCGTGATGTGGAAGAGCGTTTGCGTCATGAGATGCTAGAGATTTTTTACGGTCGTAACATGCCGAAAAACATGCGCTAGTTGCGAGATGGAATACAGTAAAAAGGCGCTCATTGAGCGCCTTTTTTGTATAAGTCGGACCCGCTAGCCTCGCTTTAAATACGGTAAGTGCTATGGGTCATGACTTTGGCCATAAGACCCATAGCAAATTTGATCGGTGCTGGGAAACGATAACCACCAGCTTCTAGCGCACTGTCGGCATGTGCTGCTTCGTCGATGCGCATCTGCTCTAAAATAGCGCGCGACTTGCGGTCGGACTCAGGTATTTGCTGCAAGTGATCATCCAAATGTTTGCACACTTGATCTTCAGTGGCAGCAACAAAACCTAGACTGACTTTATCGCTGAGTGTGCCAGCGCTGGCGCCAATGGCAAAAGACAAACCATAAAATAGCGGGTTGAGCAGGCTGGGCTGGCTGCCTAACTCACGAATACGCTGCTCACACCAGACTAAATGGTCAACTTCTTCTTGTGCGGCCTGCTCCATTTTTTCGCGCACATCGGGCAAGCTGGCAGTCAGAGCTTGACCTTGATACAAGGCTTGCGCGCAAACTTCGCCGGTGTGATTAATACGCATCAGGCCAGCGATGTGTTGTTTTTGCTCTGCATCTAAGTTGCTCTGTGGCTCAAGCACTGCCGGTGACGGGCGACTGGCATGGCTGCTATTGGGAATCAGGGTGCGTAAAGCCGTATCAGCTTGCAATAGCAGACGGTCAATTGGCGAGTAGTGGCGTTGAGTGGACATAGGGGGCTCCAGTTAAGTAGGTGCAGGGCAGCTAAAATAAATACTGTGTTGCATTGCTTGGCTACCTAGCCCGGCGGCCAGCTCATCTGCCGCTGTCCCAGAACATGCATATGAATGTGGTAGACCGTTTGGCCGCCCATTTCATTGGTATTCATCACGACACGAAAGCCTTCCGCGCAACCTTGCTCTTGAGCTAAACGTTGGGCGGTATAAAGAATATGGCCCGCTAAAAAGGTATCGTCAGCCGTTAAGTCTGTCAGCATACCGATATGTTTTTTGGGGATTACGAGAAAGTGCACAGGTGCGTGTGGGGCAATATCGTGAAAGGCCACGACATGTTCATCTTCGTATAATTTACGTGCGGGGATTTCACCAGCAACAATTTTGCAAAACAAACAATCCATAACATAAGCCTCGGCTTGTTGTAAGATTCTTGAAGTTTAGCTGGCTGCTGGTGCAATCGCTAGTTTTCGTCATAGTTTGGTAGGTTGGCATCATTTTGAAAAATGATCTTAAAGATTTACAGCTGGTGTTAGATTCGCGTGTGCGCCTGATTGTGATTGAGTCATGGGATGAGTTGCGCGTGCTAGAAACCCTGACCTCACTGGCTGTTCAGCGCGGCATGAACTTACGTGTGTGGTCGGTCAGTGAAGGCTTGCAGGGTATGGCGTTTGGCACAGAAAAGCAGGATGACAGCCACATCCCCGAGAAGGCGTTACGTTTAGTTAAAGCTGACCCGCAAACAGGGCTGTATGTGTTTTTTGATTTGCATGCTTTTCTTGAAAATGATGCGCTGCTGGTACGTTTAATCAAAGATATCGCCATGGCCACAGGGCCTGGTAAACCAACCCTTATTTTAGTGTCGCATGCGTTAAAACTGCCGCCTGAAGTGCAGCGCTATGCGGCGCGCTTTAGTGTGTCATTGCCCAGTGAAGATGAGTTGCTGGCCATCGTGCGCGAAGAGGCGTTGCGTTGGAGCGAAGCCAACCGTGGCTTGCGTGTGCGCACGGACAACCGAACCTTGCAGCAAGTGGTGAAAAACCTGCGAGGCTTAAGCCATGCGGATGCGCGTGTGCTGGCGCGCAGTTTGATTTGTGATGATGGCGCCATTACTCAAGAAGATTTGCCCGAGCTTAATAAAGCCAAGTTTCAACTGCTTGATTTGGATGGTGTGCTTGGCTATGAAGGTGATACCACACACTTTGCCGATGTGGGCGGTCTGCATCATTTAAAGCAATGGTTGTCAGAGCGCCAAGCGGCGTTTCTTGCCGGTAAAGCCAGTGATCTGCCAAAAGGTATGCTGCTGTTAGGGGTGCAAGGCAGCGGTAAAAGTTTGGCGGCAAAAGCAGTCGCGGGACTGTGGGGGCTGCCTTTACTGCGTTTAGATTTTGCCAGCCTCTATAATAAATATTTTGGTGAGACGGAGCGCAATTTACGCGAAGCATTATTGATGGCCGAGCGTATGTCGCCCTGTGTGTTGTGGATGGATGAAATTGAAAAAGGATTGGCCACTGGCGACCTGGATAATGGTGTCAGCCAGCGCGTGCTCGGTACATTACTGACTTGGATGGCTGAGCGTAAAGCGCCGGTGTTTGTGGTGGCGACCGCTAATATTATTAAGCGTTTGCCGCCTGAACTGCTGCGTAAAGGGCGCTTTGATGAGGTGTTCTTTGTTGATTTACCTGGCGCTGCGGTACGTGAAGATATTTTCAAAATTCATTTGGATAAGCGTGAACTGAGCGTCGCTGAGTTTGACTTGCCAACGTTAGCGGCAGCCAGTGAAGGTTTCTCAGGTGCGGAAATTGAACAGGCGGTAGTCTCAGCCTTATATGCAGCGCAAGCGCGGCAAGTGCTGGCAACGCAGCCCTTAATTCTTGAGGCGCTGCAGCGCAGCGTACCGCTCTCAGTGCTGATGTCAGAAGAGCTGGCGCAGCTGCGTCAGTGGGCTGCTGAACGTACGGTGAATGCAGGTTAGGCAAGGTAAATCGAGCATGGCGCTTTCTGCTGTAGTGTGAAGTGCAGCAGAAAGCGCAGATATTTATCTTGTGCGACTAAAGACTGATGTGTATCTTGGTCACTTTTTGGGCGAACCAAAGCCACAGAATTTAATCGTGCAGCGTACTCAATTGAGGCGCTGCAGATATTCTTTATGATAATAATGATGATATAGGAGCATAAAAATGCGCGTAATTTTGTTAGGAGCGCCAGGTGCTGGCAAAGGCACACAGGCTGGATTTATCTGTAAAAAGTTTGCTATTCCACAAATCTCTACCGGTGACATGCTGCGTGCTGCTGTTAAAGCAGAAAGCCCACTGGGACTGAAAGTTAAAAACGTGATGGAAACCGGTGGTTTAGTGTCGGATGAGATCATTATCGACCTGATCAAAGAACGTATCTTGGCTGACGACTGCGCTAAAGGCTTCTTGTTCGATGGTTTTCCACGCACCATTCCGCAAGCTGAAGCGCTGCGTGATGCGGGTGTCGAGATTGATCATGTCATTGAAATTGCCGTTGAAGATGAAGAGATCGTTACGCGCATTGCGGGTCGTCGTATGCACCCAGCTACAGGTCGTACGTATCACATCGAGCACAACCCACCTAAAGTGGCTGGCAAAGATGACGAGACTGGCGAAGATTTGATTCAACGTGAAGACGATGCAGAAGAAACAGTGCGCCACCGTTTATCTGTTTATCATTCACAAACCAAGCCACTGGTCGCTTTTTATCAAGACATGGCGGCTCGCCAAGGCACGCCTAAATATAGCGCTATTGCCGGTGTGGGTAGTGTTGAGCAAATTACCGCTAAGGTGTTAGCTGCATTAAATTAAGCACTGGTTAAGGAATATATTCGCGTTTGCAGTGAGCGTGCTCGGTGTA
>SMEQ01000252.1_pt1 | contig 16886 bp, 19 predicted proteins | sample 2456281 | NCBI WGS metagenome assembly SMEQ01 (sample SAMN10132596, study PRJNA489261) | soil metagenome | isolation source: day1 antibiotic-loamy sand soil ammended with raw manure from dairy cow... | place: USA | collected 2015-04-01
TTCACTTCGTTATTACTCATTAGGATGTCCCCCGTCAATACCGCTTATCGGCCTGACCAACTATAAAAAACGCGGCAAATAGTATAAAAAAAGCCTTCCTTTTACAAGAATATTTGCTTCTATAAAGCACTTATCAGCGGCATTATACGATATTTCAGCCATAAAAAAACCCAGGCAAAACCTGGGTTTTTGAATTGAGCATATTCTGTATTAACGCTTAGAGAATTGTGGTCTCTTACGTGCTTTACGTAGACCAACTTTCTTACGCTCTACTGAACGAGCATCACGCGTTACAAAACCAGCTTCACGCAATGAACCACGTAAAGTCTCGTCGTATTCCATCAGTGCACGTGTTAAACCGTGACGGATAGCGCCCGCTTGACCAAAGTTACCGCCGCCTACAACAGTTACGTTAATATCAAACTTGTCTTCTAGCTGCGTTAGCTGTAGTGGCTGACGTACAATCATACGAGCAACTTCACGGCCAAAATATTCGTCTAATGAACGATTATTGATAGTGATTTGGCCAGCACCTGAGCGAATAAACACACGTGCTGTTGCTGTTTTACGACGACCTGTACCATAGTATTGAGTGGCTGACATAATAGGTTCCGTTAAATCTGTAGTTCTTTAGGTTGTTGGGCTGTGTGTGGATGGCTCTCACCAGCGTAAACTTTCAACTTAGAGAAAATTTGACGACCCAACGGCCCTTTTGGCAACATGCCTTTTACTGCTGTTTCTATAACGCGCTCGGGAGCACGCTCGATCAATTTGTCGAATGTAATAGAGCGCATGTGTCCGACATAGCCTGTATGCTTATAATAAGTCTTGTTTTTGGCTTTATTACCAGTAACTGCAACTTTTTCAGCATTAACAACAACAATATAATCGCCCGTATCTACGTGCGGGGTAAATTCTGCTTTGTGCTTACCGCGTAAACGGTGTGCGATCTCAGCTGATAAGCGACCCAGGGTTTTACCCGCTGCATCTACAACATACCAGTCTTGTGGGACCGCTTTCGGCTTGGCACTATAGGTCTTCATATTTTTTCCGCCTAAAACAATAAAATAGCGCTTATTAAGGATGGCGAATACTATAGCAATGAAAAAATCAAATCAAGCCTAATTTACATATTTATATGTAAAAGGCTAATAATGATTGTGCATTCAGCTAAGATGTTCTTCCGCCAAGTAATCACTAGATTGCATCTCTAGCAAGCGACTTTGGGTGCGTTCAAATTCGAAGGTGAGTTTACCACCTGTATACAATTGCGCAATGCTTACTTGCGCAGAAATAATTAATTTAACATTACGGTCATAAAACTCATCAACCATATTGATAAATCGTCGTACTTGATCGTCTTGCGCCACATGCATTTGCGGCACATTACTCACAATCACTGTCTGATAAATGCGGGCTAACTCTATATAGTCATTTTGACTACGTGGACCATCACAAAGCTCTACAAAATCAAACCAAACCACATCATCGGCTTCATAACGACTTTGCAACACTCGATTACTCACCTTAATAGCTTGCGCTTCCTGCACATTACCCAAGGATAAGCTCAGTAGGTTTTTCATTAAACCCTGCTCTGCAGCATCACCGAGCGGCGTATAATACAACTCCACTTGCTGTAATACGCGCAAACGATAATCTGTGCCGCCGTCAACGTTTATAATTTCGCAGTGCTTTTTTAACTCTGCAATCGCAGGTAGAAAGCGTTGGCGCTGCAAACCATCTTTATACAGCTCATCTGGAATGATATTGGAGGTTGCTATCAGCGTTACCCCCATACCGAACAACTTTTCAAACAAGCCGCCTAAGATCATGGCATCGGCTATATCGGATACAAAAAACTCATCAAAACAGATCACCTGATACTGATCCGCTATATCTCTAGCAATCGTATCTAATGGATTTTTTTGCCCATCCAAGGCCTTAAGCTGCTGGTGAACATACTGCATAAAGCGATGGAAATGCGAGCGTAGCTTTTGCTCGAAAGGCAGGCACTCAAAAAAAGTATCCATAAGATAGGTCTTACCACGACCCACGCCACCCCAGAAATACAAGCCTTTTACTGGCTCTGTATACGAGGGCTTACCACTCACTTTGCCAAGCAAACGCTTAAAAACTGACATTTTTTGGGTTTCTTGCCTAGCCACCAAGGCTTCAAACACCGCTTGCAGCTTTTCAACCGCCATACGTTGCGCCGCATCCTCTTTGAAATCAGGACGCAATAAATCTTGTTGATAGCGGCTTAATGGTGTCATCATAGGCTTCGTAAGAATTCTGTGGCGCGAACTTTACTCCGCTAGTGATTTTTTAGCAATTAACAGCTTTTAATGTGCTAGCGCAAAGCCCACATCTTAACGAATCAGGGTATAATCCCACATACTATTTTATTGCCCTTCTATTAGGAGTCATTATGGATCTTGAATTATTAGCGATTGTTGCGGCTTGTCTCGCTGTTGGCGCCGGCATTGGTGCTTTAGTTGCTTCTCGCTTTACCGCTTCTGCAAAAAAGAACCAAGCTGTTGAGCAACACCTCTATAAAACCCAAGATGAGCTAAAAAGTTATCAGCTAGAAGTGACACAACACTTTACTGAAACAGCACAGTTATTAAAGAAAATGGCTGAAAGCTATAGAGACGTGCACAACCATTTAGCCTCAGGTGCAAACAATCTAAGCAAAGACAGTAGTGGCTTGCCGATGATGCAAAAACTACCTGAAATCGACACCATTACCAACAATAGTGATGAGCCAGAAAGCGTGCGCCCACCTTTAGACTACGCGCCCAAGCACTCGCCCTACGACCGTGGCACTTTAAGTGGCGATTATCATTTAGAGAAAGTCGAGTTAACTGAAAAGCCGGTTGATATCGCAGAAGCCTTAGCCGCCGCTAAAAAGCAATAATATGCAGGAGCAGACTTCCTGCTCCTCTTTTTTATACGGGGTTGTCGATATCAACAAACTCTACCTCTAGCCCAAACTTCTCCGCTAGATGCTCACCAAGGGCTTTTGCCCCATAACGCTCAGTTGCATGGTGACCTGCTGCAATAAAAGCCACGCCACTTTCTTGCGCCAAATGAAAACTAGGCTCTGATACCTCACCGGTAATAAAGCAATCAACACCTTTTGCAATCGCCTTTTCCATATACGATTGCGCACCCCCTGTGCACCAAGCAACACGTGTAATTGTTTTCTGCTTATCGCCAATCACTAAAGGCTTGCGCTGTAAACGATCGCCCACTTGCTCAGCAAAACTATCTAGACTTAGGCTGCGTTCTAACTGTCCAATCAAACCTATGGGGCGCTCGCCATCATCCAAGCCACCACTAATCGTCATACCCAACACTTGGGCCAATTGCGCATTATTGCCATACAGCGGATGGGCATCTAAAGGCAGATGGTAGGCAATCAAGCTGATATTATTTTTAATTAAGCTGGCAATACGTTTAGCTTTTATGCCCGTAATTTCTGCCGCCTCGCCCTTCCAGAAGTAACCATGATGCACAAAAATAGCATCGGCTTTACGTGCTATCGCCACATCGATTAAGGCCTGCGATGCGGTAACACCGCTAATGATTTTTTTGATCTCTGTATTTGCTTCAACTTGCAAACCATTGGGGCAATAGTCACTAAATTGCCCTTTTTCCAACAGCCTATCGGTATAACTTACCAGTTCGTGTAAACTTATCGCCATTACCAACCCTTATTGATTAACCTCGAATTACTATAACCGAAGCAGCCTTTAATGAAAGTCATTCATTATATTATCCTTGGTCTATTTACTGGCGCAATTGTCGGCTGGTTCATTAGCAATACCGACAGTTACCCGCAATATACCACGGTCTCTTTTGCCGATGCCGTTAGCCGCGCAGCGCCTGCTGTTGTGAATATCTACACCACCAAAATGGTTGACGACCCTGCCAACAAACCCCTACAGCAAAACGATTTTTTCTTTCAGCAACAACAGCAACGTCTACAACAAACGCGCCAACTTAGCTTAGGTTCTGGCGTTATTATGCATGCAGATGGCTTCATTGTGACTAACTACCACGTGATACGCGACGCTGAAGAAATCCTTATTTTACTTTACGATGGCCGTGATTCTTTAGCGCGCATTGTTGGCATCGATAGAGAAACCGACTTAGCCGTTTTAAAAATTGATCTACCCCAACTAAGCGCTATCGCTCAGGCTAAAAATGATCACTTGCGCGTAGGCGACCCAGCACTTGCGATTGGCAACCCTTTTGGCTTTGGCCAATCGGTTACTGCTGGCATTATTTCGGCTGTAGGGCGATACGGCCTCAACTTAAATACCTATGAAAACTTTATTCAGACCGATGCTGCGATCAATATCGGCAACTCTGGCGGCGCACTGATTAATCATCGTGGTGAACTTATCGGTATCAATGCGGCTATCTACTCACAAAATGGCAGTGCCCAAGGCATTGGCTTGGCTATTCCTACCGATATTGTTAGCAAAGTGATGTTAGATTTAATTCGTTATGGCCATGTGATTCGTGGCTGGCTTGGCTTAGAAGTAACGCAACTCAACAGCAGTTTAGCTATGCGCCTCGGCATACAGCAAACCTCAGGCATTTTAATAACCAGTACCTACCACCAAGGTCCTGCTGAATTAGCTGGCTTATTACCTGGCGATGTTATTATTAGCATTAACAATAAACAGATTGATAGCGGCCAAGAAGGCTTGCTTGAAGTCGCTAACTTGGCGCCTGGGAAAAGTGTGGTGGTAGAAATTATCCGCGACAACCAAACACAGATCGTACCGATTATTGTCGGCATACGACCTGTGAGCATGGAATAGGCTGGCTTATTCGCCGAGTATTTCTGTCAACGCTTGAAGCAGCGCTTGGTTTTCTTCTTCTGTGCCAATACTGATACGCAAGAACTGCTCGATTCTTGCCTGCTTGAAGTGACGCACAATAATACCGCGCTCACGCAGTGCTAATGCTAAGGCGGCAGCATCGTGGTTTTTATGCTGGGTAAAAACGAAATTCGCCGCTGAGGGCAACACTTCAAAACCCAAGGCTTGTAAACGCTGGCTAACTATTTCACGGCTAGCCATCACCTGCTTGCGCGTTGTATCAAACCACGCTTCATCTGCTATGGCAGCGCTTGCGCCAGCCAAAGCAATTCTATCTAAAGGGTAAGAGTTAAAGCTGTTTTTCACGCGCTCTAATGCTTCAATCAAAGCAGGCTGAGCAATGGCAAAACCGACACGTAAACCCGCCAGCGAGCGTGATTTGGAGAAGGTTTGCGTAACCACTAAATTCGGGTATTTTTTTACCAAGGTGATGGCCGTTTCGCCACCAAAATCGATATAGGCTTCATCAACAACCACAACCGATTCGGTGTTACTTTGCAGCAAAGCTTCGATTTGCTCTACGCTTAACGCAATGCCTGTGGGTGCATTCGGATTGGGGAAAATAATACCGCCATTAGCCTGCGCATAGTCTGCCAATTGAATGGAGAAATCGTCTGCCAAGGGCACAGTTTTATAAGCAATGCCATAAAGGCCACTGTACACCGGATAAAAACTGTAGCTTATATCAGGGAACAATAAGGGCTGCTCTTGCTGCAGCAAAGCATGGAATACATGAGCTAATACTTCATCAGAACTATTGCCAACAAAAACCGTTGCCACATCAATGGCATAAAAATCGGCTATCGCCTGCTTTAAGCAATCGCTATTCGGGTCAGGGTATAAACGTAAATCATCGTTTACCGCAGCCTGCATAGCAGCCAGTGCTTTTGGCGATGGCCCGTAGGGGTTTTCGTTGGTATTGAGCTTTACTATGTTGGCGATTTTAGGCTGTTCGCCCGGCGTATACGGCACTAGATCGTGAACAAAACGACTCCAGAACTTGCTCATAATTATCTCACTTCAAGATACGGTAACGGGCTGAATCTGCATGGGCATGTAAGGATTCGCCGCGGGCTAAGATTTCAGCGGTTTTCGCCAACTCACTTGCGCCTTCTGGCGAGCAATAAATAATCGAGCTACGCTTTTGGAAATCATAAACACCCAAAGGTGAAGAAAACCGTGCCGTACCCGAGGTCGGTAATACGTGGTTAGGGCCTGCGCAATAATCACCTAAAGCTTCTGGCGTATAGCGACCTAAAAATATCGCACCCGCATGACGGATACTGGCTAGGTACTGTTCTGGCTCATCCACTGACAACTCTAAATGCTCGGGTGCAATGCGGTTAGATAGCTCTATCGCTTCTTGCATATCCGCCACATGGATTAAAGCACCACGGCCGGATAATGATTGCTGGATAATAGCTTTACGTGGCTGCGTTGGTAGCAGCCTTTGCATGGCTTGCTCAACCTCATCCAAATAGGCCGCATCATCGGAAATCAAAATGGATTGGGCGTTTTCATCGTGCTCAGCCTGCGAGAACAAATCCATCGCTATCCAATCTGCAGGGGTTTTACCGTCGCAAATAACGAGAATTTCAGAGGGGCCGGCTATCATATCTAAACCGACTTGACCAAAAACCATGCGCTTCGCCGTGGCCACAAAAATATTACCCGGGCCGACAATTTTATCCACTCTGGGTACGGTTTGCGTACCATAGGCTAAGGCCGCAATGGCTTGTGCGCCACCTATAGTAAAGATGCGATCCACACCGGCAATATCGGCTGCGGCTAAGACTAAATCACTTAGCTCGCCCTTGGGCGCTGGCACCATCATTACGATTTGCTCAACCCCTGCTACTTTGGCAGGAATGGCATTCATCAATACCGATGAGGGATACGATGCCTTACCGCCAGGCACATAAATACCCACACTATCGAGCGGGTTTACCTGTTGTCCTAAGACAGTGCCGTTTAACTCTTTTATTTTCCACGAGCTTTGTACTTGCTGCTCATGATAAAAACGAATGCGTTTGGCAGCGATTTTTAAGGCATTTAGCTCTTCTTCACTAACCCGCGCAACCGCTTGTTCTATACGCTTCTGGCTTACTTCAAGCTCGGCCATGCTTTCAACACTAAGCTGATCAAACTGCTGGCTGTATTGCAACAACGCTTGATCGCCATGGCTACGCACATTGGCAATGATGGATTCGACCGCATCCACGACTTTTTTATCGGATACCTCGTTCCAAGCCAATAGCTTATCCAAACTTTGTTTAAAGTCAGGGGCTTTACTTTGCAAACGCTGAATAAATGTCGTCATATTTCTTATTTAACCGCTGCGGCAATACTATCAACTAAGGCTTTAATTCGGGCGTGCTTCATTTTCATTGAGGCTTTATTCACTATCAAACGCGAGCTGATATCAGCAATCGCATCCCATGGTTCTAAACCATTGGCGAGTAGCGTATTACCGGTATCGACGATATCGACAATCTCATCGGCCAAACCCAATACAGGAGCTAACTCCATCGCGCCATAAAGCTTGATAATATCGGCTTGTATACCTTGCTCTGCATAATAAGCTTTTGCCACGTTGACGAACTTTGTCGCTACGCGAATGCGCCTATCACGTACGGGCTGGCTGTCTTTTTTACCGGCTGTCATAAGGCGGCATTTGGCTATTTTTAAATCCAATAGCTCGTAAATGCCTTGATCCGAAAACAACTCCGCAGATTCTCTACCGTACTCCATCAACATGTCTTTACCCGCCACGCCGATATCGGCTGTGCCATAACGCACATAGGTGGTGACATCGGATCCGCGCAACAATAACAAACGCACATCCGGATGATTAGTAGCAAATAACAATTTGCGGCTTTTACTCAAATCGTCCACTGGATGGATATTAGCCGCTGCCAATAACGGCAAGGTTTCTTCCATTATGCGCCCTTTCGTCAGCGCAATTGTCAGTTGGGATTCTGCCATCAGTTAGGTACCCTGCGAATATTTGCGCCCAGCATTTGTAACTTTTCTTCGATACATTCATAGCCGCGGTCAATGTGATAAATACGATCGACGACAGTTTCACCCTCGGCAACTAAGCCGGCAATAACCAAACTGGCTGATGCTCGTAAATCCGTTGCCATAACCGGTGCAGCTTTAAGCGTCTCTGTACCAATAATCACTGCTGTATTACCTTGGATGGTGATATTTGCACCCATGCGATTCATTTCGTGCGTCTGAATCAAACGGTTTTCGAATATTGTCTCAACCACGGTGGCAGTACCTTCAGCCACCGCATTCATCGCTGTAAACTGCGCCTGCATATCGGTAGGAAATGCCGGGTACGGTGCTGTTTTTAAGCTAACGGCCTTAGGGCGTTTACCGTGCATATCCAAGGCTATCCAATCATCACCATAGGTGACATCTGCGCCGGCTTCTTTCAGTTTATCGAGCACAACCTCTAATAGCTTTGGGTTGGTGTCTTTTAATTTGATTTTGCCACGTGTTGCCGCTGCTGCCACCAGATAAGTACCGGTTTCAATGCGGTCTGGCATAACGCTGTATTCTGTACCGTGCAAAGTTTCTACGCCGTGTACCGTTAGCGTAGAGCCGCCAATGCCTTCGATTTTAGCGCCCATGGCAACTAAAAAATTACACAAATCGACAACTTCTGGCTCGCGCGCAGCGTTTTCGATAACGGATGTACCATCTGCCAGAGCAGCCGCCATTAATGCGTTTTCTGTACCACCAACGGTCACTGTGCTAAATAAAATATTCGCACCTTTTAAGCGACCATCGCGATACGCGTGGATATAGCCATCACTGATTTCGATTCTTGCGCCCATGGCTTCTAATGCGCGCAAATGTAAATCGACGGGGCGACTACCAATCGCACAGCCACCAGGAAACGACACATGTGCTTCGCCAAAGCGCGCCAATAAAGGCCCTAGCACTAAGATCGAAGCGCGCATGGTTTTTACTAGCTCATAGGGCGCGGTAAATGAGTTAATGGATGTAGCATCCACCTCGACGGAAAGCTTTTCGTCAATAACCAAACCTACACCCATACAGCCTAGCAGCTCTATCATGGTGGTAATGTCATGCAAATGCGGTAGGTTACAAATCCTAACAGGCTCGCTACACAATAAAGCTGCAGCCAAAATAGGTAAGGCAGAGTTTTTTGCCCCAGAGATGCGGATTTCGCCGTTTAAGCGAACCCCGCCTTGAATAATGAGTTTATCCATAGCGAAATCTTTTTTATGTGCTTAATTAAGCATTGGTTGTTGTGGCTTGCCATTGTTCTGGCGTGTATAGCTTCATATTCACTGCATGCAAAGAGCCATCGGCAATATTGTCATTCAATGCAGCGTAGACAAGCTGTTGTCGTTTAACAGGACCTAAGCCTTCAAAAAGCGCGCTAACAATTGCAACTTGCGCATGGTAGCCATCGCTCTGCACATCGATTTGTGCTTCTGGAAAATGGGGCTCTAAAAGTGCTTTAATTTCATCACTAGTCATTGTTTCACCTTTTTATCAAGACGCGCATGATAGCAGATAACTTCTGTTTTCTCTAAAAATCGTCTATCGTGCTTTCTTTAATTTGTTCAGTAGCTTGCGCGGATTCTGCCACCCAATGATCGATGACCTGCGCGAAATTCTGCTGATGTTTATCCATAGCTGCTGCGAACTGATTGCGGTATAGTTGACCAACATTCACGCTTTCTATAATAACATTACGTAGCAACCACTCACCCTGCTTATTCGGGCGCATTTTATAGGTAATACGGTAATTATCCGCACCGCTGGTAATGTTTTGTACTACATCTACCATCGCTTGCTGCGCTATTTGTTCTGTAGCTTCTTCGTTCGGCGGCTCGATAGTGATCGTTTGCCCGTTAAAAGCCAACATACCTTTTGCATAGGTTTGTACTAAAGCTGATTTAAACGTCTCCACAAAACGCTGGTAGTTTTCACGGTAATCCTCACGTGCTTCAGCATCTGCTAAAGACTGGTAGTATTCTCGCGTACCGTAAACACCCATAACACTACGGGTAAAGCTTGGGAAATCAATCACCGGCGATAGCAACTGATCAATACCTTTGTAATAAGCATCTGGGTTGCTATCAAAGCTCGCCCGTGTTTTCTCGATCTCAGTGAGCAGCGCCTGCGTTACTTGCTCTACACGCTGGTGTGGGCTTAAAGGCTCTGCTATTACGCTTTGCGACAACGACCAAAGAAAAACAACAAAAATCGATACAATGCGCATCTTTGCCTCCAGTTATTTGCTCCACTTAAGCATGCCATATTACCATAGCCGAACGCTTGCTCGATAGGTTTCTTAAACTATCCATTTTTAACGGATTATTTATGCAAATGTGCAACAAACGTCGTCTATTTGACGTGATCCCGCTATACTCATTAAACAAACAATGCAACAAAAACATACCGCCATTAGCGCAAAATCAGTAACTTGTGTTATAATGTACGCCTTATTTCACTCATCACTATTCAGTATAAAAAACCATGTCGGAACAAGTTCAAAAACAATCTCGCATTAAAGATCTTATCGCACGCGGCAAGGAACAAGGTTACTTGACCTATGCTGAAGTTAACGATCACCTTCCCGAAGATATTTCCGAACCGGATCAGGTCGAAGATATCATCCAAATGATTAACGACATGGGTATTCAGGTCTTCGAGGAAGCCCCTGATGCCGATACCTTGTTAATGGAAGAAGGTGACTCCTCTGCTGATGAGATCGCTGCGGCAGAAGCTGCAGCCGCCTTAGCCGCTGTTGAAACAGAGCTAGGCCGCACAACAGACCCTGTACGTATGTATATGCGTGAAATGGGTGTTGTTGATCTATTAACCCGTGAAGGCGAGATCGCTATTGCCAAACGCATCGAAGAAGGTACGCGCGATGTATTGCACGCCTTAGCCTTCTTCCCTGATAGTGTGGCAGCCGTTCTACGTGATTACGACAGAGTTCTGGCTGAAGAAATCCGCCTAGAAGAACTATTAATTGGTTACCTCAACCCTGTAGATGAGGTGCCAGTTCCTGGCGCAGCTAACTTCGAAACTGCTGCTAGCAAAGCCGAAAAAGAAAAAGACGCTAACAACGAGGATGAAGACGAAGAAGTTGAAGAAGAGGAAGAAGTAGCAACTGGCCCAGACCCAGTCGAAGCTGCAGAACGCTTTGAAGCCTTGCGCGAACAGCTAAAGAAAGCCGATGCTGCGATTGCTAAACATGGCCGCTATCACAAAAAAGCCGAAGCCGAATTACACGCTTTGGGTGATATCTTCCAGTTTTTCAAGTTTCCACCCAAAATATCTGACCCGCTCATTGCGCGCGCACGTAAATCTTTAACAGATATCCGAATTTACGAAAAACTGGTACTGACAGCCTCAATTAGAAATGCACGTGTACCACGCGAAATCGTTGTACGCAGCTTTTTAGGTAGTGAAGGTGACGAAAACTGGTTAGACGATTTAATTAAAGCAAACAAAAAATACGCCGATAGCCTTGAGCCAGTCCGTGAAGATATTTTACGCAGCCAGCGTAAAATTGCCTCTATTGCTGCATCGCATGATTTAACTGTTAGCTATATCAAAGACATCAACCGTCGCATGTCGATCGGTGAAGCGCGTGCACGGCGCGCAAAAAAAGAAATGGTTGAAGCCAACTTACGCTTGGTAATCTCCATCGCTAAAAAATACACCAACCGCGGTTTGCAGTTCTTGGATTTAATCCAAGAAGGTAATATCGGCTTGATGAAAGCCGTGGATAAATTCGAATACCGTCGCGGTTATAAGTTCTCAACGTATGCGACTTGGTGGATTCGTCAGGCAATTACCCGCTCTATTGCCGACCAGGCACGTACCATTCGTATTCCGGTACACATGATAGAGACAATCAACAAACTCAACCGTGTATCACGCCAGATGCTACAAGAAATGGGACGTGATCCCACGCCTGAAGAGCTGAGCATACGTTTAGAAATGCCGGAAGATAAAGTCCGTAAAGTATTAAAAATTGCTAAAGAGCCTATCTCCATGGAAACCCCTGTGGGCGACGATGATGATTCGCACTTAGGTGATTTTATTGAAGATGCCACCGTGACTTCACCACTGGATTCAGCAACCTCACAGAGCTTGCGTGATGCCACCACTGAAGTATTAAACGGCTTAACCGCACGTGAAGCAAAAGTACTACGCATGCGTTTTGGTATCGATATGAATACCGACCACACGTTGGAAGAAGTAGGCAAGCAGTTTGATGTAACCCGTGAGCGTATTCGACAAATCGAAGCCAAAGCTTTACGTAAGTTACGCCACCCAAGTCGTTCTGATCACTTACGTAGTTTTATAGACGACTAAAACGTCATCATAAACCCATCAAGGAAGATGGGTTTTGTCGTCTAGCAAAATAAAACTGGAAACCTTTTTCAGCAGCCTTTATAATCGCCGCACTTTTTATAGCCGCTATAAAAAACGAAACGGGCCCATAGCTCAGCTGGTTAGAGCAACCGACTCATAATCGGTAGGTCGCTGGTTCAAGTCCAGCTGGGCCCACCACTTTCTTATACCCCCCCATCTAAAACAGCCCTACAAGCCCCGTTACACGGTGCTTTCGTTGGCTAATCTATACTTAATCATCTTATTCGGTCTATACTGATACCAGCAAATTTGCTGGTACATTTGCTGGTATCACCTATTTTGACGAAAACTGGTACCAGCAATTTAGGAGAAAATACATGCTAAAGCTAGACAGCACCAAGCGTAAGCTCTCAGCGGTAACAGTAAGAAATACTAAGCCAACCAATACAATAAAACGGTTATCCGATGGTTACGGCCTACTTTTAGAGATAAGACCTAGTGGTGCCAAATACTGGCGCTACAATTACCGCTTCGCTGGCAAGCAAAAAACCTTAGCGCTAGGCACTTACCCCGAAACATCCCTAGCTACCGCCAGAGAAGCTCACGAACAGGCTTACAACTTAGTTGCCAATAACATAGACCCTACTGAAATAAGGCGTGCTGAAAAACAAAACATTATTGAAGAAGCATCTAACACCTTTGAAGCCGTGGCACTTGAATGGCTGAGTGTTTACATGGTGGATAAATCAGAAGGTCACAAGATACGTGCTGAAAGGTTTTTGCTAAAACACCTAGCAAAACTAAAGACAAGACCCATAGCAACAATAACAACTCAAGAGCTATTGGCAGCACTAAGACAAGTAGAAGCCAAAGGTACGCTTGATACCGCACACAGAGCGCGACAAGTAGCAGGGCAAGTATTCTCCTATGCTATTCAAACAGGCAGAGCCGAGCGTAACGTAGCCAGGGATTTAGCAGGCGCATTAAAGCCAGTGAGGCAAACACATAGGGCAGCAATTATTGACCCACACCAGCTAGGCAAGCTACTGAGAGATATGGAAGACAGTAACGCAGGCATGATTGTTAAAACAGCAATGAAAATCAGCCCGATACTATTCCAAAGACCCGGCGAAATAAGACACATGGAATGGCAAGAGCTAGACCTAGAAAATGGTGTCTGGGAAATACCGGCCGATAAAATGAAGATGCGCCAACCACACATAGTCCCACTACCCAGACAAGTTATTGAACTGATAGAAGAGATCCAACCATTAACAGGGCGTGGCAAATATGTATTCCCATCTGCCCGTGGTGGTAGCCGCTGCTTATCAGAAAACGGTGTACGAACAGCACTGAGAGATATGGGCTATACAAATGAGGTTATCACCCCACACGGCTTTAGAGCGACCGCTAGAACGTTGCTAGATGAAACCCTAGGCTTTAGGATTGAATACATAGAGCACCAGCTTGCTCACGCTGTTAAAGACCCTAACGGCCGCGCATACAATAGAACCAGCTACCTAGAACAGCGCAAAGAGATGATGCAAGAATGGGCTGATTATTTAGACCAATTAAAACAAGGCGCAGAGGTACTGCCCTTTAAAACTAAGGAAGGTTAAAACACATGACAAAACTAAGAGCAATTGCGGCCAATAAAGAATGGCTTAGTTTAGAAGACGCCACTAATGAGCTTTCTATAGCCCTTAATGAGCAAGTTACTTTAAAAGATATTTGGCAATTAGCTATTGAGAAAAAGCTCCCTCTTTCTGTTTATTTCGATGAACCTAAATATGGTAAGGAAAGTGAGTTAATCCCTATCTACAACGATAAAGCTCTATTAGAATTAGCAGAAGAATTCGACCTTTATGAAAGTGACAATATAAAAAATAAGCTACTCTCACACCTAATAGCACCTGAACGCAAAAAAACACTGCCTTACAAAGGTGAAGAAATAGACTTATCTACCTATATAAAAAAAATAGTTCATGCTGTAAAAGCAAGAGTATTAGCATTCAGCCTGGAAAATGAACAGCAGAAGAGTGACATTATAAAAAAACTGATTAGTCTATCTGGCTTTGAACCCCCCCTAGTTTTAGACGCTGTTATGTTTGACGGTTTATTGCTTAACACAAAAGACAAAGTAACCCCCCTACTCTCAGGTGTATGGGATATTTTACCAACTCAATACTTCCTAGAAAGCCTAAAAATTTATTTGCGTCCACCAAAAGGGTTTAGAGCTACTGGATATGAACCTTTTTTATACGTAAGACAAAATGAAACTATTTTCAAACTAACAAAAAGTGAAGCCCTGCCCTCTGCAAAAAACTCAACCAATCAAGCACTACTCAACAGCCTTAACAAAGACATAACATGGCAGGCTGTTTCTAGCTTTCACAACTTTGCAACATTTGTGATTAGACCTAGGAACCTGCAATCTTTTCTTAACAATCTTCTTTTAAAGCCAGTAGCTAGCACTCCTACTTCTTCCACATGGGAAGCTCACATGCCTGAGCGCACGGATAATCTTGCTGAAATGATTATTGAAATACTAGAAGATGCTAAAAACTCTGGAGACCCATCACCACCGAAAGCTAAACAGATAGTAAATCGCCTTAAAACAGAATGGGATGATTTTTGCTCATTTGACGGTAAAGAACTGGAGTACATAGACAATAATGGAGTAAGGAAACGCATTAGTTTAAAAGGAATTTCGAATAGAGTTTCTAGGTATCTAACGAAAACTTAAGAGCAGAAGTTGCTTTATAAATCGTATAGCTACTCGCTAAGTCCTCGATAAGTCCTCGTTAAGCTCAAAAAGTCCTCGATAAGTCCTCGATAAGTCCTCGTTAAGCTCAAAAAGTCCTCGATAAGTCCTCGATAAGCTTATTAAGTCCTCGATAAGCTCAATAGCAAGTTAAGCATCCCCTAAATCAATACCTTAAAGCCGTGTTAAACAATACCAAGAGGTACATAAACATGGCTTTAGACAGCTACTTAAACTCAATCCACTTAAACGAATTACCAATCGACAGATTTGTTTGTGTAAAAGAAACCTCCTACTTAACTGGACAAGCAGTATCAACTGTTTGGCGCAAAGTTAAGCTAGGCGCATTCCCTAAACCTATCCGTATAAGCGCTGGCATGACTCGTTGGCGCTTATCAGACATTCAGAAGTACATGGAAGACCCGCAAGCTTGGATAGAAAACAATGCGGAGGGTAAGTAAATGAACAAACCCTCTAAAGTTGAAAAAATACTTGAGCTATTCACTAAGCAACCAGCAGTGAAAAAACAAACGAAGACTGAGCGCATACTAGAAGCTTTTGTACGAGGCGAGCAGCTACACCGCTTTAACGCATTTATATATAGAGAAACCTGCCTACATAGCACGGTCAGCCTATTACAGAACAGATACGGTATTCAATTTGCCCGAAAAACGATAAAAGTGAGCAGGCAAGGGGATATGGTTAACGTCACACTATACTGGCTTCCTTACTCCTCAGTGGAGCAAGCCCATAAGGTGCTAACCGAAATGCGTGAAAGGCGCGGAGTAAATGGCTAGCGAGAACTTAAAATGGCAAAAAGCAAAAGAAAACTGCCGTTCGATAGGGTTGGTGGTGTGTGCGCAATACAAAGGAGGTTATTGCGTTCACCCGCTTACCTAAAGCTACCCGCCCAAGCCAAGGTGTTAATCCATCTTCTTCAGATTTACTGGAAGCCTAATGAACCTGTAGGCTTTGGTGTTAGGCAGGCACAGCAAGAAATACCATGTAGTAGAGCAAAAGCATTAGAGTGCTTTAACGTATTACAGGAAGCTGGGTTTATCGAGCTACATGATGAAAGCTTGTTTAACAGTAGGGAAGGCTCACGTACTCGAACATGGCGGCTCACATGGATGCCTGAAGGTTACAGCTCAGGTTACGACAAACCACCCTCAAATGACTGGGAGAAAAGATAATAAAGTTTCGATTTCAACGGGTCTAAATTTGGTACTTCTACAGCCTTACAGGTACCAAAAACGATACCTCTAAATCATAGGAATGATGCCCAAGTACCAAAAACGGTACCTCTAGGCGGTGATTTTACAGGTTCGAGGTATCGTATTTAGACCACTCCTACGTATACCACCCACCCTAGCTACTTCTCAATACAAATAAGCGTAACAAAATACCCAACTAAAGCCCGAGAAAACCTAATAAAAAATTCACGCTAAAACCTGATAAAACCTGAAATTTGAAAAATACAAAGCTAGCTCGCTTTAACCCCATCGACTAACATACTGCCCAATAGAGATTTTCTACATAAAGGATTAAGCATGACCACCGCCCTTCACTCCTTGCTAGCTGATTTTCGTGAAAAAACTTTAACAGTACGCGACCAAGGCACTAGCTTTGAAAAACTGATTGTTCAGTATTTTAAAACAGAGCCGTTTTACCAGCAGCAGTACACTGAAGTGTTCATGTACGGTGACTGGGTAGAGAAGTACGGTGAAGCTCTAGGCATTACCTCAAAGTGAATCGCCCCTAGTTCACTAGACACCCTTTAACTATATAATGAGTTAACAGAGGAGGCCATTATGGCTGGTGAACGATACAACGAAGAATTTAAGATC